>Ga0207706_10003393_pt1 | contig 15228 bp, 15 predicted proteins | sample KBSC53metaG_FD_184318 | JGI IMG/M metagenome (GOLD analysis project Ga0207706, IMG submission 184318) | Corn rhizosphere microbial communities from Kellogg Biological Station, Michigan, USA - KBS C5-3 metaG (SPAdes) (version 2) | ecosystem: Host-associated > Plants > Roots > Rhizosphere > Soil ... | reverse complement strand
TCGCCGAACGCACCCTCGGCCTCCCGCATCGCCGCGGCAACCGATTCCCTGAGCTGCGTCGGATCCGCCACGCGTCGCATGCCCCGTCCACCGCCGCCAGCGACGGCCTTGACGAATATCGGGAAGCCAATGGCCTCCGCCCCCGCCATGAGCTCGTCCAGGTCTGCTGATGGGGGCGTGGATCTGAGGGTTGGCACGCCTGCGGCTCGTGCAGCAGCGAGCGCGCGGACCTTATTACCAGCGAGTTCGAGCACGTTCGCCGGTGGACCGATGAAAGTAATCCCCGCTTCCGCACAGGCTCGGGCGAGATCGGGATTCTCGCTCAGGAACCCGTAGCCGGGATAGATCGCGTCCGCATCAGATTCCTTGGCGGCACGCATGATCTCGTTGATGTCCAGGTAGGCGCGTACGGGGTGACCGCGCTCGCCGATCCGGTACGCCTCGTCCGCCTTGATCCGGTGGATCGCGTTGCGGTCCTCGTGGGGGAACACGGCAACGGTCCGTACGCCCAGCTCATATGCCGCTCGGAAGGCGCGGACCGCAATCTCGCCGCGATTGGCAACCAACACCTTGGCGAACATGGATCGAATCTATCGACTGTTTGTTACCGCAGCGAGACGAACGTCGTGGCGCCTGTTCGGCTGCGCCAAGCGGAGACGACGAGGCCTGGTCACAGCGAAACGGTCTTCAGGCTGAATCGCACGGTCACTTGGCCCGACACCGTCTGTGTCGCCGGCTCGAACTCGAAAGGAGTGTCGTCTACACCCTTAGCCATCGAAAACGCGCGCATTTCGCGTACGCCGTTGAATCCGGTATTCAGATCTGACACCTCGACGAGACCCGCCACGGTTGTGCCGAAGGCCGCCGCATAGTCGTCGGCGCGGCGGCGAGCGTCCGCGATCGCGGCCAGCCGCGCCTCGCGGTACATCGGATTGTCAGCACGCAACGACCACCAGGGGCCATCGAGCTGGCTGTTGCTCAATGTGGTGAGAGCGAGGACCAGCGGTGACAGAAACTCGAAATCAGAAACCACGATCTGGGTGGTGAAGGTGCCTTGGTAGCCAATGATCTTGGTAGGGGTGCGCCGATTGAAGACCGGGGCGACGTGGACGCCGCTGGTGCTGGAGCGTTCGATTGCGGCCTCATATCCCTGCAGGAGCTCGGCAACTGTGACCGAACCCTCAGCGAGCTGTCCCCTCGTACGCTCAGCTGAGTCACCTGAAGCGTGCAGTGTCAGGGTGAGTGTTGCGAGATCCGGCGGACCTTCCAGCTGGGCATCGCCGCGTACGGTCACCACCGGAGCAGCGTCAGGAGGTTCGGTCATGGCAAAACCCTACGTGCCGCGTGTGCCGCAGAGGGATCAGCAGTAGCCCTATCGCCCGCCCCTGATCCGAAGGGCTGTGTTCCGCAGTGCGATGCCCAATCCTGATCGTGGAATCAGGAGATGAGAAGCGATCCATACGCCGCGCTGTCGCGGACGGATGACCACTCGGTGAAGCGACTCGTAGCGAGCCAGTGCCTGACGGATGTCATGCGGAGAGGCGGCTAGCGATGCGGCCAGTGTCGCCGCGCCCTCCATCGCTGAGCTGGAGCCATCGCCGAACAAAGAGACACACGAGGCCGCGTCACCGATCAAGGTCACGCGACCTCGCGACCAGGAAGACATCCGGATCCGTGTCACGCTGTCGAAATAGGTGTCGTCAGCCGCGAGATAAGCCGCAAGCAGTTCCTGCGCATGCCAGCCGACATCCCGATAGACCCGGCTCAGCAGCTCGCGGTCTGCGTCCGGGTTGCGGTGATCAATCCGGGCTCGGGATCGGAACATGAAGGCGGCTCCCGACAATCCCGTGCCCGGGTGCAGGGCGACCGCTGTTCCAGGCTCGTTGTGCATGATCACGGTGTCGTCGCGTTCCATCGGAATGCCAAGTCTCGCGGTTGCAACGTACATGCCGAGATGTTCGGCGAAGTCGGTGTGAGGCCCGAAAACGAGGCGGCGGACTGCCGAGTAGATGCCGTCCGCGCCAACCACGAGGTCGAATCTGCGTGCTGCCGCCCGCTCGAAGATCACATCAATGCCACTGTCATCGGGGTGTAGCTCGGTGATCATTTCGTCGAAGAGAAACTCTGCTTCCTGGCCACCTGCTTCGATCAAGATCGCGCTGAGGTCCGAGCGTGGCACCTCCACTTCGCGATCTTCCGCCTGCCGAGTGCGAATACTGGCCACCTGCCGGCCGGTATCGTCGACGAAGATCAACTCCCGGACGTTGGTTCCGGCGTCGCGCAGGCTGGTAAGAACGCCAAGGCGCTCCGCGACGTCGTACGCCCCCTCGCGTACGTCCACCGGATTGCCGCTCGACCGAACGCCCTGGTCTCGTTCGACGACGGTCACCTGATGTCCAAGGCGGCCGAGGAGCGCGGCGAGCGTTGCACCGGCGATTCCAGCGCCTGAAATCAGTACGCTCAGACCGCCTGGCTGCATGGCCGTTTTCTCTGCTGCTTTCTATGGCTGTCGATACGGCCCAGCGTGTTCCCACCACTTCTTCATGGCGGCAAAGCTGAGGTCGCTGTCGCTGGCAAAGCTCACGATATGCAGATTGTCATGCGTCCATGCGAAGGTCGCTGAGCCGTCGGCCTCGTAGCAGTGCAAGAGTCCGCCCGACAACTTCTTGCCCTTCTCAGTCGTCGTGAAGTCCATCTTCTGCCGGTTCTTGGTGCAGTTTCCCTTGGTGAAATTCCCTCGGATGTACGCGGCGTACGCAGTGTCCATTGCCGCGTTGTCTGGGAACTGGAAGTACCAGACCTTCCCAGGCACACCCGTACCAGTTGGCTCACATCGCAGTGCCGCAACCAGCTTGATCTCCAGCGCGTCCCCCGCCGGTGGCGCGTAATCGGCGCAACTCGTGCGTATGTCGGTTGGGATATGGGTGCGCAAGTTGCTCGTGTTGTAGGTCTTGGGACTCGGAGTCGGCGTAGGTGTTGGCGTCGGATTCCCGCGCGACACAGACGCCGATACTGAGACGCCGATGGTTTCATTCCGTCCCTTTTGCAGAGCGTTGACCAGCACGACGCTGACAACCGCGGCAACAATCACGAGTCCGGCGACCACGGCCGCGATCCAGACCGGGAAACGCTTGCGCTGTGGAGGTGGCGCGGACGGGCCAAGAGCAGCCTGATCTGGCGGTCCCGGAGGCGGTGGCGGCTGCATGACCGGCGCGGCGAACCCAGCGACCTGTGGCGGTGTCGGCTGGGATCTGGTTGGCGGCGATTGGGGCGGCCACGCAGCCTGACGAGCGTGCAGCGCTTGCAGCCGGCGAGCTGCGTCGGCATTGGCGGGGTCAAGCCTGGCGACCTCCTCCAAGGCCTGAATTGCCTCATTGACCCGACCGGCAGCCTCGGCTTGGCCCGCCGTGGTGTAGAGGGCGGCGAGGTGTAGCCGTGCTGCCGCCTGCAGTCGCCGGCTCAGATCGGGGTAGTCGGGGTCGAGCGAGCGAATGTTCTCCAAAAGCACGACCGCGTCGGACCACCGGCCCTCCGCCGCGGCCCTCTCGGCCTGAGAATTCCAGGTCGTCAACTGCTGGTGGCGTCGGGCCTCGGCGAGCCGGTCGAACGCGGCCTGATGATCAGGTTGCTGGCTCAGCACCCGTTGGAAGAGGTCGATCGCCTGATCCCAGCGTTGCGCAAAGAATGCGGCCAATCCGGCGGTGTAGTCGGCCTCGACCGTGGCCGGGTTGACTGCAACAGGTCGTTGGCCAGATCCCGGAGCAGTGGTCGACGTCGCGCGCACTCGCTTGTCAATGGCGGCAATCAGTCGGCCCACATCGGAGGAGAACGACTCGTGCCGCAAAGTCATGCCCTGACGGCTCGACAACGAGGCGAGCGCTTCCGGAAGCTGGCTGCGAGCGGGCATGCGTGCGCCGTCGACCAGCACGGGAATGACCGGCGCATTCCGTCGCAGAGCCGCGGCAGTCTCGGCGACGACCCAGTCATTGGGATCATCTAGCCTCCGCTGTCCTCGCTCGTCTTCAACGGTCGTCCACTGCGTTCCGATGACCGACAAGAAGACGTCACAATCGTTGACTGCCCGCCTGATGACGTCAGTGAAATCGGTGCCGGGCTCGATGGTGTCCATATCCATGAACACCTGAAAGCGCTCAACGAGGCGGTCAGCCAGCCGCCCGGCAACGTGACGCGTGTCTTCCCGCCGATAGCTCACGAACACACGTGCAGACCCGCTCAACCCACCTCCAGCACGACCCTTAGACGCGACATTCTTTCACGCGCGCACGTGCTCGGCCGGTCGGAACCTGGTGGCACGCTGCAGCTCAGGTGCACCTGGCGTTTCTCCGCACAAGGAAAGATACGGCGCGGTATTCACCTGAAATCGGCAATTTTCGTGGCCCTGTGACTCGGAGAAACGGCGCATTGTCGAGGCAGACAACGTGATCCTCAGCCACGCTCATCCTGCGTAGCAAGATCCTCGAGAAAGCGACGGATCACCTCGAGCTCGGCCGGCGTACGCCGCGTCAACAGCCGCTGCAACATCGCGCCTTGACCGGCATAGATCGGGGCCAGGCGGTCGACCGCGTCGGGCGCGAGCACGACCAGCACCTTCCGGCGATCGCCATCAACTCGCTCCCGCCGTACCAGCTTCGCCTTCTCCAACCTGTCGATGACGCCAGTAACCGTTCCCGATGTAAGTCCGCTGGCCTCGGCGAGCTGACCTGGAGTCATAGCACCGCGGGTCTGCAGCAAGGTCAGGAACTGCGAGTCGCTAGCGCCGAGACCGAGGCTGGCACTTGCGGCGTGGTTGAACAGCACGATGTTCGCGATCATCGTGATCATCTGCTGCTGGATCGCCAGCTCAAGGTCACTTCGGCGCGCCATGACGCTCTCTTCCTCGTCCACTTGATTTTATCTCGTAACAACAAGATACTTGGTGAAACAAGATTCACGAATCATCTTGATAATCCTAGAACGGAGTACACCATGACCCCGACATCACCACGCGTACTCGTCATTGGCGCCGGTACCGGCGGCCTGGCATTGGCCCACGGTCTGGTCAGGGCCGGTATCGACGTGCACGTGTTCGAACGCGACGCCTTGCGCACCGAGGGGCTGCACGGCTACCGAGTCGGCATCGATCCTGATGGCAGCCGCGCGCTGCATGCCCTGCTGCCACCCGATCTCTACGACACCTTCGTCGCCACCTGCGCCCGCGCGCCGCGCTGGTTCAACATGATCACCGAGCAGCTCAAGGAGGTGCTCGCACTCGAGATCCCGGTTCAAGACGATCCGGTGGAGAGCGAGAAGTCGGTCAGCCGGATGACCCTACGCCAGGTGCTGATGACCGGTCTGGAGAATGTGATCTCCTTCGGCAAGGAGTTCACCAGCTTCGAGCAGCATGCCGACGGCAAAGTCACCGCACACTTCGCCGACGGCTCGAGTGCCACTGGCGACCTGCTGGTGGGAGCCGATGGCGCTGGCTCTCGCGTTCGGAAGCAATACCTCCCGCAGGCCCGCCTGGAAGACACCGGCATCATCGCGATCGCCGGAAAGCTGCCGATCACCGACGAGTCAGCCGCCCTTCTGCCACCCCGAGTGTTTCAGGGCATCTCGATGGTTCAGGCACCGAAGGGATACTTCTGCATCCTGCATGTCATGGAGTTCAAGTGGGATCGATCCGGCAAGATCAAGAATGGCATCGGCAGCAGTGACGCCGCGCTGATCAAGGTCTGGCCGGGGCTGCAGTTCGACAACACTCGCGACTACATCAACTGGGGCTTCTCTGCCACCGCGGACAAGTTCCCGACAGATGTCATGAAGCGACGCGGCGATGATCTTGCTCGACTGGTTGCCGAGATGACCCCAGAGTGGCATCCCAACCTGCGCCGGCTGTTCGAGCTGACCGAGCCGAGCACCTGTTTCCCGGTCAACATCAAGACATCGGTGCCGCTAGATCATTGGCCGGCCTCCAATATCACGCTGATCGGCGATGCGATCCACACCATGACGCCGGGCCGAGGCGTAGGTGCGAACACCGCGCTGCGTGACGCGGTGCTGCTCTGCGCGCGGATCACCGATGTCGCCGAGGGTCGTCTCGAACTGGTCGACGCGGTGGGCCGCTACGAGGCCAAGATGATCAACTACGCCTTCGACGCGGTCCTGAAGTCGCGGGAACAGATGACCGACGAGGCATCGATCCATAAGCCGGTGATCGGGCGCATTGCGCTGGCCGCCATGCGTACCGCGATGCGGGTAACGAACCATGTCAGGCCGCTCAGGCAACGGATGGCCCGCTCGATCAGCGAGTACCGCGGTGCAGGTCGAGACAATGAGGACTTTGTGCTTCCGGCGCGCTCCGGTCGGCACGTCACCAGCTGATCAACCTCTCAGCACGTTGATCAGCCCGGCTGGCGCACCAGCAGGTAGCACCGTTCACTGGGATGCTCGGCGTTGCGGTACGGGACGCGATCGACCCGTGCGACCAGCTCCAGGCCGGCGCGCGCCAGAGCGGCGATCTCTTGCTCTGGATCCAGGAAGCGGAAGATCAACTCAACGGGATTGCCCCACCACTCGCCCATCGTGATCACGTCTCCGGCTTGGTGATCGGCATCGCGGACATGAAAGGCGATCAGGGCATGACCACCGCGTTGGAGTACCCGAGCCAGCTCGGCGTACGCGGCGTCGCGATCGTGATCATCGAGGTGAATGACCGCATAAAGACAGACGACCGCCGCTGCCGATCGGGTCCGGATCGGCAGCGCAGTCAGATCGCCCGCACAAGCCGGCACCTTATGGGTTCGCCACGCCTCAGCGGCCATGGCCTCCGAGAGGTCGAGTCCGATCACCAGGGAACGCTCGGCAAGGTAGGCAGCGACATGGCCGGGCCCGCAGCCGAGGTCCAGCACCACACCGTCGGCCGCCAGATCGGTGATCAGGTCCAGCAGCGCGCGATCCAGCGGCTTGTGCCGAAGCTCGTCCCCGATGGCGACGGCGTACTGCGTTGCCACGGCGTCATAGCTCCGTCGCGTGGAGACGTGCTCGGTCATCCCGGCCTGCTATGCGGTTGCGACGCTTTCACTCTCGGCCCTACGCAAGCGACCGCGGAGCAGCATGACGCTGACGAACACTCCGATCACGGTCGCCGCGCCACCCCCGATCAATGTCCATCGCGGACCCAGCGTCTCGCCGATCCAGCCGAGGATCGGCGAACCAAGGGGTGTGCCGCCCATCAGCACCATGATGTACAGCGCCATGACGCGGCCGCGGCGGAGCGGGTCGACGCCGAGCTGAATCGAAGCATTCGAGGCGGTCAGGGTGAGTAGCGTCACCAGACCGAGAACGGGAAGGGTCGCCGCGTACGCCGCATAGGTCGGCGCCAGCCCACTGGCGATTTCGATCACCCCAAACGTCGCGGCCATGCCAACGACCAGACGTCCAGACGGTCGGTTGCGACGTCGAGCAGCAATCAGCGCGCCTGCCAAGGAGCCGACGGCCATCAGCGTTCCGAGAATTCCGTAGTCCTCGGGGCCGCGGTGAAACTGTTGCTGTGCCATCAGGGCACTGGTCATCTGGAAGTTCAAGCCGAACGTGCCGAGGAAGAACACGACACACAAAACGAGCAGCATGTCTGGCCTACTGCGGACGTAAGTCAGACCCTCGCGGATCTGCCGCTTGGCCCGAGGGCTGGGTGGCGTCGTTCGGAGCAGTCGGCTGTCCATGATCATGAGGGCGGCGATGAAGGCAAGATAGCTGAGCGCGTTGGCCAGTATTGCCCAACCCGCTCCGACCGCGGCGATCACCACGCCGGCGACTGCTGGCCCGACGATGCGCGCAGCATGGAAGGTGGCCGAGTTGAGTCCGATCGCGTTGGGCAGGTGGTCCGGACCCGCCACCTCGGAGACGAAGCTCTGCCGTGCGGGGTTGTCAAACGCGGTGCCGAGACCGAACGCGAACGCGATCAGGTAGACCTGCCCGGTCGTCGCGACGCCGGTGACTGCGAGCACCCCAAGCGCTGCTGCGCAGATCGCCAGCCACGACTGGGTCACCTTGAGAATCCGCTGCTTGTTGAATCGATCGGCGATGAGGCCGCCGTACGGCGAGAGCAGCAGCATCGGCAGGAACTGCAAGCCGGTAGTGATGCCGACCGCGATGCCCGAGCCTCCGGACAGCTCGAGCACGAGCCAGTCCTGAGCAACCCGTTGCATCCAGGTGCCGATATTGGAGACGAATGACCCCGCAAGATACGTGCGGTAATTGGGTTCCACCAATGCGCTGAACGTGCCGCCCCGGGGTTGCCGGACGGGCGCGGTCGCCGAATCGGCGTGATCAGTTCGGGTCGCAGACGTCCGCTCAGTGCTGACGCTCACGCTCGATTCACCTTGTCCAGCACGCGTATGGCGTGTCGCAAGATCTCGCGATCGGCCGGATCCAATTCTGCTAGCCGGACAGCGAGCCACTGATCGCGTCGCCGTCGGTTCGCCAGCAACACCTCGCGTCCGGTGTCGGTGAGGGCCACCAGACATTGCCGGTGATCGCGGGGGTCAGGACGGCGTGCGACGTAGCCGCCAGCCTCGAGACTGTTGACGATGCGCGTCATGGACGGTGGCTTTACCTTCTCCTGGGCGGCCAACTCACCCATCAACAAGTCACCCGAATTGAGCAGCACAGCCATCGCTGAGAGCTGGCTGGGGGTCAGGTCAAGAGAGTCGTCCTGCATCTGACGTAGCCGTCGGGCCAACCGCATGACAACCGGGCGAAGCTCATGCGCTAGCCCGGTCGTCGTCCGAGTGTTGTCCCTGGTAGTCCCCACTCAGTCCAGCATAGTATTTAGCATTGCTAATTATCAAGGCTATGCAGTCGTGGAGATCCGGCGACGCTTGGAGAGCACGATCACGGTTGCGATGAGTACGGCGCCAGCCGCAACCAGGCCGATGGCGGCCCCCACTGCATTGTCGTCAAGGATCCGGTACAGCGAGGCAGGCCAGATCGTCAGCAAGATCGCGCAACCGATCACCGCGTACGCATAGCGCCGGGCGATCACAAAGGCAGTGAGCAGCGCCGCGGCGACCAGTGTGGCAGCGACCAGTGAAAGCCATTCGCCATGCGGCGCGTCCATCTGCAGCACGACGCTTGCGGTCCAGCCGCTGAGACCGGCGAGTGACCAGGCCAGTGTGCGGCTGAGCAGCAACCCGCTGGCCGCGAGGATCAGCCCGACCAGGAAAAACCCAATCGCCAGGTGCGCTGGAACGGCGGTGCTTTCCGAGCCAGTGGTTTCCACCGGGTCAATGACGTTGAACACGACTGCGCAGACGAGCAGCATGGCGCCGGACCAGCCCGAGACAAGGAACGCGCCAGAGCGAAGCAACACCGCGCCGATCGCGGAGGTCACGACGACCATCGCGGCCGAAACCACGAACTTCTTGTCCTCGAAGACAATCAGGTAGGCGAAACCGGCGGCGTAGCAGGCGAGAGCGAGCAGGATCCGACCCAGCTCGGGCCTCGTTCGCCCCCGCACCAATGCGACGCCTCCGAGAGCGGGCACCAGAAAGGATGCGATCGCAACGGCCTTGCGACCGGTTGTGCCGAGGTCTTCCCAGAAGAGCGTGCCGAGCATGATCACCGCACCAAGCACCAGCGCGCCACCGACGTAGCCAAGGACCTCCAGTACCGCAGAACTCTTCGTAGCTGATCCCACGGCAGATCCAGCAGTTGCCGGCTGCCCATCCACCTGATCAGCCCTGGCCGCTTCCGCCAACTCCCGCGCTTGGGAAACGGAGAGCACCTGCTGCTCAACCAGGCGAGCCAGCTGAGTTTCCAGTCTGTCCACGTCCACATCCTGCCGTGCGGATCGAACTACAGTGACCGGTATGAAGGAGACGGCCGAGCACCACCATTTCTGGGTGCAGGCACCCGTGCCGCCTCTCGATGTCGACGGCCTCGCTGTTGTCACAGTCGGCACGGTGATCTTTGCGTTGACATCGGTTGTACTGGCGATCGGTTACGACTGGCTCGCGGCGCGCGGCCACGGCTCCTGGCTCCAGATCAGTGTTGCCGGTTTCGCTCTCGGGCTCATCGGGCTGGCGTATTGCTGGAATCGGCGGCGACGTCGCCGCAGCGAATGATCTGTGCCCGGAAGCGCGTACCAAAACGAATGATGAGTGCCGTGGAACCCACGACACTAAAAGCTGAAGCGCTCCTCGTGCAGCTGATGGCGAGGGAAACCGCCGAGCATCAGCGAGTCACGCACCCGGCCGGCCAGCCGCGGTGAGGCGCACAGGTAGACGTCATGGTCGCTGAGGTCGCCGACAATGCGATTCAGCGCTCGAGCGCTCATCTCGTTGGCAGCGTCGGTTGATGGACCGACCAGATAAACGACCCGCGCACCCGAGCGTTCGGCAATCTCATCGAGTTCATGCTTGAGGACGAGGTCTTGCTCGCTCGACGCTCGATAGACGAGCGTGACGTCTTTGCCGGGCAGGTCGATCACCTCGAACATGGCACGCATCGGACTGATCCCGACGCCACCGGCGATCATCAACACCCGCGGTCGGCGGCGGCGGCGCTGCGTAAGCCCCCCGTACGGCCCCTCGGCGAACACCAGGGTGCCGACCGGAATTCTGAAGATGCGCCGCGTACCGTCCCCGCGTGCCTTGACGGTGATCCGCAACCTTTCGCAAGTCGGTGGAGCGGACAACGAGAACGGATACGCCGCGTGCCACGTCGTACGGGTCAGGAACCTCCAGCGAAAAAACTGCCCTGGCTGGGCTCGCAGCTCGTCCAGGTGCCGGCCGGACATCAAGACGCTCATGACGTTCGGAGACTCTTGTCGTACCTCCTCCACCCGGAGCCGGTGTCGCCACAGCTGGAAGAGCGGCTGGAGGACACGCCAGCGCAGCACCAGCGCAAAGGCGTACGTGTAGAGCAGGCTCCAGGCAATCTGCACGGATTTGCGCCCCGCGAGGTCGGAACCAGCTAGCTGATGGGCAAACGCCAACGCCACCGCAAGATAGGTCAGAAGATGCAAGAAGTGCCATCGTTCGTACGAGATGCGTCGCCGCAGCCTGCGTAGCGACGCGAGGCCGACGAGGAGCAACATCACCGCGCCCACCAGGGCAGCGGTGAGCCCCGGCAGGCTCAGCACGTCCTTTATCGCTGTCATTCGATCCGTTGATCGGGCTTCCGCCCAAGCCTGCACTGCTAGCAGGGTGTGCACGACAGTCAGAATGATCACCAGTCGCCCGCCCCAGCCATGCCACCGTGCCAGCCGGTGGGCACCGACGTCGCGCTCCAGCCAAGGGGACCGCGACATCAAGATCAACATGATGGCCGCGCCGTACCCGGCGGCCATCCCGCTAGCGTGGGCCATGAGGGAGGCTGCGCCCTCGGTCGGCACTCCGGCGCTCAGCACGACCTGAAGGACTGCTAGGGCGCCTCCCAGCCAGATAAGGGCCAGAAGAGCGGTTGCGATAAGCCTCGGCGGTCGCACGTCGCGGCAGTCCAGGTCACCGGTCGGACAATGCCACGGGCTGCTGCACCATCGATGTCGGCGAGATCTCGGGGGCACCTATTCCAAGACTGACGCCGACCACGGTCGCCGCGCTGAAGAGACTTACCGTCACGATCCGCAGCATCCAGCGAATCAAGTAAGAGGGGGCTCCGGCGAGACGTGCGATTCGAGGGGTCCGGCGCCCAACCTCGAAGGCCGTGTCCGACATGAGAATTCTCCTGGGGTGAGGAACCCCCCGAGAATGAAGAGTTTGGTGTACGCACCGCCCGCGGGGAACCGCTTGTGACGAACGTCACAGAATGGTAAAGACGGGCCGCAACCTAGCTGAGACCACCCAGAGCCGTACCCAGGCTGCCTCCGGCTCCACGTGGCAAGCACGCTATCCGCAGCGTGAATATTCGGCGCAGCGTGGGATCTTGCACCCAGAGACCAGCCCCGGAGACCAGTCCTCGAGCCAGCAGTTTCCTAATCGAAAAGCGAAATCGGTGTGTCCCACTCGATGGTGTCCCAGACCGGCCGCGGCAGCTCATCAACCTGATCGTCGGGCTTCGCATTGGAGTGCGCTCCACAACCATGGTCCACGCTGACAACCGTTCCGTCCGAGACCGAGAACGCGTTCGCACAGGCGCCGAACAAGGTGCCAAGACTGCCCTGCAGGCGTACGAAGAACCCGCAAGTCTCACAGACGTCCGGGGCTAGCCGGCTGAGCAGATTGTCCGGTCCGCCGTCACCGGTCAGCCAGCGCTCGGCGGCCTCGTCGTGACCCTTCACCGAAAGCACCCGCTCCCGGCCGAGGCCACGTTCGGCAATCACGGTACGGATCAGGCTCAACTCCGCGGGTTCGGCATCGAGAGCCTGCTCACCGCCGGTGTAGCCCGGCTCCAGGCGTGGGTCATCGCCGGTGCTTGGCATCAGCAGTCCAGGGGTCACGTCACCAGGCTGGATCCGCTCGACCCAGGGCACCCATTCCCTCGCCAACAGGGCGTCGTCACCTGGTAGGAGTACGACCTCGTCAACGGTGACGACCCGCGCCCGAGAGGCTCGAGCGACGGTCACTGACCAACGCCATCCCTGGTATCCCGGATGCGGGCAGGCAAAGAAATGACTCACCACGCGGGTGTCCTCGGCCTGCGCGCCGAGATGGTCGCCGACGCCGATCACTCCAGCAGTCTCTTCTGCCGCTTTCCGAGCAAGATCAACAGCGGCGAGGCAGACTGCGTCAGGTTGGGTCGTACCGGTGCTCGAAGGCATGTACCTCATTCTGGCATCGCGAACTGACTAACGTCGCCGGCGTGCTCATTGGGGGCTGAGCCGGAGCGCGGGACCAGCGAGGGGCGCGACGGTGGCCGCGAACCACGAGTCGATGCGCTAGAGCTCGAGCTCATCCGCCACGGCGCGGAGCACCGTAGCGATCTTGCTCCCAGTCCGGGCGTCGGGGTAACGGCCGCGACGGTAGCCGTTGCCGATGCCGTCGAGCATTTTGATCAAGTCCTCGACGATCACCGTCATCTGCTCAGCCGGCTTGCGATGGGCCTTGGACAGCGACGGCGGGACCTCCATGATGTGCACGGACAGGGCCTGCTCTCCCTTGCGGCCTTCCACGACACCGAACTCGACGCGCTGGCCGGCCTTCAAGCTTGTGACGCCCGGCGGCAAGGCGTTGGCGCGGACGTAAACGTCGCCACCTTCATCCTTGGTCAGGAAGCCGAAGCCTTTTTCGGCGTCGTAAAACCTCACCTTGCCAACAGGCACGTCCAAACCTCACTTGCTTTTTTTCGCCAGTTCGCCAGCAGTCGTTCCTTGACTGCGAATTACCCCCACAACAGCGCGCTAAGCGTAGCCGTTTCGCTCGTACAGCCCAACCCCGAATCGGCTACCTCCTCGCCGCGACAGGACGTCATCCGCTGGAGTCCGCTTCGAGGTTGCAGCACGTCGCGCTCTGCGAACTCTGGGCCAGCCCGTCCCGCGTCTACGATGACTGCATGGCAACGTGGGAGGACGGGCCGGAGTATGCGCCGATCGAGCGCCCGGCCGACTTTCAGACGCCCGAGGCTCCACCCTTGACGATCGCACCGCCCCACACCCAGGCGGCTGCCTGGGCTCCTAAGAGCCGACCCGTCTTCGATAACCCGTCGACTCCGGTGATACCCCTGGCCACGTTGGTCCCCGCGCCACGTGAGGAGCGGCGTGACCCTGAAAAGCCATTCGCCGTCGTGGCCAGCACGATGACATCCGACTCAGCCTGGGGCGCCGTGCACTGGGCTTCGCCAACGGGCCAGGTTGGGACTGCTGCTGGTCAGGAAGCCTGGCACCCGACGTCGGGCGCTCCCTATCCACCACCCGACCAACCCATTGCTGTTCACTCCGGAAGAAGCGCGCCCACGGCTCCTTTCCCAACGCCCGGTACACCTGGCTGGTTCGGCCCTGGGTCCTCCGGTCCACAGCCGCAGCCTGCAGCGGCTGTCACCGCGAGAAGTGTTCTCGACGCAGCAACACCTGGTCTCTGCATGTGCCTGATCATTGGTGGCCTGGTCTATGTCCTGGCGCCGATCTTCCTCTGTATCAGCGTTGGCCTCGCCAGTCGCGTCAAGGTCGCGACGGCAGAGATCCGGCGCGCCCATGTCTTCGGCATCGTCGTACTCGCCACGCTCGGTGTCCTGGGCTCGCTGATCGTCGGTGCTGACTTCAGCGAGTGGTGGCGATTCATCGGCCAATGGGCGCTGTTGATCTGCTGGGTGCTGCTCGCCGCCACACTGCTGATCATCTATCGACGCCTCAAAGCCGAAGCCACACATCCGCCGACCTATCGATCCCCCTGGGGGTAGGCGTGGTGACGGCGCTGAGTGAGCACCAGCGGCCACGCACCTTGACCGAGGCCTTGCGTGCAATGTCGGCCGAGCAGTTGAGCGCCTTGCTCGAACTGCGGGCCGATCTGATCGACCCCGTTCCGCACGACATAGCTGAGCTGGCGAGCCGATCGACGATATCGACTTCGATTGCCCGAGCCGTTGACGATCTCAACGCTTGGCTTCGAACCGTTGCTGAGGCACTCGCCGCGCTTCCCGATCCCGCATCCCTAGCCGAGCTGGCGACCATGCTCGGACAGCCGCGGTCCACTGCGGCTGCTGCGATCGCTCGGCTTCGCGAACGCGCCCTGCTCTGGGGCGAGGATGATCAGCTCCACCTGGTGCGGCCGGTACGCGAGGCGTTCGAGCCCTATCCCGGTGGGCTGGCTCCCCCATCAGCCCGGCCGATGTCGAGCGAGCAGATCGATGCGGCACTGGTGGACTGTGGCGCCGAGGCCCGCGTCGTACTGGAACGTCTTCTCTGGTCGCCGACCGGCGCCGTACGCTACGCCGACCGCCCGGTCAGCCTGTCCTCGGCACGGTCGCCGATCGAGCGCCTGCTCAGTCGCCAGTTGCTCCGACCGCTGGATTCGGAGACCGTGATCATCCCCCGCGAGGTGTCGTGGCGGCTCCGGAATGGACGCTTTACGGCGGAGCCGGTCGCTACCGACCAACCTGCGCTCACTGGACACGATCGTGATCCGCGTCTCGTTGATGGGGCTGCGGCCGGGGCGGCCTTCGCCCTGCTGCAAGACATCGAGCTGCTCGCCCATCGACTCGAAGCCACGCCCCACAAACTGCTTCGCGCTGGCGGTTTGCCGAGCCGCGACGTTAACGCCCTGGCTCGCAATCTGAGCACCGAGCCCGACCATG
>Ga0207706_10003392_pt1 | contig 15229 bp, 15 predicted proteins | sample KBSC53metaG_FD_184318 | JGI IMG/M metagenome (GOLD analysis project Ga0207706, IMG submission 184318) | Corn rhizosphere microbial communities from Kellogg Biological Station, Michigan, USA - KBS C5-3 metaG (SPAdes) (version 2) | ecosystem: Host-associated > Plants > Roots > Rhizosphere > Soil ... | reverse complement strand
AGCGGTCAAGGTCAGCGAGAAGTCGCCCGTGCTGCTCGACCGCTTCCTCGACGACGCGATCGAGGTCGACGTCGACTGCATCAGCGACGGTACCGACGTGATGATCGGCGGCATCATGGAGCACATCGAGCAGGCGGGCGTGCACTCTGGCGACTCGGCGTGCTCGCTGCCGCCGTACTCGCTGTCGAAGTCGCTGCAGGACGAACTCCGCCGCCAGACCGCGATGATGGCCAAGGCGCTCAAGGTCGTCGGCCTGATGAACGTACAGTTCGCGATCCAGGGCGAGGGCGACGATGCGGTCGTCTATGTGCTGGAGGTGAACCCGCGCGCCTCGCGCACGGTGCCTTACGTCAGCAAGGCCACGGGCCAGCAGCTGGCGAAGATCGCTGCGCGCTGCATGGCCGGCCAGAAGCTGAAGGACCAGAAAGGCCGTGGCGGCCGTGCACCGGAAGAGGTGATTCCGCCGTACTTCACCGTGAAGGAAGCGGTGTTCCCGTTCAACAAGTTCCCCGGTGTCGATCCGATCCTCGGCCCCGAGATGCGCTCTACCGGCGAGGTGATGGGCGTGGGCCGCACCTTCGGCGAGGCGATGCTGAAGAGCCAGCTCGGCGCCGGCTCCAAGCTGCCGACCAAGGGCACCGTGGTCATCACCGTGAAGAACAACGACAAGGCCCGTGCGGTCAAGGTCGCCGGCGATCTCTACAACCTCGGCTTCACGCTGGCGGCCACCAAGGGCACGGCCACGGCGATTGCGGAGGCGGAACTGCCCGTCAAGGTGGTCAACAAGGTCAAGGACGGCCGCCCGCACATCGCCGACATGATCAAGGCCGGCGAGGTACAGCTGGTGTTCACCACCGTGGATGAAACCCGTACTGCCATTGCGGATTCCCGCTATATCCGTACGGCGGCGCTGGCCAACCGCGTGACCTACTACACCACGATGGCCGGCTGCGAGGCGGCCACCGAGGCGCTGAAGCACCAGGATGACCTGACCGTGCTTTCCCTGCAGGAACTGCACGCCGAACTGCACTAAACTTTCTTCCCATCCATCCGCCGCCGGAGCGCCCAGACGGGCCCCGGGCGGCGGTTTTGCTTTGTCAGACAGAACCGAACATGGCCACCATTCCTCTTACCAAGCGCGGCGCCGAAAAGCTCAAGGAAGAGCTGCAGCGCCTGAAGACCGTCGAGCGCCACGCCGTCATCCAGGCGATTGCCGAAGCGCGTGCCCAGGGTGACCTGTCCGAGAACGCCGAGTACGACGCGGCCAAGGACAAGCAGGGCTTCATCGAGGGGCGCATCCAGGAGCTCGAAGGCAAGCTCGCCGCTGCCCAGGTGATCGATCCGGCCGCCCTCGACGCCGGTGGTCGCGTGGTGTTCGGCTCGACGGTCGACCTGGAAGAGGAATCCAGCGGCGCCGAGGTGACCTACCAGATCGTCGGTGACGATGAGGCCGACCTGAAGCAAGGCCTGATCTCGATCAGCTCGCCGATTGCCCGGGCCTTGATCGGCAAGGAGGCCGGCGACGTGGCCGAGGTGCAGGCGCCTGGCGGCATCAAGCGTTACGAGATCGTCGAAGTCCGATACGTCTGAGTGTGATGCAGGCTACGCGGCTGCGTGTGCTGCTGCCGGCGCTGTGGGCCGGCGTGCTGCTGTGCATCGCACTCATTGCCACGCCTGCGCCGTTTGCCGTGCTGACGCAGGCCGAAGCGGGGCGGGTGGTGTCCCGCATCTTCGCGCAGGAGGCTTATCTCAGCCTCGGGCTGGCGGTGCTGCTGTTCCTGCTGGAGCGGCGGTCTGCACGCTTCGCAGTCGCCGCCGGCAAGGGGTCGGTTTTCAGCACCGAGCTCGTGTTGCTACTCGGCACGCTGTTCTGCACCGTGGCAGGTTATTTCGCGATCCAGCCGATGATGGCGGCTGCGCGGTCAGGGCAGGGCGGTGTGTCGTTTGCCGTGTTGCACGGAGTGTCGACAGGCTTTTTCGCGCTGAAGGCGCTGTTGGTCTGCGCCCTGGCGTGGCGGGCAGCGAAGCCCGCCTGAGCCGGGTGTTCGTTCAGACTGCGCGCTTCTTGACGCTGGTGCCAGTGCGCTTCTTGGCCCGCTTGATCGTGCCGCCGGTCGTGACCCGCTCGTTGCCAAGCACGGTGACCTTCTTCACCTGGGGCCGGTGGTTACCGCTTTTCGAGAACTTGAGCAGCTTGACGACCTTGGGGCCGGGGCGGCGGTCTTCGTTCTCGGCCTTCTCCTTGGGCGGGATCGGGCGCCACAGCACCAGCAGCTTGCCGATGTGCTGGATCGGCGCGGCATTCAGCTCGTCAGCGAGGCGCTCGAGCACCGCGGCGCGCGCTTCCCGGTCGTCGGAAAACACCCGGACCTTGATCAGGCCGTGGGCCTTGAGCGCGGCATCGGTTTCCTTGATCACCGCCGGCGTCAGGCCGTCGCCGCCGATTTGCACGACGGGATTCAGGTGGTGGGCCTCGGCCTTGTGCGCTTTGCGCTCGGCCGGTGTCAGTTCAATTGCAGGCATGGCCCGTATTATCCCCGCAGCATGAAGATCAAAACCAAGAGCAAGAAGGTCAACAAGGCCTGGTTGGCCGACCACATCAACGATCCCTACGTGAAGATGGCGCAGAAAGAGGGCTACCGTGCCCGCGCCGCCTACAAGCTGAAGGAGATCGACGAGACACTGAAGCTGCTGCGCCCCGGGCAGGTGGTGGTGGACCTGGGCGCCGCGCCCGGTGCATGGAGCCAGTACCTGCGCCGCAAATTCGCCCCCAAGGAAGCCGGTGCCGGCGGCGCTGCGGTTGGGGAACTCAACGGCACGCTGATCGCGCTGGACCTGCTCCCTTTCGAGCCAATCGAGGGCGTCCATTTCATCCAGGGCGATTTCCGCGAGGATGCTGTGATGCAGCAATTGGAAGAAGCGCTGGGCGGGAAGGCGGTGGATGTGGTCGTGTCCGACATGGCGCCCAATCTTTCCGGCATTGAAAGCTCCGATGCCGCCCGGATCGCACATCTGGTGGAACTGGCGATCGAATTTGCCAACAAACACCTGCGTCCCGAAGGCGCCCTCGTTTGCAAAGTGTTTCACGGCAGCGGCTACAGTCAACTCGTGGAGTTGTTCAAGCGCAATTTCCGCGTAGTCAAGCCGATCAAGCCAAAGGCCTCGCGCGATCGCTCTTCGGAGACGTTCTTGGTGGGTATGGGCCTCAAGAGTGCCTGAAATGCGGTCGAAAACTCATGTGAGCGGCGTGGAAATGCAGACAAAACCGCGGGAAATGCGGGAGTCCATTTGGCTTTCCGCTTCTCTTGCGTGGCATAGAATCGCCCCCAATTACCGTGGCAGCGCGCGCCACAGACCCCCGCAGTCTGAGAATTTCGCCGCTGTGTCGTTTGGTCAGAAAAGGAGCCGCGGTGAACAATCAATGGTTCTCTAAAGTCGCTGTCTGGTTGGTGATCGCCCTCGTGCTGTTCACCGTCTTCAAGCAGTTCGACCGCGGAGCAACGCAGGGCAATCAAATTGCCTATTCGGAATTCCTCGAGGAAGTCCGCAACAAGCACATCAAGTCGGTCACCCTGCAAGAGGGCAATGGCGGCACGGAGATCATTGCCACCACCACCGACGACAAGCGCCTGCGCTCCACGGCCACCTATCTGGATCGCGGCCTCATCGGCGATCTGATCAACAACGGCGTCAAGTTCGACGTCAAGGCGCGCGAAGAGCCGTCGATGCTGCTGAGCCTGCTGGTCAGCTGGGGCCCGATGTTGCTGCTGATCGGCGTGTGGATCTACTTCATGCGTCAGATGCAGGGCGGCGGCAAAGGCGGAGCCTTCAGCTTCGGCAAGTCGCGCGCTCGCATGCTCGACGAGAGCAACAACTCCATCACCTTCGCCGACGTGGCTGGCTGCGACGAGGCCAAGGAAGAAGTGAAGGAACTCGTCGAGTTCCTCAAGGACCCTCAGAAGTTCCAGAAACTGGGCGGCCGCATCCCGCGCGGCGTGTTGATGGTCGGCCCCCCGGGGACCGGCAAGACGCTGCTCGCCAAGGCCATCGCCGGTGAAGCGAAGGTGCCGTTCTTCTCGATCTCGGGCTCCGACTTCGTCGAGATGTTCGTCGGTGTCGGTGCGGCTCGCGTGCGCGACATGTTCGAGCAGGCCAAGAAGAGCGCGCCTTGCATCATCTTCGTCGACGAAATCGACGCCGTCGGCCGCCATCGCGGCGCTGGCCTGGGCGGCGGCAACGACGAGCGCGAGCAGACGCTGAACCAGATGCTGGTCGAGATGGATGGTTTCGAGACCAACCTCGGCGTGATCGTGATCGCGGCCACCAATCGCCCTGACATCCTCGATCCCGCGCTGCTGCGCCCCGGGCGTTTCGACCGCCAGGTCTATGTGACGCTGCCCGATATCCGCGGCCGTGAGCAGATCCTCCACGTGCACATGCGCAAGGTGCCGATCGGCACCGATGTCAAGGCAGACATCATCGCGCGGGGTACGCCGGGCTTCTCGGGCGCCGATCTCGCCAACCTGGTGAACGAGGCGGCGCTCTTCGCGGCGCGGCGCAACGGCCGGGTGGTCGAGATGGTCGACTTCGAGAAGGCCAAGGACAAGATCATCATGGGCACCGAGCGCAAGTCCATGGTGATGGATGAAGAAGAACGCACGAACACCGCGTACCACGAGGCTGGCCACGCCCTGATCGGGCGCTTGCTGCCGAAACTGGACCCGGTGCACAAGGTGACCATCATCCCGCGTGGCGGCGCGCTCGGTGTGACGGTGTCCCTGCCCGAGAAGGATCGCTACAGCACCGACAAGGTGCGCATGCTGAGCCGGATCTCGATGCTCTTTGGTGGACGCATCGCCGAAGAAGTCTTCATGGGCCAGATGACCACCGGCGCCAGCAACGACTTCGAGCGCGCGACGCAGACGGCTCGCGACATGGTCATGCGTTACGGCATGACCGATGCCCTGGGCCCGATGGTCTACTCCGAGAACGAGGGCGAAGTGTTTCTCGGCCGATCGGTCACCAAGACGACCAACATGTCGGAAGAGACCATGCGCAAGGTCGATGCGGAAGTTCGGCGCATCATCGATGAGCAGTATGCGATCGCACGCAAGCTGATCGAGGAAAACGCCGACAAGATGCACGCGATGGCCAAGGCACTGCTCGAATGGGAAACCATCGACAGCGACCAGATCGACGACATCATGTCCGGTCGGCCGCCGCGTCCGCCGAAGGACTGGACGCCTTCGTCGAGGCCCGGTGGCCCCACGCCTCCGGTCAATACCGACAGCGCACCTGCCGCTGCCTGAGCGAGCGGACGCTCGATTCCAACGGGGCCTCGTGCCCCGTTTTGCCTTTTCCAACGCGATGATCCACTGGCAGACCTCGCGGTTCCGCATCGACCTCGGACGCCCCCAGGTCATGGGCATCGTCAACGCGACGCCCGATTCTTTCTCCGACGGTGGGCGGTTCCAGCACGTCGATGCGGCGATCGCGCATTGCGAGCGATTGCGCACGGAAGGGGTGGACATTCTCGACATCGGCGGTGAATCGACCCGTCCCGGCGCCCGCACGCCGAGCCCGGCGGAAGAACTCGCGCGCGTGGAGCCGGTGCTGCGCCACGCGGTGACGCTGGGGCTACCCGTGTCGGTGGACACCAGTGAGCCGCTCGTCATGCGTGCTGCGCTGGAGCTCGGCGTCGACATCGTCAACGATGTGCGTGCCTTGCAGCGCCCCGGTGCGATGGAGCTGGTGGCTGCCCACCCGACGGTGGGTATTTGCCTGATGCACATGCGCGGCGAGCCGGGCACCATGCAGGTGGATGCCTGCTACGACGACGTGGTGCGGGACGTGCAGGAGTTCTTGGCGGATCGTGCGCAGCAGTTGACGCAGCGTGGCGTGGCGGTCGATCGCATCACCGTGGATCCCGGCATCGGATTCGGCAAGACCGCCGAGCACAACGTGGCGTTGTTGCAGCGGCAGCGTGAGCTGTTGGCCTTGGGTTACCCGTTGCTGGTGGGCTGGTCACGCAAGTCCACCCTGGGCGTGTTGACTGGCCGCGCAGTGGCGGACCGCTTGGCAGCCAGTATCGCCGCTGCACTGGCGGCGGTGCAGCACGGCGCACGCATCGTGCGCGTGCACGATGTGGCGGCGACCGTCGATGCGCTGAAGGTCTGGGCCGCAGCGCAGGCCATATCCGCGTGAGGGCCGAGGGACGGCGCAAGACATTCCTAAAACCTTTCGAGCGATCAAGATGAGCAGAACCTATTTCGGTACCGATGGCATTCGCGGCACCGTCGGCCAGGCCCCGATCACACCGGACTTCATGCTGCGCCTCGGGCATGCCGTGGGCCGGGTGCTCAAGCGCAGCGGCCAGCGCCCCACCGTGCTGATCGGCAAGGACACGCGCATTTCGGGCTACATGATCGAATCGGCGCTCGAGGCCGGCTTTGCGTCCGCGGGCGTCAATGTGCTGCTGACCGGCCCGCTGCCCACGCCGGGCGTGGCGTACCTCACGCGCGCCTTGAGGCTCGATCTCGGGGTGGTGATCAGCGCTTCGCACAATCCGTTCGGCGACAACGGCGTCAAGTTCTTCTCTTCGCGCGGCGAGAAGCTGCCCGATGAATGGGAGGCGGCGGTCGAGAACGCGCTGGCCGAAGCGCCCCAGTGGGTCGACTCCGCCGGTTTGGGCCGCGCCCGCCGCATCGATGATGCACGCGGCCGCTATATCGAGTTCTGCAAGAGCACGGTCGGCGGCGAGCTGACGCTCAAGGGGCTGAAGGTCGTCGTCGATGCAGCCCACGGCGCGGCCTATCACGTTGCGCCAGACGTCTTTCATGAGCTCGGTGCTGAAATCAGTAGCATCGGCTGTGCGCCCGATGGCTTCAACATCAATGCCGGTGTCGGCGCCACCGCGCCCGCCGCGCTGGTCCAGGTCGTCAAGGAGCGCGGCGCTGACTACGGCGTGGCGCTCGACGGCGACGCCGATCGCTTGCAGATGGTCGACGCGCAGGGGCGGCTGTTCAACGGCGATGAGCTGCTCTACGTGATGGTCGCCGACCGGTTGGCCCAGGGGCTGAGGGTGGAAGGGGCCGTCGGCACTTTGATGACCAACATGGCGGTGGAACTCGCGCTGCGTGCCAGGGATGTTCCGCTCGTGCGCGCCAAGGTCGGCGATCGCTACGTGCTCGAGGAACTGGCGGCCCGAGGCTGGCAGATCGGCGGGGAGGGCTCAGGCCACCTGCTGGCGTTGGACAAGCACACCACCGGCGACGGCATCGTCAGTGCGCTGCAGGTGCTGCAGGCGGTGCGGCGCAGCGGCCGAACGCTGGCTCAACTGCTCGAGGGCCTGACCCTGTTCCCGCAGACGTTGATCAACGTCCGGTTGGCCGAGGGCGTCGATTGGAAGAAGAGCGCGGCGTTGCGCGACGTGCAGCAGGCGGTGGAGCGCGAGCTGGGCGACACGGGCCGCGTCCTGATCCGCGCCTCGGGCACCGAGCCGGTGCTGCGCGTGATGGTCGAAGCCCGGGACCCGGAGCAAGCCAAGCGCTGCGCGGAGCGCCTGGCCGAGGCGGTCAACGCCTGATATCTCGTCAGTGCTTCTTCGGAGGGGTCAGCACGCGATCGATCACGTGCACGACCCCGTTCGTCGCTGCCAGGTCAGGCTGGGTGACGACCGCATCCTCGACCGTCACGAACGTGCCGGCCTTCGAAAGCGCCACATCGGCGCCTTGCAGCGTCTTGGCGTTGCCGTTGTGCACGTCGGCTGACGCCAGCTTGGTCGGCAGCACGTGGTAGCTCAGCACCGCCTTCAGTTTTTCCTTGTCCTTCGACAATGCGTCGAGGGCGCCGGCCGGCAGGTTCTTGAAGGCCTCGTCGCTCGGAGCAAACAACGTGTAGGGGCCGGTGGCGCGTAGCGTGTCCGCCAGGCCGGCTTCGGTGATCAGCCGATTCAGGGTGGTCAACTGGGGGGCGCGGGCAGCCGTGTCGGCGATCGGGGCGGGGGCCGCCGTGGTGCTGGCGCAGCCTTCCAGGCCCAGGGCGAAGATGGCCAGGCATGCGGTCAGCCATGAGCGAAGCGTCATGAGGAACTCCTTGGAGAGCGTTTGGTTTGGCGAAAAGCGCGGCAGGACGGGTTGCGTCTTGTTGCGGCCGAGAGGCTATTCGTCACGAATGACAGTCGCATGACGGTTCGGTGACGCCCGATATGTCGGGCAGCGGAGGTCACGATGTGTCATGGCGTTGTCATATTCCCTCCCTAGAGTGCCGGCCATCGATGGACCTCCATGAGAAAGGCACGACCATGACCTTCACCACGCTCCGCCACGCCACCCTGACCACGGCGTTGCTGCTTGCAGCGGGTGTCACCTTCGCGCAGGAAGTGACTGGCGCGGGCGCCTCCTTCCCGGCCCCCGTGTACGCCAAATGGGCGGATGCCTACAACAAGGCGACCGGCGCGAAGATCAACTACCAATCGGTGGGTTCCGGCGCGGGCATCAAGCAGATCAAGGCGAAGACGGTCGATTTCGGCGCCTCCGACGCGCCGCTGAAGGACGAAGATCTCGCGAAGGACGGCCTGCTGCAGTTCCCCACCGTGATCGGCGGCGTGGTGCCGGTGGTCAACGTCAAGGGCATCCAGGCGGGGCAGCTCAAGCTGACAGGCCAGGTGCTGGGCGACATCTATCTGGGCAAGATCTCCAAGTGGAACGATCCAGCCATCGCCGCCCTGAACCCCGGCGTCGCACTGCCTGATGCGACTATCGCGCCGGTGCGCCGTGCCGACGGTTCGGGCACCAGCTTCATCTTCACCAACTACCTGTCGAAGGTGAACGCCGAATGGAAGGCCAAGGTCGGTGAGGGCACGGCGGTCAACTGGCCGACCGGCGCCGGCGGCAAGGGCAACGAAGGCGTGTCCTCCTACGTGCAGCGCCTGCCCAACTCGATCGGCTATGTCGAGTACGCCTACGCGAAGCAGAACAAGATGGCCTTCGTGCTGCTGAAGAACCAGGCCGGCAATTTCGTCGCGCCGAGCGACACCAACTTCAAGGCGGCAGCCGCGGGCGCCGACTGGAACAAGAGCTTCTACCAGGTGCTGACCGAGCAGCCGGGCAAGGACTCCTGGCCGATCACCGGCGCCACCTTCATCCTGATGCACAAGCAGCAGGACAAGCCCGGCCAGGCCGCCCAGGTGCTGAAGTTCTTCGACTGGGCCTACGGTACCGGCGACAAGATGGCCGACGATCTGGACTACGTGCCGCTGCCCGATGCGCTGAAAGCGCTGATCCACAAGCAGTGGGGCGAGATCAAGGACGCCTCGGGCAAGGCCGTCGCCTACAAGTGATCGTGAAGCTGCAGACCGCTCGCAAAGGGGCACCATCGTGACCGCTACACTGCCTGCGCCTCCATTCCCCGAGAACGCAGAAATGCAACGTGCGGACCTTTCGAGCGGCCCGCAGCCTCAACGGCGCGTGTCGCCGTGGCCGGACCGGCTCTTCGCCTTCCTGGCCTTGGCGGCGGCGCTCGCCACGCTGGCCCTGCTGGCCGGCATTCTGATCTCGCTGGTGGTGGGTGCAGCGCCCGCCATCCGCGAATACGGCCTCAGCTTCCTCTGGCGAAGCGAGTGGGATCCGGTGCAGGATCGCTACGGCGGCCTGGTGATGATCTACGGCACGCTGGTCACCTCGCTGATCGCGCTGTTGATCGCGGTGCCGGTGAGTTTCGGCATCGCATTGTTCCTGACCGAGCTCTCGCCAGCGTGGCTGAAGCGCCCGCTGGGCATCGCCATCGAGTTGCTGGCGGCGGTGCCTTCCATCGTCTACGGCATGTGGGGGCTGCTGGTCTTCGGCCCCTTGCTCGCCACCTACGTGCAGCAGCCGCTGCAGGCAGCGTTCAATGGGGTGCCGGTGCTGGGCGCGCTGGTTTCCGGCCCGCCGGTGGGCATCGGCCTGCTGTCGGCCGGCATCATCCTCGCGATCATGATCATCCCGTTCATCGCCTCGGTGATGCGCGACGTCTTCGAGGTGACGCCGCCGATGCTGAAGGAATCGGCCTACGGCCTCGGGTCGACCACCTGGGAAGTGGTCTGGCGCGTGGTGCTGCCCTTCACGAAGACGGGCGTCATCGGCGGCGTCATGCTCGGCCTGGGCCGTGCGCTGGGCGAGACGATGGCGGTCACGTTCGTGATCGGCAACATGAACCAGCTGAACTCGATCTCGCTGTTCGAGGCGGCCAACAGCATCACCTCCGCGCTGGCGAATGAATTCGCCGAAGCGGGCGAGGGGTTGCATCAGGCCTCGCTGATCTACCTCGGTCTCGTGCTGTTCTTCATCACCTTCGTCGTGCTGTCGTTTTCCAAGCTGTTGCTGGCCCGCCTGAAGAAGGGCGAGGGAGCCCGGACATGAGCCTTTCCTTCGATGCCGGCCGGCTGGCCATGCACCGGCGGCGCAAGCGCACGAACCGCATCGCGCTGGCCCTCGCGATGGCCGCGATGGTCTTTGGCGTGTTCTGGCTGGTCTGGATCCTGATCGAGACGGCGCGACTGGGCATCGGCGGCCTCACGCTGGCCACCTTCACCCAGATGACGCCCGCACCGCAGGCGGAAGACGGCGGCCTCGCCAATGCCATCTTCGGCTCGCTGCTGATGGTTTCGCTCGCCACCGCGATCGGCACGCCGATCGGCATCCTCGCCGGGGTGTACCTCGCCGAGTACGGCCAGCGCAGCTGGCTCGGAGCGACGACGCGCTTCATCAACGACATCCTGCTGTCGGCGCCTTCGATCGTGATCGGCCTCTTCGTCTACACGGTGGTCGTCGCACGCATGAAGACCTTCTCCGGCTTCGCCGGAGTGCTCGCGCTGGCGCTGATCGTGATCCCGGTGGTGATCCGCACGACCGAGAACATGCTCGCGCTGGTGCCCAACGCGCTGCGTGAAGCCGCCTATGCGCTGGGGACGCCGAAGTGGAAGGTGATCGTCACCATCACGCTGAAGGCCGCCCGTGCCGGCGTGCTCACGGGTGTGCTGCTGGCGCTGGCTCGCATCGCCGGTGAAACGGCGCCGCTGCTGTTCACCGCGCTGTCGAACCAGTTCTGGAGCCCGAACCTGGGGCATCCCATGGCCAGCCTGCCGGTGACCATCTTCAAGTTCGCGATGAGTCCCTACGAGAACTGGCAGAAATTGGCCTGGGCCGGCGTGTTCCTCATCACACTGGGTGTGCTCGCGCTGAACATCCTGGCGCGCGTGTTCTTCCGCAACAAGATCTGAGAACGACATGGACGTTGCAGTGAAATCCGCGGTCATCGAGAAGCCCAAGCTCTCGGTGCGCAACCTGAACTTCTACTACGGCAGCTTCCACGCGCTGAAGCACATCAACCTCGACATCCCGGAGCGCAAGGTCACGGCCTTCATCGGGCCATCGGGCTGCGGCAAGTCGACGTTGTTGCGCACCTTCAACCGAATGTTCGAGCTGTATCCCGAGCAGCGGGCCGAGGGCGAGATCCTGCTCGACGGGGAGAACATCCTGCGCTCCAAGCTCGATGTGTCGCTCATCCGCGCCAAGGTCGGCATGGTCTTCCAGAAGCCCACGCCGTTTCCGATGTCGATCTACGACAACATTGCCTTCGGCGTGCGCCTGTTCGAGAACCTGCCGCGGGTAGAAATGGACGAGCGGGTCGAATGGGCGCTGAAAAAAGCCGCGCTGTGGAACGAAGTGAAGGACAAGCTCGACCAGAGCGGCTCCGGCCTCTCGGGCGGCCAGCAGCAGCGCCTGTGCATCGCGCGCGGCATCGCGATCAAGCCCGAGGTGCTGCTGCTCGACGAGCCGTGCTCCGCGCTGGACCCGATCTCCACCGGCCGCATCGAAGAGCTGATCCACGAGCTGAAGACCGATTACACGGTCGTGATCGTGACGCACAACATGCAGCAGGCCGCACGCTGCTCGGACTTCACGGCCTACATGTACCTCGGCGACCTGATCGAGTTCGGCCCCACGTCGGATCTCTTCATGAAGCCGAAGAAGAAGGAAACCGAGGACTACATCACCGGCCGTTTCGGCTGATCAACGGGAGTACATAGATGACCGAGAAGCATCTGTCCACGCAGTTCGATGCCGAGTTGAGCGGCATTTCCAACCGCGTGCTCGAAATGGGCGGCCTCGTCGAATCGCAGGTGGCGCAGGCCATCTACGCGTTGACCAACTTCAGCGGCGAGACCGCATCCCAGGTGTTGGTGCAGGAAGAGCGCGTCAACGCGATGGAGGTCGAGATCGACCGCGACCTGTCGTCGATCATCGCCCGGCGCCAGCCCACGGCGCGCGACCTGCGGCTGCTGATCGCCGTCTCCAAGACCATTGCCAACCTCGAGCGCGTCGGCGACGAGGCCGCCCGCGTGGCACGCACGGTGCAGCGCCTGATCAACACCGGCGTGTCGAGCCGGTTGCGCCTGCCGGTGGCCGACCTGGCCTTCGAGGCCGAGCTGGCCACCAAGCAACTGCGCAAGGCGCTCGACGCCTTTGCACGGCTGGACACCGAGCGCGCGCTCGAAGTGCTGAAGCAAGACGACCAGATCGACCAGGAGTTCGATGGCCTGTTGCGCAAGCTCATCACCTACATGATGGAAGACCCGCGCACCATCTCGGCCAGCATCGACCTCGTGTTCGTGGCGAAGGCCATCGAGCGCGTGGGAGACCACGCGAAGAACCTCGCCGAGGTCATCATCTATATCGTCAAGGGCGCAGACGTCCGCCACAGCTCGATGGCCGACGTCGAGTCGATGGTCCGTTGAGCCTTGGCATCACAGGAGCAGTTGCGATGAGCCAGGTGTTAGTGGTGGAAGACGAATCGGCGATCGCCGAGCTGATCTCGATCAACCTGCGCCATGCCGGCTATGAGGTGACGATTGCCGCCAATGCCGACCAGGCGCAGCGCGAGGTCGATGGGATGCTGCCGGACCTGGTCATCCTCGACTGGATGCTGCCCGGGCAGTCGGGGTTGGCGCTGGCGCGCCGCTGGCGCTCCGAAGCGCGCACGCGCGAGCTGCCGATCATCATGTTGACCGCCCGCTCCGACGAGACCGACAAGGTTTCGGGCCTCGACGCCGGCGCCGACGATTACCTGACCAAGCCGTTCTCTACGCACGAGCTGTTGGCGCGTATGCGCGCCGTGCTGCGCCGCAAGGCGCCCGAGGCGCTGGATGCGGCGGTCGAGATCGCCGGCTTGCGGCTGGATCCGTCGACGCGGCGCGTCACGCGGACGATCGACGGTGCGCTGCGCGAGGTGAAGATCGGCCCCACCGAGTTCCGCCTGCTGCACTTCTTCATGACGCATCCCGAGCGCGTGCACAGCCGCTCGCAGCTGCTCGATCGCGTGTGGGGAGACCATGTGTTCATCGAGGAGCGCACGGTCGACGTGCATGTGAAGCGGCTGCGCGAAGCGCTCAGCGCCGTGCAGTGCGCGCAGCTGGTGGAGACGGTGCGCGGCGCCGGCTACCGCATGACCCAGCGGGTGGGCGCGCTGTCCGAATGAGCCGCCTCGGATCATGAGCTGGCTGTGGCCGCGCCTGCTCGCGGCGATGCTCTGCGTCCTGCTCGGGGCCGTTGGCGGGTGGCTGGCCGGGCTGGTCGTCCACGCGCCGCGCTGGGGTGCGTTGATCGGCGCGACGGCCGCCGTCGTCATGATGGTGTTGCTGGACGGGCTGCGCGCACACCGGCTGATGCAATGGCTGCGCAGTTCGCAGGAAGGGCCGGCGCCGCGCGGCAGGCGATTCTGGGGCGAGGTCGGCTATCGTGTAGAGCGTGCGCTGCGGCAGCGGGAGAGGGCGCTCGACCACGAACGCCAGCAGCTGCAGCAGTTCCTGTCGGCGATCGAGGCATCGCCCAACGGGGTGCTGCTGTTGGATGCCAGCGACCAGATCCAATGGGCCAGCAGTGTCGCGGCGGATCATCTCGGGCTCGATCCGGTGCGCGACCGCCAGCAGCGCGTGACCAATCTGGTTCGCGCCCCCGCCTTCGTCGCGCACCTGCAAGGCGGCAAGCTGGGTGAATCGCTGGTGATCCCCAGCCCGCGGGGGGGCAGCACGCTGTCGCTGGTGGTCCGGCCGTATGGCGACGGCATGAAGCTCGTGCTGACGCAGGACATCACCGAACGCGAGCGCAACGATGCGATGCGGCGCGACTTCGTCGCCAACGTGTCGCACGAGATCCGCACGCCGCTGACGGTGCTGGCCGGCTTCGTCGAAACGCTGGCCAGCCTGCCGCTGACCGAGGCCGAGCGCAAGCGCGTGCTGACGCTGATGCAGCAGCAGACCGACCGCATGCAGACGCTTGTCGGTGACCTGCTGACGCTGGCGCAGCTGGAAGGCAGCCCCTGGCCGGCCGCCGATCGCTGGGTGTCGGTGTCGGGGCTGGTGCACCGGGTGCAGGCGGATGCGACCTCGCTGTCGGCAGGGCGCCATCAACTCCTGTTTTCGCCCGGCGAGGCCTCGGAGATCGCCGGCAACGAGGCCGAGCTGTTCAGCGCGCTCGCCAACCTGGTGACCAATGCGGTGCGTTACACGCCGGAGGGCGGCCGTATCGAGGTGCAGTGGCGGTTGCGCCCGGAAGGGGGCGGCGAGTTCGAGGTCGCCGATACCGGCATCGGCATCGAGCGCGAGCACCTGCCGCGCCTGACGGAGCGCTTCTACCGCGTGGACGGCAGCCGTTCGCGCGATACCGGCGGCACCGGACTGGGCCTGTCCATCGTCAAGCATGTCGTGCAGCGCCATGGCGGCGAACTCGATGTGCAGAGCGAGCTGGGCAAGGGCTCCAGCTTCCGGCTGCTGTTTCCGGCGGCGCGCGTCAGGCGCGCGGTCGCCGGTGCGGCAACTGCGCCGGTCGTGGCCGTGCCGTCGCGTTGAGGCTCAAGGGCCGGTGCGTCGGTAGACCGACACCACCTCGTCCTTGTCTCGAATGCGCCGCTCGCGCCCGAGCAGGCGCCACCCGGGCGGCGTGTCCGGCATGCCGGGCAGCAGCAGGATCGCGCAGTTGCCCCGAGCTGCCTCGAGCCGGCCATCGACGCGCAAACCACCGAAATCCTCCAGCGCTGCCAGCGCCGAGCGCGTCAGGCCGGGCGCTGCCACGCATTCGGTCGGTGCCACATGGCGCGACACGCGAGCGACCCATTGCCGATAGCTGCGGCCGTGGTCGAGCAGCGGCAACCACAGCGTCATCAGCAGCAGACAGCACAGGGCGCCGCCGCT
>Ga0207706_10003391_pt1 | contig 15232 bp, 10 predicted proteins | sample KBSC53metaG_FD_184318 | JGI IMG/M metagenome (GOLD analysis project Ga0207706, IMG submission 184318) | Corn rhizosphere microbial communities from Kellogg Biological Station, Michigan, USA - KBS C5-3 metaG (SPAdes) (version 2) | ecosystem: Host-associated > Plants > Roots > Rhizosphere > Soil ... | reverse complement strand
CTGGAACGGCCGAGGCGGCTGGAACGGCCGAGGCGGCTGGAACGGCCGAGGCGGCTGGAACGGCCGAGGCGGCTGGAACGGCCGAGGCAACCGGAACAGCGTGACGGCTGTCGTGTCGTTCGCCCGCGTCCGTGCCGTCAAGACCGGACGCGCTCAGCCGATCGCCACCGTGCGCCATGTGCACCTCTCGCCGCGGCCACTGGTCCTGGTGCCGCTGGCACTGGCCGGCGAGGCGAACGCCCCGCTGGCGGCGATGGTGGGCACCCACCCCGACGACGACCGGTTGCTCGTGGTGCCGCAGCCGCGCAACCGGGATCTGCGCTTCACGTTTGTCGCCGACCTCGCCGACGCCGTGCTGCCGTACGTCCACAGCTACTGCTACGACATCGAGCACGTACGGGGGCGCGACCGCTTCACCGGCGCGCCCCAGGTGCTGGTACCGAACGCCGCCGGGGTGCGGTTCCTGGCCCTGCTCGGCCGCTCGACCCGGTTCCGGCGCACCGACGGCGACTACCCGGTGGCGCCGACCGTTCCACTACTGGGCCGGTGGTTGACGTTCCTCGCCGAGCGCGCCGAGACCCCCGGCAGCGCGGCGCTGCTCGCGCTGACCGATGCGCTCGCGCTGCACTGGGCGTCCGGGCAGAGTCCAGTCGAGGACCAGAACCTCGCCGCGGTGCTGGGCTGGATCGACCCGCCGGAAGGCTTGTCCGGCGCCGACGCGGCCCGGGCGGCCGAGGACCCGTCGGTGTGGCCCCCGGCCGGGCCGACCACCGACCCCGGCTTCGACGCCGACGTGCTCGTGCCCGCGATCCGCGCCTACGACCGCGCGATCGAGACTGCCGGGCCCGTGGCGCAACGGAGGGCGCGCGCCGCGATCGAGGAGGTGCTGCGCGGCCAGCTCGAACCGACGTGGCGACTCATGTGGCGCGGCCTGGACCTGTTGCGGGCACTACCGCCGGGCGCCTCGGTGGCCGACCGCTGGGCGGCCGACCGGGCGGCGTTCACCGGCTTCCGCGAACACGTCGTGGGCGGCGGGCCGCCGCAGGGACGCCGCGACGGCGCCGTCGCCTCCGCCCGCCGGCTCAACCGGTTGGAGCGGCAGCTGGACGAGTACGAGGCGGCGCGGGCGTTCGACGATCCGCTCGTGCTCGCCGCCCACCGGGTCACCGGGGCGGCATTCGCCGGCACCGTGGTCACCGTCGACAGGGACCGCCGGGTGGAGAACGCGAACGGGACCCCGGTCAACCGTCCACTGGTGACGGTCGCCACCGCGGATCCCGTGCACCTCGGCCCCGGCACCGAGGTAGTCGCGGTGAGCCGGCGCAACCAGACCGGCACCGTCCAATGTGTAGGGTCCATTGTGGACAAAACGCACGTCACGCTGGAACTGCGCGGCGGCATGGGCCGTGCCCGGGTGCCGCCGCCCGGCACCGTCCCCGACGTGGGCGAGCGGCTCTGCTACACGAGCGTGCTGGCCGGTAACGTGCCGGCGCCACCGCTGCCGGACACCGAGCGCACTCCGTGGACGCACGGCGGCCCACCGGTTCCGTACGAGCCGCCGACAGAGGACGGCACATGAATGCCGATCGGGTCACCGCGGCCATCCTCGCCGACCTGCTCTCGGCGCGGCACTCCGGCGTAGTGGTGGACTCGCCGCCGGGCGCCGGCAAGTCGACGCTCGTGGTGCGCGCCGCCGCCGAGATCGCCGCCACCGGCGAGCCGGTGATGATCGTCGCGCAGACCAACGAGCAGGTGGACGACCTCGTCGTCCGGCTCTCCGCGCGGTTCGGCGCCGACCTGCCGGACGCCGTCATCGGGCGGCTCAGCCGGGCCGGATTTGGTGCGCCGCAGCGCATCGGGGGGCTGACGAACGTCGCGGTCAGCGCCGACGCGGCGGAACTGGCGCACGCGACAGTCACCATCGCCACCGCCGCGAAGTGGGCGCACGTGCGGGACCGCCACTGGCGCTGGGCAATCGTCGACGAGGCGTACCAGATGCGGTCCGACGCGCTGCTGGGCCTCGCGTCCCGCTTCGACCGGGCGCTGTTCGTCGGCGACCCGGGCCAGCTCGACCCCTTCTCCACAGTGGACAGTGACCGCTGGCGGGGGCTGGCGTGGGACCCGATGCAGAGCGCCGTCGCGGTGCTGCTGCGCAACAACCCCCACCTGCCCGTGCACCGCTTGCCGGTGTCGTGGCGGCTGCCCGCGTCGGCGGAGGGCGTCGTCTCCCGGGCCTTCTACCCGTTCACCGGCTTCCGTTCCGGCGCCGCCGCGCACGAGCGGGAACTGCGGTTCACCGCACCCGCGACGGCCGGCCGAACGGACGCCGCCCTCGACGAGGCGGCCCGGTCCGGCTGGGCCCTGCTGGAACTGCCCGCCCGGCACACCATCCGCACCGACGCCGAGGCGGTCGCCGCCGTCGCGGCGCTCACCCGGCGGCTGGTGGAGCGCCGCGCGCTCGCGCGATCCGGAGGTGATGCACGCCCGGTCACGCCGGACCGGATCGCCGTCGGCGCCGCGCACCGGGACCAGGTCGCTGCGCTGCGGGCCGCCCTCGGTGACGTGCCCGTCGACGTCGACACCGCGAACCGCCTGCAGGGCCGCGAGTACGACGTCACCGTGTTCCTGCACCCGCTGTCCGGGAGGCGCGACGCCACCGCGTTCCACCTCGAGGCGGGCCGGCTGTGCGTGCTGGCGTCGCGCCACCGGCAGGCGTGCGTCGTGGTCGCCCGGGCCGGCATCCGCGACCTGCTCGACGAGCACCCGTCCACCGAACCGGTGCATCTGAACGAACCGGTGCGGTTCCCCGACGGGTGGGCTGCCCACCAGACGATGCTGGCCCACCTCGAGGAGCACCGCGTCAGGTCGACGGGACCATGACCGGCGCGGCGCAGATCTCGGCCAGTTGCGGTGCCGTGAACGGCAGATCGGTCAGCGCCGGGTTGCGCGGAGCGGCGCCGGGGTCGTTCCCGGCCATCGCCGGCGGGTTGGCGTCGGGCGGCAGCGGATCGGTGAAGTCGGGCGGCAGGATGGCGCCCAGGTGTTCGGTCACGGTCAGCCAGCCGTCGCCGAGGAACAGCGTCGCGCTGATGGACCGGCCGCTGTACGGGTAGGTCGCCGTGGTGACTCGGATGTTCCGCCCGCCGATGGTGATCACCCCGCACGTCCAGGCCGGGACGCCGACCCTGGTCGCCACCCCCGGCGCACACAGGTCGCCGGCCGGGTCCGGCTTCTTGTCCCGGGCGATGTACGCGGTGAGCGTGCCCTCCGTGCCCTGCGTCGTGATCCGCACGACCGCGATGGCATTGATGGCATACGGGTCCGCGCCCTCGTTGCGGGTCGGGTCGAACGTCGCCGGCGCGTCGGCGTAGTTCACGAGCGACGTCGCCGCGTACTTCGACGGCACGCGGGCGAGCAGCTCGTTCATCAGATTCCGCCCGTGCGACATCGGCACGCCGGCCTTGCCCGGCGGTACCGGATCGCTGGCTGACGGCGTCGAAGGGAGAGGCATCGGCGACGCGGACGCGGCACCGGCGGACGGCGGTGAGTTCGGCGGCGATCCCACCCGCTCGCCGCCCGGACCCGACAGGCGGGGCACCACGACCGCGACGGCGGCGATCGCCGCCACCGCGGCAACACCGGACCCGGTGGTCAGGTACGCGCTGCGGCGCCGGTCGGCGGCGCGGGCACGGGCGAGCATCTGCGGAGCCGGCGGCAGCGGCGGCCGTTCGGCGAGGGAGCGCTCGAAGAGGTCCTTCAGATCGTCGGTCATGAGGGTTCACCTGCCTGGAGTCGAGGAATGCGAGCGGGCGGCACCGAGCGCGCGCCGGAGGTTGTCGAGGCCGCGGGCGACCTGGCTCTTGACGGTGCCCGGCGAGCAGCCGAGCGCGTCGGCGATCTGGTCGACGGACAGATCCGCCCAGTACCGCAGCACCAGCGCCGCCCGTTGGCGGGTCGGCACGGCGGCGAGCGCCGTGTGCAGGTTGCGGTGGTCCTCGGGCTCGAGATCCAGGACGGGTTGGTCGAGGGTCGTCGCGTCGGCGGTCGGGTACTCCCTCCGCCAGGGCCGGCGCCGCTCGTCCAGGAGGGAGCGCAGCAGCACCCGCCGGGCGTACTGGTCGAGCGCGTCGTGCCGCTCGATGTGGCGCCACCGCCGGTAGAGCTTCGTGAACGTCATCTGGGTGAGGTCGTTGGCGAGGTGCCAGTCGCCGCACATCAGGTACGCGGTGTTGCGGATGTGGTCACCGCGTGCCGCGTAGTACGTGGTGAACTCCGTGTCGCGGGTGGCATCCGCGCTTCGTGGCCAGAGCGCTGCCATCGACAGTCACGTCTCCCCTCGGTGAACCGGTCCGGGTAAGACACGCAAGATTCGCCGGGTTCGGTTGCATCACCCGCGACGGTGGCAGGATCGACGGCGTGCCGACGACGATAGCGACGCCCGGACTCGTCCTCGTGGAGCACGAGTTCCGGGTGCCCCTCGACCACGCCCGGCCCGACGGCGAGACGATCACCGTGTTCGCCCGCGAGGTCGCCGAACCGGGTGGGACGGACCGCCCGTTCCTCGTGTTCTTCCAGGGTGGGCCCGGGATGGAGGCGCCCCGCCCGACGCACCCCGGGTCGCCCGGTTGGCTCGGGCGGGCGCTGGCCGAGCACCGCGTGCTGATGCTCGACCAGCGCGGCACCGGGCGCTCGACGCCCGTCGACGTGCCGCCCGGCGGCACGCCGCAGGAGCAGGCGGAGTACCTGACGCACTTCCGCGCCGACTCGATCGTCCGCGACGCCGAATGGATCCGACGGGAGCTCGGCGTCGACAGGTGGAGCATCCTGGGCCAGTCGTTCGGCGGGTTCTGCGCGCTGTCATACCTGTCGATGGCCCCGGAAAGCCTGGCCGCCGCGTACATCACCGGCGGCGTGCCGCCCGTCGGCCGGCACCCCGACGAGGTCTACGCGACCACGTGGGCCCGGATGCGCGAGCGCACCCTCGCCTACTACCGGCGCTACCCGGCCGATCGCGACCGCGTGCGGTCGCTGTACGAACGGCTCGAGGCGACGGATGTGCGGCTGCCCAACGGGGATCGGCTGACCGGACGGCGGCTGCGCACGATCGGCCACGTGCTCGGCATGAGCGACGGCCCGGAGAACCTGCACTACCTGCTCGAGCTGCCGCCGGCGAGCCGCGCGTTCCGCCACGACGTGCAGGGTGCGCTGGGCTTCGCGCGCAACCCGCTCTACGCCGTGGTACACGAGGCGTGCTACGCCGACGGCCACGCCACCCGATGGTCGGCCGAGCGCACAATGCCGCCCGACTTCGCCGACGACGTCACGCTGCTCGGCGGCGAGCACCTGTTCGCGTGGATGTTCGAGGACTACGGCGAGCTGCGCGACCTGGCCGCGGCCGCGTCGGTGCTGGCCTGCCATGAATGGCCGCGACTGTACGACCCGGACGTGCTGCGCCGGAACGAGGTTCCGGTGGCCGCGGCCGTCTACTTCGACGACCCGTACGTCGACTACGCGCTGTCGTTGGAGACGGCGGACCTGGTGCCCGGCATGCGGGTCTGGCTCACGAACGAGTACCTGCACAACGGGCTGCGCGCCGACGGCGGGCGCATCCTGGGCCGCCTCATGGACCTGGCGGCCGGCCGCGCCTGAGCCAGCGCCCCCGACCCTACGCATCGATCTTGCAGTTGTGGTGCCACAATTCGCCCTCTTATGCCCCGGTTTGTGGGGCACCACAACTGCAAGATCGATGCGTGGGGTCGGGCGGGCCCCGTACTTCGCCGACCTCGCCGTCGACGGCCGGCCCCCGCGCTTCGCCGTGGAGATCACCGTCGGGAGGTGTACCTGCACTGCGCCAAGGCGTTCCTGCGCTCCGAACTGTGGCAGCCCGACAGCTGGGCCGAGCGCGAGTCGCTGCCCAGCGCCGCGCAGATCGTGCGCGACCACGCCCGGCTGTCCGCCGAGGTCGCCGCCATCGAGGCCAACCTCGCCGAGGGCTACCGCACGACCCTCTACTGAGCCGCCGCCGCGAGGGCCTCGACAACGACGGCGCGCCTGGCGGCGTCGGCTCTGACGCTGTTGCTCAGTTCGACGTGGACGAACACGCTGCCGCGCTCGGCGGCAGCCCTACCCTGCACGTTCGTGGTGCCTTCGAGTCGCCCGCACGCCCGTGCCCACGCCCGGCACACGGTGACCTCGCGCGTGTCCAGTTCCGTCGCGATGCGCGTGGCGAGCGGGTTCGGGTTGTCGTTCCCCGTCGACACGACGGCGTTCGCATCGGGGAGGTTGAGGTCGGCGAAGCCGTGCACCTGGATCTGCGGGACGGCGCGCTCGGCCAGCGTCACCGACAGCGCCTGAAAGAAGGACTCCTCGTTGTGGGCGACGTCCGCCGCGCCGCCGCCGGCCCGCCGGTGGGCGCCCGCGAACAGGACGACGCTGCCCGGCACCTTCCGGAACAGGTCGAGGCCGACCCATTCGGTGTCGATGTCGGTGCGCGGGTGCGCCACCTCGATCGCCAGCCGCACGGGCGCCGACAGGTCCACCAGAATCGCACCCCATGCCCGGTCGCCGGGGCCGTTGGTGTACAGGGCGTACCGGCGTCCGGTGTCGGCATCCTCGGTGACGCTGAACCCGAAGGCGCCGAAGTCACCCGACGAGCCGGAAAGGACCCGCGCGAACGCCGCCGACGCGTCGGCCCACTCGGCCGCGGACGGGTCGCGGTACGGCTGGCCTTCTCGCTGCCCGGCCAGGAAGTCCCGCACGCGGCCGGCGAGATCGGACGCGACCGGACGCGCCGAGCTACCCGATTGGCTGCCATCGATCCGCACGACCACCAGGATCGCAATCACAGCGACGACCGTCACCGCCCCGAGCACCAGCCGGGCGCGACCGGACACGACGCGACCGGACACGACGCGACCGAGCAGCGCGCGACCGGACAGCAACCGTGGCATATCGCCATGACCCTACCGGGCCAGTTCGTCCCGCCGTCCGCGCAGGTAGGCGCGCTCCGCCGCGTTCTCGCTCAGCCCGATCGCCGCCTCGTAGGCGACCGCCGCCTCGGCCGGCCGGCCGAGGCGGCGCAACAGGTCGGCCCGCGCCACGTGGAACGCGTGGTACGACGACAGCTCCAGGCCGTCGACGATGCCGAGCGCCGCCGCCGGGCCGTCGACCTCGGCGACGGCGACCGCGCGGTTCAGCGCCACCACCGGTCCCGGCGCCACTACGAGCAACTGGTCGTACAACTGCTTGATCTGCACCCAGTCGGTGTCGGCCGCGCTCGGCGCGTCGCTGTGCACGGCGTTGATCGCGGCCTGGATCTGGTACGGCCCGGGCCGGTTGCGCCGCAGGCACCGGCGCACCAGGTCCTGCCCCTCGCGGATCAGGCCGGCGTCCCACCGGGTGCGGTCCTGCTCCGCCAGCGGCACCAGCCCACCGGACGCGGTGGTGCGGGCCGGCCGTCGCGCGTCGATCAGCAGCATCAGCGCGAGCAGGCCGAGCGCCTCCGGTTCGTCGGGCATCAGGGCGACGAGCAGCCGCCCGAGCCGGATCGCCTCCGCGCACAGGTCGGCCCGGATCAGGTCGTCGCCCGAGGTGGCCGCGTAGCCCTCGTTGAAGACGAGGTACAGCACGGCGAGCACGGCTCCGAGCCGGTCGGGTAGGTCGGCCTCCCGGGGCACCCGGTACGGGATCTTCGCGTCGCGGATCTTGCCCTTGGCCCGCACGATCCGCTGCGCCATCGTGGCCTCGGGAACCAGGAACGCCCGCGCGATCTCGGCCGTGGTCAGGCCGCCGAGCAGCCGCAGCGTGAGCGCCACCCGCGCGGCCGGGGCGAGCGCGGGGTGGCAACAGATGAAGATCAGGCGCAGCCGGTCGTCGCGCACGGCGCCCTCCTCCCCGTCCGGTTCCTCGGCCGCGTGCAGCAGGGCGGCCTGCGCGTGCCGGTCGGCACGCTTGGCCTCCTTGCGCAGCCTGTCGATCCCGCGGTTGCGCGCCGTCGTGATGATCCAGCCCGCCGGGCTCGGCGGAATCCCATCCGACGGCCAGCGCGCCGTCGCCGTGGCAAAGGCGTCCTGGACGGCGTCCTCGGCGACGTCGATGTCGCCGAAGACGCGCACCAGTACGGAGACCGCCCGGCCGTACTCGGCCCGGAAGATGTCCCCGATGTCGGGCATCAGTCCTGGAACGGTCGGACTTCGACGGACAGCGGCACGAGGACGTGGGCCAGCCGCCCGGCCCACGCCAGCGCCTCGTCGAGGTCCGTCACGTCGACGACGCTGAAGCCGCCGAGCTGCTCCTTCGTCTCGACGTACGGGCCGTCGGTGACGAGCACGTCGGCGCCGTTGGCCCGGACGACTGTCGACGCGTCCGGGCCGTGCAGCGCGCCCCCGAACACCCAGACACCGGCCTTGGCCATGTCGTCGTGCACCGCCTGGACGCCGTTCATGATCACTTCCAGCTCGTCGGGCGGCGGCGGGGTGCCGCCTTCCGGGTACCACACGCCGATCATGTACTTGCTCATCGCTCCTCCATCGGGTCGGTGCTCGTTCCACCCTCCACACGAACGGCCGTCGCCGCATTCGACACTCCCGTCGAATGTTTCCGGAGTTCAGCCGGCCCAGAGCCAGAACACGAGCACGACGACCACGAGCACGGCCGGTATCGCGACGACGGTGGGCTGGAACAGCGTCCGCCACCAGGAGGTCACCGTCGCAAGGTACGGGCCGGTGTTCAGGTCGAACAGCTGCACGTCCGGTTCACTGGCCGCGTCGCGGGCACGGCGCGCCGCGTCGGCGTACAGCGCGCGGAAGAGCCGCTCCTGCCACAGGTAGTAGGCGTCCATCGCCCAGAAGATGAGCGTGGGTGCCAGCGCGACGAGCACGGTGCCCCGCGGCGCCTCGTCCTGCGTGACGGCGACGGCGAACACGGCCGACACGACGGTCACCGACCAGCCGCGCACGGCAAAGGAGTTCTGCCCCTGCCGGGCGACGACCGCCTGGATCATGTCGAGGTGGCGCAGCCGCAACTCGATGTCGGTGGGCAGATCCGTCATGCCCCGACCCCGGTCAGATCTGTCACGATCGCGCGGGCCAGCATGCGCCAATGCTCGGTGCCGTGCAGCACCAGTTCGCGCGCCGCGGGCTCCCGCACGGCTGGATCGCTGTCGGGCCTGCCGACGATGCGCATCAGCTCACTCTCCAGGTTCTTGCGGGGCTTCGGATCACGGCGGTTCACCCAGTCGGCCTCGGCGAGGTGCAGCACGAGCGGGTCGGACTCCGCCCATACCGGAACCCCCGAGTACTCGACCACCTCGCGTGCGAAGTCGTCACCGTACTGCCCGAGGGTGACAGTTCCCCACAGCCACAACCGGTCGCCGCGCGCCGCCCGGGAGCCGTCCTGGGTGGCCCTGAGCAACGGTGCCTGGTCCACACCGTCCATTGTGGACTTGAGGGCGGCGGCAGCCGCCACGAAGCCCGCGTACGCGGAGTCGGCACCGCGCACGAACTCGTTGACCCATGACACGGTCACCAGGGCGCTCTCGACGAGCGTCGCTGCGGCGTGCCCGCGCAGGTCGTCGGCCGTCGTACGGTCCTCGGCGAGCGCGGTCAGGGTCCGCAGCGCCAGATCCCGCGCCGCGTGCGCGTCATCGGCCGCGGCGTCGGAGTCGGCGTCGGACTCGCGCTCGGCCAGGCCGGCCGCCGCCTCGATCCGCACGAGCGCGGGTGCACCGTCGAACGTCGCGAACTCGTCGAAGCCGATGCCGGCCGACAGCGCCCGGGCGGCCATCGCCCGGGTCGGCAGTCCGGCGCCCGGGTCATGGGCGAGAGCCCGGATCGCGTCGACCGCGGCGCCCCAGAGATCCTCGAGGTCGGTCTCGACGAGCCGCATCGCGACGAAGAACCGGGTCATCGCGTGCTGGCGCGGATCGTCGAGCGCCGGGGCGAGCCGCCGCAGCGCCGCCGGACGGTGCTGGTGCAGGTCCACGACGGCGTCCGTCGCCGTCCACCAGTCGATGGCGGGATCGGCGGCGAGCGCCACGAGGACCTCCGCTGCCTCGTCCGCGAGGTCACCGTCCGCCTTGAGCAGTTCCTCCGCCGCGTCGCACCGGATGGGCGCGGGCGCCGACTCGTTGCGCATCAGGGCGCCCAGCACCGGCGCGGACGACTCGATCCGGTAGGTCAGCCTGAACAGCGCGTCCCAGCGAACCTGCGTCGGCACGTCCGTATCGACGGCGATCGCCGCGAGGGCGGTCCGCGCCGCCTCGCTGTGCGACCGGTCGGGCCCGTCCAGCAAGGGCTTCGCGATCCCGACGCGGATCGCGGCGCTCACGTCGTCGGCGTTCAGAAGGCCTGCCACGGCGGCGCGATCCGCCGCGTCGCCGCGCTCGTACACGGCGGACGCCGCGGCCACCCGGGCCTGCAGCCCGGCGAACGGGTCGCGCGCGATGCGCAGCGCCCGCGCGATACCCGCTTGCGTCCCACCGGCCACCAGAAGGCTCGCCGCCTCGTCGGCGAGTTCGTCGTCGACCTCCGGCGACTCGACGATCTCCGCCGCGGCGTCGAGAACCGCCGCCTTCGCGGCGGCTGCCGCGTCCTTGTCGCGGCGGCGCCCCGTTCCCTCGTGAATGAGCACGACCCGTCCGGCGGCCAGGCGCAGGCTCGGGTGCTCGGCCGGATCGGACGCGACCTCGGCGGCGAGGCGCAGGCCGCTCGCCTGGCCGTACCACGCGAGCCGTTCCAGCGCGTCGTAGCGGACCTGGACAGCCACCCCGGCGTCGGTCGCGAGCCCGGTCAGGACGCGCTCGCCCAGCGCATCGAGGTCCGGATCGCTCGCGTGGGTCAGCCCGATCGCGGCGCACAGCCTGGTCTCCTCGTCACCGGCCGGATCGCGGGCGAGTTCGGCGAGCGCCGCCAACTCCGCCGCGGTGCCGTAGCCGGCGATCCGTTCGGCCGCCATCACGCGGCCGGCGCCGTCAACGGTCGGGTCGGTGACCAGATGGAGCAGCACGCGGCGGGCCTGCGCCCGGGCGGCCGGCGGGCCGGCCTTCGCGAGGGCCTGCGCGGCCCCGTACCGGACGTCCGGGTCGCCGGTGGCGGTGAGCCGCCACAGCCACTGGTGGGCGGCCCGACCGCCGTGGGCCGCCAGAGCCACGGCCGCATTGTCCCGGTCCAGGAGATCGGCGTGCGGGTCGGCGGCGACCGCGGTCAGGTGCTCGTGGGCGACCGACCGGTCCGCCGCCGTGCCGTACTCGTACAGGGCGGCCGCCGCTGCACGGCGCACGTTGGGCCGGACGGCGTCGTCGGCGCAGACGCGGACGAGCAGGCTCCGGTCGGCCGCACCGCCGAACTCCGCCAGCGCCTCGGCCGCGAACCCGCCGACCGACTCGTCGAAGAAGCCCCGCCCCGTCGGTGGTTCGGTGACCATCGCGGCGAGCGCCCCGCGGGCGGCGGACTCGCGCGGGGCGCGGACCACAACGAGGTGGGCGGTTCTCCAGCGCAGGTCGATCGGTTCGGATGCATCGACGGCGATCGACGCTGCGACCTCCAGGCCCGCCGGACCGTCGTCCATGACGAGGTCACGGATCGCCTCCGCGCGCTCGTTCTCGTGGCGCGACCGGTCGGCGGCGATGCGTTCGAGCATGGCGCGCGCCGGTTCGCGGTCGGCCTGCGGCCCGTCGGTCAGCAAGGCCGCGGCGAACCGCAGCCGGGTGCGGGACCCCACCGACTCGTCGGTGGCGAGCCGCCGCACCAGCGCCACCTGATCGCGGCTGCCGTGCGCGGCAAGAATCTGCGCCGCGTCGACCCGGCCCCCGTCCCTGTCGACCCGGCCCTCGTCCGCATCGTCGGCCTCGGTGCCGGCTATTGCCGCCAACGCCTCCAGCGCCGTCAGCCGCTCTTCGGCGCTGCCGCCCCGCACGAGGGCGTCCGCGGCGGCGACCCGTACGCGGACCGGCACACCGGGCCTGACCAATGCGGAAAGACCGGCGGTTCCTTCGTGCTCGGCCAGCGCGCGGACGGCGTCGGGCACAGTCGGAGCGAGCGCACGGAGCAGGGCGAGCGCCGCGGCGCGCTGGTGCGGATCGCCGAACCGGACCAGCAACTCGGCCAGCTGTGCGCGGCTGCCGTCGGACACCGCCGGATCGTTCGCGTACCGGGCCAGTGCGTCGCGGTCGGCGGCATCGCCGTGTTCGGCGAGCGCCTTCGCCGCCTCGGTCGAGATCCAGCCATAGCCGCGCCGGTCCGGTAGCAACGCGTGCAGGCACCGGATCGCGGCGGCCCGGTCCTCCCGGTCGCCGTGGCCCAGCAGCAGTCCCGCCACGCGCTCGCGGTGGTGCCACTCGACCTCCGGATCGTCGAGCAGCGGGCGCACGGCGGCGACAGCGGCGTCAGGATCGCCCGCGGTGGCGAGCAGCCGGGCGGCGCCGAAGCGCCGCTGCGCCGACTCGGCGTCGTCGGTGCCGATCGCCACCAGCCGCCTGACGGCGTGCGGATCCGCCGCCACGGCGGCCACCACCGTGTCGTGCGGCGACGCGATCCCGCCGATGCCCCGGCACCTGTCGATCACGGTGTCGATCGCGCGCTGTCGCACGGCCGCGTGCATCGGGACGCCGTCGCCGAGAATTGCGGCGAGCACCGTCAGATCCGCGAGCCCGCCGTTCATCAGCGCCTCGATCGCGGCGTCGTCCGGTGGTGCGGCCGCGAGGGCGAACAGCCCGTAGCTGCGGGTGGCGTCGTCCTCGGTCGCGGCGAGCGCCGACTCGACGGTGACCGGCGGCTCGTCGTCGCGTCGGCGGTCACCGTGCGCGACCCGGTAGCCGGCCGCGAGGTACTCGGCGAAGCTCGGGTGGACGAAGTCCAGCGCCGTCCCGCGGTGCGTCATCAGACCGGTCTCGGCCAGCAGCGCCGGCACCAGGTGCGGCCACGCCGGATCGTTGTCCACCACCCGGCGGGCGCGGGCGCCGGCGGCCGCGTCGAAGGCGTCGCTCCACTCGTGCGGCGCGCTGACCCAGGCGGTGGCAAGATCGGCCAGCCGGGCCGGATCGCCGGCCAGCCGCCGCGACGCGAGGTGGCCGAGCAGGTCGCGCATGTGCAGGAACAGTTCCCACAGCAGCGTGGCGCCCACCGGATCGCTGCGGGACACCCGCGCCCGCACGTCGTCCGGCGCGGTCTCGGCGACGTCGCGCGGGCTGCGCCGGCGCCGCAGGAGCAGGCGGACGAACGAATCGTAGAGCCGGGCCCGGCCGTGCGGCAGCGGCTCGTTGCCGTCCGCGGCTTCGTGGAACACCGCGGCCGCGATCGTCGCCAGCAACGGCGAGCGGATCAGGCCGCGCAGGCTGTCGGTGTCCACGCGGGCCAGGAACCGGCGGATGGTCGCGGCCGTCCGCGCGGTGTCCGCGTCCGGGTCGACCGCGTGGAACCACTTGGTGGCGAACGCTTCCAGGCCTTCGGCGTCGAACGGTCGCAGGCGGTACTCGGTGGCACCGGTCGCCCGCACCGGCCCGAGTTCGCCCTCGCGCAACGGCCGGGTGGCCACGAGGACGCGGTACGGCGCCACGGGTTCGCGCATCCAGCCGGCGACCCGGCGCACCAGATCGGCGCGACGGGCCGCGTCGACCACCTCGTCGAGCCCGTCGACGACGACGAGCCACCGCATGCCGTCGGCCGGGGCGGCCTCGAACAGCATGGCCAGGTCGTCGGCGGGCAGTTCGACGGCGTCGGCGATCGCGGCGGCCAGCGCCCGCGGCAGGTGTCGGGAGGAACCCATCTGCGTGGCGCGCGCGACGACGGGCACGATCGGGCCGTACGGCGCCGGGCCGCGAGTAGCGACATCAGCCAGCCACCACGCGGCCGACTCCGCGACGACGCGAGCCATCGCCGTCGACTTTCCCGCGCCCGGTTCGCCCACCAGCACGGCGCCCCCGGCCGCGCGGACGGCGTCGACGAGACTCAGATCGGTGATCACCGGACCGCGCGGCTTCTCCTTGGCCGCGGCCGCGTCGGCGCCGGCACGCTCGACCCGCCCGGCCCGCAGGGCGACGTACACGCTCGACGCGTCGGGCAGGTGACCGCCCAGCGCGGCAACGTCCGGCGACGCCCCGACCGCGTCGCGCTGCGCCAGCAGGAGCCGGCGCACGGCGTCGGCGCTCCTCGCGGCGCCGGCATCGTGCGCGGCGCCGGCATCGTGCGCGACGCCGGCATCGTGCGCGGCGCCGGCATCGTGCGCGGCGCCGGCATCGTGCGCGGCGCCGGCGTCTTTCGCCGCGCCCGCGCCCGGCGCGGTACCGGTGCGCGGACCCAGCGCCGGCACCGCGCCCAACGGCGGGGCCGGGTACGCCGGCTGGTCGGTCAGCACCCGGATCAGCTCGTCGGCACCGTCCACAGTGAACTCGCGGACCTCGTACCGGCTCGCCGAGTACGGCTGCAGGAACGTCGGGATGCCCTCGGCGCTCTGGCCGGGCAGCACCACCGGAAGGATCCGGCGCTGCCAGCGGACCCGGTCGGCGTACAGCCGCTCGCGCAGCAGCGCCGCCTCGAACTGGACGCCTCTGCCGTCGTCGGGTTCGGCACCGCCCTCGGCGCGCCGCCGGTACGCGGGCGAGGCCACCACGACGACGAAGTCGGCGTCGTCGACCTGGCCGGCCATCCACACCGGCCAGTCCTGCCGGCCGGCGGTCGCCTCCAGGTCCCACCTGGCGTCGATCCCGCACGCGCGCAGCAGTTCGTACAGGTGCCGCACGGCTTCCCGGTGCGCCGCCGAGTCGTAGGCGTACGAGATGAAGACGCGGACGGTCATGGCAGCGCCCCGGTCGGCGAGGCGTTGCCGCCGGCCCGGTTCAGGTGCTCCTGCCGCCCGACGCGGTACGCCTCGCCGAGCCAGGCCGCGAACTCGTCGTCGACCTCGTCCGGTGCGGTCAGCCGGAAGGCGTGCAGGACGTTGCGCGGGGAGTACGTCTCGACGCGCGTGAACCGCGGGCTGTCCACCCGCCGGGCGAGCACGAGATGGCCGTTCAACCACCGCCTGCGCGGCATCAGCGCGGCGAAGCTCATCCGCACGTGCAGCGCGATGCGCGTCTTCTCGGGCAGCACCGTCACCGGGCCGGCCGCGCGCACGACGGCGAGGATGCGCTCGAACGTCTCCCGAACGGCCGGATCCGCGCCGGCGAAGTGCCCGTCGAGGTCGGTCGGCGCGGCGCACGTGTGGGTCTGGTTACGGTTCGCGAACGTGCGGCCGCAGG
>Ga0207706_10003390_pt1 | contig 15235 bp, 14 predicted proteins | sample KBSC53metaG_FD_184318 | JGI IMG/M metagenome (GOLD analysis project Ga0207706, IMG submission 184318) | Corn rhizosphere microbial communities from Kellogg Biological Station, Michigan, USA - KBS C5-3 metaG (SPAdes) (version 2) | ecosystem: Host-associated > Plants > Roots > Rhizosphere > Soil ... | reverse complement strand
TCACATGGACGAAGGCATCGGCTGGATCATGGCCGCGCTGCAAAAGCACGGCATGGCCGACAACACGCTGGTGGTGTTCACCAGCGACAACGGCGGCGAGCGCTTCTCGGACAACTGGCCGCTGGTGGGCGGCAAGATGGATTTGACCGAAGGCGGCATCCGCGTGCCATGGATCGCGCACTGGCCTGCGGTGATTGGCAAGGGCGGCGAGAGCACGCAGCTGTGCATGACCATGGACTGGTCGGCCACCATGCTCGACGCGGCCGGCGTGGCGGCGCATGCGGACTATCCGCTGGATGGCGTCTCGCTGATGCCCGTGCTGAAGGATGCGAAGCAAAGCTTCCGCAGGCCGTTGCACTGGCGCATGAACCACCGCGGGCAGGAAGCCATGCGCGATGGGGACTGGAAGTACCTGAAGGTGGACGGGAACGAGTACCTGTTCAACATTCCCGAAGATGAACGCGAGCGGGCGAATCTGGCGAAGAAGGAGCCGGAAAGGCTGGCTGCGATGCGGGCGGATTGGCAGGCTTGGAATGCGACGATGCCGGCGATTCCGGAGGATGCGACTGTGAGCCTGGGGTATTCGATCAAGGACATGCCGCAGAGGTGATGAACGGCGGGAAGGACCGCTGCCGTGGGAAACGCGCACATGCGAATTCCTGCGCCACAGGGATCACTGGCTTGAATCGGCAAATGTGATGGGGCTGTCTTTTCCGGAACTGCGGTGAGCGGGTGGTGCGGCCGCTCGCCGTCGGTGAATGACTGTTCGAGCTGCGCGGACCATCCGTGGTGCACTCCTAAAGTCTGGTTGTGGCCGACGCTCGAATCCATCATCCAACGCCGGGCATCGCGCTGGGCGATCTCCGCGACCCAGTCCATTTCCGATCGCTACCCAGCGCGGCATGGCAGGCCGGATTCAGTTAATGATCTCCCCCATGCCCACGCGTACGCGCTCCCTGAGCTGCAGGATGTACTCCGCGTCAAAGAGCTCCCAGGTCGCCAGTTCGCCCACGATCCGAAGCGGCTCCCGGCTGCGGTACGAGCGTGTGGGATTGCCCGGAAACTTCTTGTCGGTGACGTTGGGGTCATCCTCGAAGGCACCCGTGGGTTCGACGATGTAGACGCGGCGACGGCCCTCGCCCTTCGCCATTTCGGCGGCCAGCCCGGCGCCCTTTGGCCAGGCGGTGAAGTAGATGTGGTTCATGACGACGCGGCCGTCGTAGTTCGAGCGGAAGCCTGCGGTGAGCAGGTCGCCCACCTGGAGGTCCGCCCGCGTACCGTGGAAGTAAGGGCCAGTGCCGAAGACAGCCATCGCGGGTCGCTCCTCTGCAGAACAGAAAGCCGCGGAGTCTACTCGGGTCGATTTCCACGCGAGCACCCGCCCCCGCCCTCTGTACCAGGACGGCTTCGCTTTCGGCTTGCGCGCACTGCGACCCGAGGCGCGGGTTCTGTGCGCCGGCACCTTGGGCGAGGCATTGGCAGTCGCCGAGGCGCAGCAGACAGTCGGGCTTCCGGCTCGAACTATCGGCCCAGCGAAATGAGGCTCCACACGATGGCCACGAGCTGGGCGATGTTGATCAGGATCGCAATGACGTGGGTTCGGCGAAATCCCGGAATGGCGTCCATGTAGTTCGCCTGGATCTGCGCCCCGAGCGAGTCCATCCTGGGGATGATCTTCCTGCGCAGGGCGACGGCAATCAGCGCCAAAACCACGGCACCCGCGGCGAGCCCCGCGCGCCCTGCAAGTGCAAAGCTGATGGCTGTTGCAGTCGCGGTAATGAACGCGGCGTTGTAGTAGATGTTGAAGAAGCCGCGCACAAAGCGGGCGTCGAGCGGTGTGTCGTGCTTCAGGACCAGAAGCGGGATCGAACCCATGATGAAGTAGGCCGTCGTGACGAGGAGCGCGACCGTAAAGCCCAGGGCGGCGAACATTGCAACAGGCATCTGGATTCCTCCATGCGGTGGGCCTGAGATGCGCCGGCCCCGGCGCGCTGCTTACGACGGGTCGTGGCCCGGGGCCGAGCTGATCTCGGTGGGCTTGTAGATCTTGTGCTGCGCGGTCGGGCTGCCCGCGTCGGTCACCACCAGCAGACGCCAGAGCGGTTCGCGCACGGAGCATGCGCTTTCTTCTTCGCTGAGCTTGAAGCTCGGCACGCCCGGCGCGGTGCCCTTGACCACGACGCGCAGCAGCGTCTGGCCCTTGGCGTTCGACACTTCGAGGTCGTAGCCGATGTTCTTGTCGGCGAGGTTCTCGGCCTTGTAGCCGTAGCCGGTGAAATGCTTGATGACGTACGCGATGGCGGCGGCCCGCACTTCTTCGGGCGACGCCTTGCTTGCGGCGCCATCGGCTGCACCGGCGGCTGCGGCCAGCTGCTGCGGCACGTTGCTGCGCGCCCTGGCGGTTTGCACTTCGGCCTCGGTCGGCACCCAGCCGCGCGGGCCGCGAACCAGCACAGCCAGCTTCTGCTCGGGCTCCCAGCTGGCGACGTGCCATTCGTCGTCGTCGCGCACGCGGGTGGACACCTTGGCGTCCTTGTTGCTTTCCACTTCGACGATGGCGAGGCGGTTGGTCTGCACCACGGCACGAAAGCCCTGGCCGGCGTCGAAGGTGCGCTTGAGCAAGGCCAGGCGGTCTTTGCCGCGCTGGACTTGTTGCGCGTTGCGCTCGCCGCCGCCCGCGCGGTGGTGGATGTCGAGCGACTCCAGGCAGAACCAGCGCCCGCCGGCCCCCACGTTCACCCATTCGGCCCAGATGGTGGCGATGACGTTGTCGCCGGTTGCGAGCCAGGCGTGGTCGAACGGCTTTTCGCGCGCGTCGAACACGCCCATCTTGGCAACGATTTCGACCGGCGTGAGCCGTGGTCCGGACAGTCGCTTTTCATTGATGACTGCGAGTACCTGGGGGTCGACTTCGTTTTCCATTCGGCGGGCTTCTGGGAGTTTTTAGGGGCTGGCAGTATGCCGCATCGGTTGCGGGGGCCGCCAGGCGCATGCGATCGTATGGCACGATCAAAGGATGCATGAGCCGTCACGCCGCATACCGTATCGCACCTGGCCGGGCGCGCTGGCGGTGCTCCTCGCCATTGCCGCCTATGTGGGCGGTCTCACCTTCTGGAACCGTCACACGCCGGGCAACCGGCCGTTGCCCGTGGGACAGACGGTGGACGCCGGCCAGGCCAGGTTCGTCCCCGCCGAGGGATGGGAGATGGACGTTTCCCGCTCGAAGGCAGGCCAGTCGCTGATGCTTTTCAAGGGCAGCCACAAGTTCCTGGTAACGACGCAGCCCTGGGCCGGCGGGCCGGATGGCTCGCTGGTGCGGCAGCAGCGGCTGATGGAGCGCGGCCAGCGCCTGCGCATCGATGGCGACGTGTCCGACTTCGTCACGTCGTGGGGGCTGCAGGGCAAGACCTTCGCCTACTACGGCTCCAAGCTGGCGGGCCGGTTCTGGCAGGTGGTCGACCTGCAGCGCAAATCGCTCGTGCAGATCGACTTCTACGGCGCCAACGAAGGCATGGACGACGCGCTGACCGAAGCCCGCGGCATGCTGGACTCGATGGACCTGGAGGCCGCGCAGTGAGGCCGCCCGTCTTCGACCAGGACCGGGCCCAGTGGCCGGTCGGCACCGACTCGTTCTTCCAGCCAGGGCGCGCCGCTTTCTGGCTGCTGGCGGCGCTGATCGTCAACGGGCTGTTCTACACGGTCCAGATGTTCTCGATGGGGTTTCGCGTGGTGCCCATCACCGCATTCCTGGGGCTGCTGGTGTGGGGGGCCTACACGCTGCTTTTCGTGCTGGCCTTTCGCACGCTGGACCTGCTCGAGCAGCACCCGCCGGAGGCCTACGTGCTGGCCTTCGCATGGGGCGGCATGGGCGCGGTGTATTTCGCGGCGCCGGCCAACATCGCCATCCAAAGTCTGTGCGCCAAGCTGGTGTCGCCGGAGTTCGTCGCGGTGTGGGGGCCGGCTGTTGCGGGGCCGGTCACGGAAGAGTTCCTGAAGCTTGCCGGGGTCGTCCTCCTGGTGCTGGTGGCGCGCAACCAGTTCCAGACCTACCTGTCGGTGCTGATCGTCGGCGCGATGGCGGGGCTGGGCTTTCAGGTGGTCGAGAACCTGAGCTACACGGTCAACGCCTCCATGCACTTTCCGCTGGAGAACCAGGTGTATCCGGTGCTGCTCAACCTGCTGACGCGCGGGCTGCTGAGCGGGCTGTGGAGCCACGCGGCCTACACGGCGATCGCGTCTTTCGGCGTGGCGTGGTTCCTGCTGCACCCGCATCGGCCGATGGCGGTGCGCATCGCATGCGCGCTGCTGTGCTTCATGCTCGCATGGGCGATGCATTTCATCTGGAACTCACCTTTCCTCGAAGATCTCTTCGATGGCGGGTACGGCGAAATGGCCATCATGCTGGTGATCAAGGGGCTTCCCGCGATCATCGTGGCGGGGCTCTTCTGGCAGGTTGCCGCGCGCGAGAACGGCACGTACCTGCATGCACTGGCAGCCTGGTTCGTGCCGGAACGCGAGCTGATCCGCGACGACGAATGGGTGCGGCTGGGCGCGCCCATGCAGCGGTACAAGGTCCGCAGGGAAACGGGCTGGACCTACGGCTGGCGCGCAAGGCGCCTGAAGACACGGCTGCAGCGTGAGCAGTTGCGGCTGATTCGCAAGGCCGCGACCTACGGGCGCGGCGCGCAGACGCTGCGGCACGAAGTGGCGGTAAAACGCCTCCGCGCCGAACTGGATCCACTCATCGAGGTACGAACATGAAGCAGTCGGACACGAAAGCAGACCAGGGCCAGCCGGCCTCGGAACTCATCTCCGAAAAAATCGCCGGACTCGGCGACTGGCGCGGCGCAACACTCGCCAGGATGCGCAAGCTCATCACCGAGGCAGACCCGCAGGTGATCGAGGAGTGGAAGTGGATGGGCACGCCGGTCTGGTCGCACGACGGCATCATCTGCACGGGCGAGTCGTACAAGAGCGTGGTGAAGCTGACCTTCGCCAAGGGTGCGTCGCTGAAGGACCCGGCCCGACTCTTCAATTCGAGCCTCGACGGCAACGTGCGCCGCGCCATCGACATCCATGAAGGTGAAGAGCCGGACGCAGCCGCGTTCAAGGCGCTGGTTCTCGAAGCGGTCGCGCTCAATGGGGCGGGCAAGGCGAAGTCTTCGAAGAAAGCGAAGTCCTGAGTCTTCCGGCGCGACGTCCCTGACCGGCTTTCCACGGTCTGGGTGGGTGGCTCGCGATCACGCCGCCGCCAGTGTCGGCTCGCCCCGCGACGGCCGCATTTCAGGTGCGCGGCGCGCCAAAAAGTCAGGTGGCAGTCAGCCCTCCTGCACGCCGTTCGTTTCGGCTTTTCCTGTGCTTCTTTCGACGTGGTCAGGTCGCGGGGCCTCGCTAATTCGCTGCTAAGTCTTCTGCCTTTTGACTGACATGCGGCGCTCCTAGATTCATCCGCGATCCGCAGTGCAAGCGCAGCCATCGGCTGCGCTGCTGCTTCACGCTCCCCTCCACGCTCGAAAGAAGAAATTGAAAGCCATTCAAAAAATCAGATCCGGCTTGCTGTGTCCCACCCTGACCGTGCTCGCAGCTTCGCTGCTGGCTGCGTGCGGAGGCGGAGGCGGCGGCTCGGGGCCGGTTGCGTTCCTCCCGCCGCCCGCGAGCCAACCCGCGAGCCAGCCCGCGGGCTCCGGCAACACCACCTTCAGCGGCGTGCTCGCGGCCACCGCCTTCAAGGACGGCAGCAGCACCGATCCAGTGATTGCGGCCGGCTACTACGCAGGCGCCACGGTCTGCGTCGACAGCAACAACAACGGCCGCTGCGACAGCGGCGAGCCCGCCGCCGTGACCGATGCCAACGGCAAGTTCAGCCTCTCGCTGTCCGCCGCGTCCGCGCTCATTGCCGACATCGGCACCAACGCGAAGAACACCGCCACCAACGCCAGCGTGCCCAGGCGCGAAGTGCTGCGCGTGGCGCTCGACCAGGTGAAGGAGCAAGGCACGGCCGTGGTGGTGAGCCCGCTGTCATCCGAGGTCGCGCGCCTGATCGAAGCCAACGGCACGAGCTACGCAGTCGAGAAGCAGAACCTGGCCACGCGCCTGGGCGTGCCGGTCGACGCCCTGCTTGCCGACTTCAATGCCGCGGCCGCCAATGTGCAGACCGCCTTGTTCGGCGAGGCCAATGCGCTCAACAACCGCTTCGCCTACGCGACCACCAAGCTTGACCGCGGCGACCTGTACCCCGACGCGCTGGCCAACCCCGGCGGCGACCCGCGCCTGAGCGGCATGGCGGGCGTGACGGTGGCGACGGCAGGCGTCGCGGACAACCGCAAGCCCATCACCTTCCTGCAGGCGCAGCAGGCCGCATTCAACGTCGAGGGCATTCCGCGCTACGACAACATCTTCATCGTGATGCTGGAGAACAAGGCCACGATGTCGATCCTGAACTCGGCCTACGCGCCCAAGATCAACGGCTACCTGAAGGCCGGAAACCAGCTGGTGAGCTACTACGCCACCGGCAACCCGAGCGAGCCCAACTACACGGCGCTGGGCGGCGCGGACGACTGGGGCATCAGCGACGACAGCCAGTGGAACTGCGACGCGACCGGCGCCAATGCGGTGCAGGACACGCCCGTGCCCGACAACACGCAACCGGGCCTGGCCAAGTCGCCATTCGCGGCCACCTGCACGCAGGCCGCCGCGGTGAACCACAACATCGTCGGCAAGCCGAACCTCTTCAACGCGATCACGAGCGCCGGCCTCACCTGGCGCACCTACAGCGAGTCAATGAACCCGGGCCAGGACTTCCGCACCGACAGCGTGGCCGACGCCGCCGTCACCGCGAAGGACAACGTCTACCCGCCCGGCACGCTCGGCGGCAACAACGCGACCATCGGCGACACCACGCTCACGCTGCCGCTGCCCGCGGGCCTGTACAAGACCAAGCATCACCCCGGCATGGCCTACCAGAACGTGCGCAGCGCGCCCGAATGGAAGTACAGCAACCGCACCATGGGCGGCGGCCAGTGGGATGCGGCGCTGAAGAACAGCACCGACTACGCCATTCCCGCAAGCTACGACTACGACCAGCTCGGCACCGACCTGGCCAGCGGCAACGTCGGCAACCTGAACTTCCTGGTGCCCGACCAGTGCGACGACATGCACGGCATCAGCGTGAAGGGCGCCGGCGGCACCGGCACCGCGAGCGACTGCAGCAGCGTGGCGAACAACGTGTCGACCACGGCCGTCTCGCCGATCATCACGCGCGGCGACAACTACGTGGACTTCACGGTCAAGCGCATCCAGGCTTCGCCGCTGTGGAAGAACACGCACAAGCGCGTGGCGATCGTGCTGATGTTCGACGAAGGCAGCGCCACCAGCGGCTTCAATTCCTGCTGCGGCTGGAACGTGGCCAACAGCACCGTTGCCAACCCGATCAAGCAGAACGCGGACGGTACCTGGTCGGTCGATGCCACGATCAACAACTACACCAAGGGCAACCGCGGCCACGGCGAGAGCATCTTCGGCATCCTGACCAACCAGCCCGACGCGCCCAAGGGCGTATCGGACAGCGATGCCTACAGCCACTTCTCGTTCGTGCGCACGCTGCAGGACATGTTCCAGCTGGCCGACCCGGCGGTCGACGGCTCGTACATGAACCGCTCGAAGTACACCGAGGCCTTCATCGCCCAGAACATCATGAACCTGCCGGAGTACGCGGGCAGCGCGGACACGCACTTCGACAGCGTGCGGCCGATCAACCACGCCTTCGTGATCCCGGCGAACTACACGCAGAAGCAGTCGGGCGACGTGTCGACCGCCGCGCAGGTCGGGCCGGATGCCAACCAGTTCAACGTCTGGTCGCTGAAGCAATGAGCGAACGCCGTTCGGGCCCGAAGGGGCCGGCGGTGACGCGCGCCGGCTGGGTCGGGCTGGCGGTGCTGGCCGCAGCAGGCGCGGCGGGCGGTGCGCTCGTTTCCTGCGGCGGCGGTGGCGGGGGATCGGCGGGCGCGCTGCCGACCGCCTCCGCGCCCGCCACGGCGGCGAGCGCGCCCGCGGCGGCGCCCGCTTCCGCCAGCACGCTGAGCCTCGCGGCGCAGGTGGGCCAGAAGATGTTCTTCGACAAGAACCTCTCGGGCTCCGGCGCCATGTCGTGCGCGAGCTGCCACGACCCGGCCCATGCGTACGCGCCGGCCAACGACCTCTCCGTGCAGCTCGGCGGCGAGCACATGGACAAGGCCGGCCTGCGCGCAGTGCCCTCGCTGCGCTACAAGGACATCACGCCGCCCTACGCCGATCTGCTGGACAACCCCGACGGCATCAGCGCGCCCGGCCCCGGCGGCGGCTTCGCCTGGGACGGCCGCGCCGACACGCTGGCCGCGCAGGCCCGCCTTCCGCTGCTCGATCCGCTGGAGATGGCCAACGCGAGCAGCACCGACGTGGTGAAGAAACTGCAGGCGGCCGACTACGCACCGCTGGTCGCCAAGGCCTTCGGCGCGAAGGTGTTCGACGACAGCAACGCCGCCTTCGCCAGCGCGCTGCAGGCCCTGCAGGCCTACCAGCTGGAGGACAAGAGCTTTCACCCGTACAGCAGCAAGTTCGACCTGTACGCGGCCAACAAGATCGGCGGCACGCTCACGCCGGCGGAAACGCGAGGGCTGAAGGTGTTCACCAACCCGGCCACCGGCAACTGCGCCTCGTGCCACTACCAGGGCGCGGGCCTGAACGGCAGCTCGGCGCTGTTCACCGACTTCTCGTACGAGGCGATCAGCGTGCCGCGCAACGCGGGCATTCCGGCCAACGGCGACCTGAAGTATTTCGACATGGGCGTGTGCGGCCCGCTGCGCACCGGCCACGCGCCGGCCGCACCCAACGCCGCGAACGGCTTCTGCGGCATGTTCAAGGCGCCGACCCTGCGCAACGTGGCGACGCGGCAGGCCTTCTTCCACAACGGCGTGATGCATTCGCTGGAGCAGGTCGTGCGCTTCTACAACACGCGCGACACGCAGCCCGAGCTGTGGTACCCCACCGTCGGCGGAACGCCCAAGGCGAAGAACGATCCCGGCTTTCCGGCGTACGGCCTCGTCACGACGCAGTACACGGGCGGCAAGGTGCAGAAGTACGACGACCTGCCGGCTGCCTACGCAGCCAACATCGACACGCAACTGCCGATGGACGGCCGCGCCGCGGGCTCCGCGCCTCCCATGTCCGAGCAGGACATCGCGGACCTGCTCTGCTTCCTGAACACCCTGAGCGATGCGGACACGGCACCGGCCACGCCCGCGAAGCCGGGGGCGTGCGTCAATTGATTTGCCTACACATGAACAACAAGATCCTTTGCGCGGCAATCGGCGCCGCCGCCCTGGCCGCACTCGCGGGCTGCGGCCCGCAGCAGCCCGAAGCCGACCTGCCGAACCTCACGGCCGCGATGAACGCCTACCTTGCGAAGAAAGGCGACCTGTGCCTGGGCAAGACCCAATGGCCCATCGACGTGCCGCAGCGCGAGGCAGGCACGCGCGCGCGCAACGCGGTGCAGATGCCGGTGCTGGAGCATGTCGGGCTGGTGAGTGCGTCCACGGCGAAGGTCGAGAACGACAAGGAGGCTGGCGAAATCGAGGTCACCCGCTACGCGCTGACCGACGAAGGAAAGAAGTACTTTCTGGTGCGCAAGAACCAAAGCGGCCAGGGCGGCCAGGGCGACTTCTGCGCCGCCCACCTGACGCTCGACAAGATCGTCGGCTGGGAAGCGCGCAAGGACGCCAAGGACCCGGCCGAAGTCGTCGTCACCTACACCTACAGGATCGATGCCGCGCCCTGGACGGGCAATGCCGACGTGCAAAAGGCCTTTCCGATGGTCGACCGCGTGGTGCGCGGCGCCGGCACCATGCAGCTGAAGCAGAACTTCAAACGCACCGGCAACGGCTGGGTTCCGGCGGAAGTCTGAGCCGATGGATGCGGTGCTGCGTTTCTCGCCCGCGCTGAGCGACTGGGTATTGCACAACCTGCGCCAGGGCTGCGCCCCCGCGAACGTGATCAAGGCCATGTGCGCGCAAGACATGCCGCCCGAGGCCGCCAGGACCATCGTCGATGCCTTCGTGTTCGCGCTGCGCACCGGAAGCCCGGTGCCTGTCGATTCGGTAACGGTAGCGCCCCTCTACCAGTACGAGCCGCCGCGGCTGCCGCCGGGCACGTCGATCCGCACCACGGACCGGCTCGTGCGCGTGGCCGCGCGCGCGGCGCAGCCGGCCATGGCTGTGCTCGACGACGTGTTCGACGCGCGGGAATGCGAAGAGCTGATCGCGCTCGCGAGGCCCCGGCTGGCGCCATCGACCACCGTCGATCCGCTGTCCGGGCGCGACCTTGTCGGTGAACAGCGCAGCAGCCTGGGCATGTTCTTCCGGCTGCGCGAAAACGCCTTCATCGCCAGGCTCGATCAGCGCGTGTCGGAGCTCATGAACCTGCCGGTGGAAAACGGCGAAGGCCTGCAGGTGCTGTGCTACCCGGCCGGCGCGCAGAGCATGCCCCACTTCGATTTCCTGGTGCCGTCGAACGCAGCCAACAAGGCCTCGCTGGCACGCAGCGGCCAGCGCGTGAGCACGCTCGTGAGCTACCTCAACGAGGTGGAGGAAGGCGGCGAGACCGTATTTCCCGAATGCGGCTGGTCGGTGTCGCCACGACGCGGCAGCGCGGTGTACTTCGAGTACTGCAACAGCCTTGGGCAGGTGGACCATGCATCGCTGCATGCGGGCGGACCCGTGCTGCGCGGCGAGAAATGGGTGGCGACCAAGTGGATGCGGCAGCGGCGCTTCGTGGCCGCTGGAGAGGCTTCGGACGGCTGACTCGCGGCGATGGGCGAACCACCTCCCGTGCGGTCTAGGGTATCGGTTTGACTTTATTTTAGATATATCTAAAATAATTCCGATACACATCATGAAGGATGCTCGCCATGAGACATTTCCATTCCGGCCATCACCACTGCCGCACCGCCCGCGGCGAACATGAAGACGGCCTTTCCGGCGGGCGCGGACAACACCGCGGCGGTGGCCGTGGCGGCGCACGCGTGTTCGGCCACGGCGGCCTGCGCTTCGTGCTGCTGCAGCTCATTGCCGACAAGCCGGCTCACGGCTACGAACTGATCAAGGCCATCGAAGACCGCCTCGGCGGCAGCTACGCGCCGAGCCCCGGCGTGGTCTACCCCACGCTCACACTGCTCGAGGAAATGGGCTACCTCAGCGTGGAAGCCGGCGACGGCAGCGGCCGCAAGCGCTACAGCATCACGGCCAGCGGCCAGGAATTCCTCGCTGCGAACCGCGAGATGGCCGACGCCATGATGGCCCGCATGAGCGGCGGCGTGGACGGCGCCGGCCCGCGCGGCGGACGGCCGCCGCAGGTCACGCGCGCCATCGAGAACCTCAAGCTCGCAATGCGCATGCGCCTGTCGGGCGCCGCGATGACCGAGCAGCAGGCGCATGAATTCGCCGCGGTGCTCGACGCCGCGGCCCAGCAGATCGAAAAGATCTGAGCCTGCGCCCTCCCCCGAATCTCAACCCGTCCTGTTCACCACAGGATTCCTGCAATGACTGACTCCAGTACCTCATCCGCCTCCACCGCGCCCGACCGCACGCCGCGCCGGGTGCGCCACGACCTGCGCTTTCGCCGGCTCACGGTGAAAACCGCGCGGCGCGTGACGCCGCACCTGATCCGCATCACCCTCGCGGGCGACGACCTCGCGGGCTTCACCAGCCCCGGCTTCGACGACCACGCGAAGATCTTCTTTCCTGATGCCACCGGCAAGCTCACGCTGCCCACGGCCGGCCCCGAGGGCCCGATCTGGCCCGAAGGCCGCCCGACCATGCGCGACTACACGCCGCGCCGCCATGACGCGACGGCCGGCACGCTCGAGATCGACTTCGCGCTGCACGAAGCCGGCCCCGCCACGCAATGGGCCGAGCAGGCCAGGCCCGGCGACGTCGTCGGCGTGGGCGGCCCGCGCGGTTCGTTCATCGTGCCGACCGAATTCGACTGGCACCTGCTGATCGGCGACGACACAGCCCTGCCCGCCATCTCGCGCCGCCTGGCTGAGCTGCCGGCCGGTGCGCGCGCGGTGGTGCTGGCGGAAGTCGACAGCGAAGCCGACGAGATTCCGTTCGACACGAAGGCCGAGCTCACGCTCGGGTGGGTGCACCGCCGCGGCACCGAACCGGGCCTGAGTCCTGTGCTGCTCGACGCGCTGAAAGCGATGCAGCTGCCGGCCGGCGACTTCCATGCATGGGTGGGTTGCGAATCGGCGATCGCCAAGGCGCTGCGCGCGCACCTCGTGGGCGAGCGAGGCGCGAACCCGAAATGGACACGGGCCTCGGGCTACTGGCGCCGCGGCGCGATCGCCACGCACGACACGCACGACGAGTAAGGTCTTGCTCCTTCCCCTCCCCGGGGAAGGAAAAAAACCGGGGCAGCCCCGCCCTCACAGCCAGCCGGCGCGCTTGAACCGGTAGTAGAGATAGCCGCAGGTGCCGGCGATCAGCCCCAGCGCCACCGCATAGCCGTAGCGGAATTTCAGCTCCGGCATGTTCTCGAAGTTCATGCCCCAGATGCCGGCGTAGGCGGTGCACACCGCGAAGATGCTGGCCCAGGATGCAAGGCGCTTGGTGACTTCGCTCTCCTCGATGGTGACCATCGACAGGTTCACCTGGACCGCCGTGCCGATGGTGTCGCGCATGGCGTCGATCGAGCCGTTGATGCGCCCCAGGTGGTCGCCCACGTCGCGGAAGTACTCCTGGGAACTCATGCAGATCTGGGGCACCCGCCCGCCGTGCAGCTTGCTGGCCGCCTCCAGCAGCGGCGCCACCGCGCGCTTCAGGATCATGCTGCGCCGCTTCAGGTCGTACAGCTGCTTGATCTTGTCGCGCGCCACGCCGCCCTGACCGAAGATCTGCTGCTCGATGGCCTCGAGCTCCACCTCCAGCGCGTCGATCACCGGGAAGTAGCGGTCGACCACCGCGTCCATCAGCGCATACAGCACGAAGCCCGCGCCGTTGCGCAGCAGCTCGGGCTCGCGTTCGCAGCGCTCGCGCACGCCCAGAAAGCCCTGCTTGCTGCGGTTGCGCACCGACAGCACGTAGTTGGTGCCGACGAACACGTCGACCTCGCCCACGTTCGTGCAGTGCTCGCCCTCGGGCGAAGGCTCCACGAGGTGCATGACGACGAAGAGCGAATCGCCGTACTCCTCCACCTTGGGGCGCTGGTGGCCATGCTGCGCGTCTTCCACCGCGAGCGGATGCAGGCCGAATTCCTGCTGCATCTCGGCCAGCTCCCCTGGCGTGGCGTCGCTCAGTGCCACCCAGACAAAGCACCCCGGCCGGCTGATGTATTCGCTGATGTCCTCGACCGGAATGTCGGCGAGCTTGGCACCGTTTTCATAGGCCACGCAGTTGATCAGCATCGGTACCCCACAAAGTTCGCAGTCATAAGCTGCCAATGGTGCCATGCGGGCGAAGGAGTACGCATTCGGGGAAGCGATCCACGGCAGCTTCAGAGAAGACGCCGAGACCCGAGAAAAGCAGGCTCATACGGCGGACCGGCATGTCGTCGAGCTCGGGCAACCGGCTCAAGACGGTCTGGACGCTGGAAATCGAGATCGGCACCCCGGGAATCGCTCTGACGCGCGAGCAGACGATCCGGGTGTCCTGATGGCCCTGCGAAAGGGTGGCGCCGGGCAGGCCACAATAATGGGTTGATCTTTCGCCGCGTTGCCCCCAGGGCAACGCCGGATAGCCTCTTTTCTCCATGTCATCCATGGCTTATGCAGACAACCAATGACGGACAAAACACAGTTGGCGGCAACTGATCTTTCGGGCCACACGCCCATGATGGCGCAGTACCTCGGCCTCAAGGCCAACCATCCGGACACCCTGCTGTTCTACCGGATGGGCGATTTCTACGAACTCTTCTGGGCCGACGCCGAGAAGGCCGCGCGCCTGCTCGACATCACGCTCACCCAGCGCGGCCAGTCGGCCGGCCAGCCGGTGGTGATGTGCGGCGTGCCCTTCCATGCGGTCGACACCTACCTCGCGCGGCTCATCAAGCTGGGCGAATCGGTGGCCATCTGCGAGCAGGTGGGCGAGGTCGGCGCCAGCAAGGGGCCGGTGGAGCGCAAGGTGGTGCGGGTGGTCACGCCCGGCACGCTGACCGACTCCGAACTGCTCAACGACAAGAGCGAATCGCTGCTGCTCGCGGTGCATGCTGGCTCGCGCAATTTCTGCGGACTGGCCTGGCTCAGCGTGACAGGTGCCGAACTGCGGCTGGCCGAATGCCCGGCCGACGCGCTCGAAGCCTGGATCGCGCGCATCGCGCCGAGCGAGCTGCTCTACAGCGCCGAAGTGACGCCCGCCTTCGAGCAACGCCTGAAGGCCGCGCGCGCCACCACGCCGTTCACGCTGTCGCTGCGACCGGCGTGGCAGTTCGACGGTGGCCTGGGCGAACGCAAGCTCAGCGAGCAAATGGGCAGCAACAGCCTCGCCGCCTGGAACGCGGAGTCGCTCACCAACGCGCACGCCGCGGCCGCCGCGCTGCTGGGCTATGCGGAGCACACGCAGGGCCGCGCGCTCTCGCACGTGCAACGCCTCTCGGTCGAGCGCGACGGCGACCTGATCGAGCTGCCGCCCACCACGCGGCGCAACCTCGAACTGGTGCAGACGCTGCGCGGCGAAGACTCGCCCACCATGTTCTCGCTGCTCGACACCTGCATGACGGGCATGGGCAGCCGGCTGCTGAAGCGCTGGCTGCTGTCGCCCCGGCGCGACCGCTCCGAGGCGCAGGAGCGGCTCGAAGCCATCGGCGCGCTGCAGGCCACGGTGCTCGGCGCCACCGCGGCGCCTTGGCGCACGCTGCGCGAGCAGCTCAAGAACACCAGCGACGTGGAGCGCATCGCCGCCCGCATCGCGCTGCGGCAGGTGCGCCCGCGCGAGCTGCTGGCGCTGCGCCTGGCGCTGGCCAAGGCGGAGCAACTGGCGCCGCTGCTGCCCGGCGGCGCCGCGCTGCTGGCCCGGATCACCGAGCGCCTGGCGCCGCCGCCGGGCTGCGCCGACCTGCTGGCGAGCGCCATCAAGCCCGACCCGTCGGCGCTGGTGCGCGACGGCGGCGTCATCGCCACCGGGCACGACGCCGAACTCGACGAGCTGCGCGCCATCAGCGAGAACTGCGACGACTTCTTGCTGAAGCTCGAAGTCAGCGAACGCGAGCG
>Ga0207706_10003384_pt1 | contig 15247 bp, 11 predicted proteins | sample KBSC53metaG_FD_184318 | JGI IMG/M metagenome (GOLD analysis project Ga0207706, IMG submission 184318) | Corn rhizosphere microbial communities from Kellogg Biological Station, Michigan, USA - KBS C5-3 metaG (SPAdes) (version 2) | ecosystem: Host-associated > Plants > Roots > Rhizosphere > Soil ... | reverse complement strand
GACCGAGCCGGCATCGCGTCCCACGGCAGGGGAGACCGAGATCTCGTCAACGCCGAGAGCGCTCGTGACCTGTTCTGGTGTAACGCTGTCGGGCATCAGCGCGGTGATGCCACCATCGTGCCCATGCTCGGCGTCCAGCGCACCGAGCTCGACGAGACGATCGAACGCATCGTCGCCGGCATTCCGAAGGTCGACTCGGTACGGCACGTTCCCAGCCACCTATTCATGCCTGAGCGCGACCACAGGTTCGACCTGGATCGCCTGGCGCGCGGGAACCTGGCAGGCGACGAGAGCCACGACGACCAATAGCACCGGCGCGCCGGCCATGGTCATGGGATCGTACGGCGACACGCCGACCAGCTGCGACTGCAGCATGCGGTTCAGAGCGAAGGCGGCCGCCATGCCGAACAGCGTGCCGATGACCACCGGAGACATGCCTTCCCGCAGGATCATCCGGCGGACATCCCTCGCCGCGGCACCGATCGCCATGCGCACGCCAATTTCTTTCGTGCGTTGACTCACGGAATGCGCGATGACGGCGCTGAGTCCGATGGCAGACAGCAACAGCGCGATCGTGGCGAACACCGGCGCGACCTTCGCGTGCTTCCCGAGTTCGCTGTGATCGGCATCCATGAAGTCGCGGTCGAAGGCGAAGCTGGCTTTCAAGGTGCCGAGACCTTCCAGGGCCACGTCGGGATCCACTCGTTCGATCTCCGCTCGGATCGCTTGCGTCACCTGATCCGGCGGCGCTGAGGTGCGCACGAGAAAGTACGCGAACCGTGATGCCGGCTCTTGCTGGAAGGGGACGTAGACCAGAGGCTTGAACTGCTGTCGAAGCGGGTCGTTCTGCAGGATATCGGGAACGACGCCCACAACAGTGCGCCAGGGGCCCGGGCCGTTTGGATTGTTCTGACGGAGGTGTTTGCCGAGCGGTTGCTCGCCAGGCCAGAACCGGTCGACGAAGCTCTCGTTCACAATCGCGACAGGTAGTCCAGAGGCGCGATCTCCGTCGTTGAACTCGCGGCCTGATATCGCCGACACTCCGAGCACTTGAAAGTAATCCGATCCGGCTCGCAAGATCCCGACGCGCCCGTCGCCCTCGGGCGTTGCCGGATGGCCCTCGATCTCGAACATCTGTAAACCCGCAAACTTCACGGGGATGGTGCTGGCCATCGACGGGTGCTGCATTCCAGCGATGGTCTCGAGTCGGGCTTCGACGCGGTCGTAGTAGTCGCGCCGCGTCTCGACGCTCCAGTATTTGTCGGAGGGCAGTTGCATCGATCCGACGACGATATTCTCGGGATCGCGAACGCCAGTGTCGGCGCCGACGATATTGAGGAAGCTCCGCACCAGCACGCCGGCGCTCGAGAGCAGCACAATGGCCAGTGCCATCTGACCAGCCACGAGCCCCGCGGCCAGGCGCCTGCCGCGAAGGCCTTGCGTGACGCCACGCACGCCGCCCTTGAGCGCGCCACTCACACCAAGCTGTATGACTCTGAGGATGATCGGCAGCGACATCAGCACCGCCGCGCCGATGGAGATCGCGACCAGATAGCCGAGCGTGCTGGAATTCACCGTGTAGTCGAGCACCTGGTAGCGGGACTCCGTGGTGACCGTCCAGCTGCGCATACTCCAGTTCGTGATCCACCAGGCCAGCGCTCCCGCTACCGTGGCAAGCGCGAGACATTCCATGGCGATCTGACGAATCATGCGACCCTGGCCGGCACCGAGGGCAATCCTGGTCGCGAACTCGTGCCATCGTCCGACCGTTCGCACCAGCACGAGATTGGCGAGGTTGGCGCACGCGATCAGCAGCACGAGCCACGCACCCACGTAGAGCGAGCCCCACGTGAGCGTTGCATCGCGGCCGCTCATCGTCTCCGAATGCGTTGCGACGGTAGGGACAATGCCGCGGTTCGTGGTCGGAAAGTCCGCTTCCAGCCGACGGTTGATCGCCTCGAGCTCGACGCGCGCGTCCTGCGGCGTTGCGCCGTCCCGCAGTCGTGCGACGACCATGAACCCTGCAGGAGTGAGACCCCGTTGCAGCAGCGCCTTGGCGGGCACGACAGGCATCCAGAGGTTTTCTTTGGTGGGGAAGTCGAAGCCCTCTGGCATCACGCCGATGATGGTTGCGCCCACTCCGTCGAGGTAAACCGTGGAGCCAATCACGTCCGCACGCTTGCCGAAGCGGGCTTCCCAGAAGCGGTGGTTGAGGATCGCGACCGGCGCGGCTGCAGGGTCCTCGTCCGGCGGCGCAAAATCGCGCCCGAGCATCGGCGGCACGCCGAGGAGCCCGAACATGTTGACGCTGACGGTAAACGCCAACGTGTCCATTGGACGTCCATGACCGTCGCGCAAACTGATCTGCCTCTCCCCGACGAACGCCATCCCGTCGAACGTACGCGCCTGGGCGCGCCAGTCCTCGAAGTCCGTGTATGAGATGCAACAGGCGCCAGATGGGAAGCGCTCCTGCAGGTACACGAGGCGATCGTTCCGCTTGACGAGCGGGAAGCCGCGAAACAGCATGGCGTTCATCACCGTAAAGACGGTGACATTCAATCCGATTGCGAGCGTCAGCATCGTGATTGCCGCGACCGTAAATGCGCGGTCGCGCCGCAAGCCGCGTAGCGACAGGCGCAGATCGAAAAGCATCGTCTCCAGCCATGGCAGGCTTCGCGCGTCGCGCTGGACATCCTTCGCTGCGGTGACCGATCCGAACGTGATCCGCGCCAGGCGTTGCGCCTCGGCCAGCGGCATGCCCTGGCGCATGTAGTCTTCGACGGCGAGTTCGAGATGCGACTGCGCTTCGTCATCGAAGTCGTGATCGAGATCGCGCGTCCGGAAGGCCGACAACAGGCGCAGCCATGCCGCTTTCACGGCGCTCATGACTGATCACCAACGGCGAGCACCCGAGCCATCACAGCGGACAGGCGTTCCCACTGCACGCGATCCTTCTGGATCTTTCGCTTCCCGGCCCTGGTGATCGAATAGAACTTCGCTTTGCGGTTGCTATCGGAGACGCCCCACCTTGCGACGATCCAGCCGCGGTGCTGCAGCCGTACCAGCGACGCGTAGATGGTGCCCTGATTGAGCAGGATCTCGTTGCCGCTCAACTGCTCGATTCGGCGGGCGATGCCGTAGCCGTGAAGCGCCCCGAGGACGTCGAGGGTCTGGAGCACCATGATGTCCAGGGTTCCCTGCATCAGATCGAGCTTGGCGTCAGGCATACACGGAGCTCGCTGTGTACGCCGCGCACGCTGAAGCCTGCGCTCGACGCAGCGGCCAGGATGAAAGCGGCAGCTTGTGTGGCATCGCCACACGAGTGTCGCACATCGACATGTGGCATGTCCACAGATGGCAGCGATCGGCTCGGATGAACCGGGAACGGCGCGCCACAGTACGACGTGGATGACTCGGCGCTGGCGAGGCCGCGGAGTAAAATTGTCGGGTTGAGCAGCAGTCCAGTGGACCGTCTTCAGTAGAGGCTCCCGTCATGACCAGTCGATTGATCGCGTCTGCAAGCACCGCCGTGGGAATCGTCGCGATGTGCGTCTGTGGTGGCACGTCGCTGTCGGGTCAATCGCGGGCGACGCCACCGGCGCTCGTGGTGACCGCTATGGCCGGGAAGGCTGTCGAGTACACGGCGCCGCGCACACCTTGGGGCGATCCTGATTTGCAGGGCGTCTGGTCGAGCGACGATCTCGAGAACATCCCGATGTCGCGCCCCGCGCAATTCAACCAGCTCTATCTCGACGACACGCAGTTCGCGGCGCGGCAGGCGCAGGTCGATCGCGGCGCCAAGCAGCGCGACAGCAGTGCCGACAGCACGTTCCGCTTTGACTACGCGCGGCGCGCCTTCCGGCAGACGTCGCTCATCGTCGATCCGCCGGACGGCCGATTGCCTGCCATCAAGCCGGCGGTGCAAGGGCGAATCATGCCGCGCGGCACCTACGGCCCGGGCCCGCTCAATTCATGGGAAGACTTCTCGCTCTACGAGCGGTGCATCACCCGCGGCATCGCCGGATCGATTCTTCGCGTCATTTACGGCAACGGCAACAGGATCGTTCAGGCGCCCGGTGTAGTCGCGCTCTCGTATGAGATGCTGCCCGACACGCGCCTTCTCTACACCGACGGACGTTCGCACATCGGCTCATCGATTGGTCAGTACCTCGGCGACTCACGCGCGCGTTGGGAAGGTGAGGAGCTGGTGGTCGAGACGACGAATCTCACCGACAAGACCGCCATTGGCGTCAATGGCAACGGCGTGCGTCACAGCAAGGAGATGGTGATCACTGAGCGCTTCCGTCGCGTCGCCGACAACATGGTGCAATACCAGGCGACGTACGACGATCCGGTTACGTACGAGAAGCCGTTCACCGTCTCGTTCCCGCTGACGCCCCTCGACGGCGGGATGCTGCTCCCGTACGACTGTCATCCGGGCAACACGGCGATCTCCATGGCGCTCTCCGGTGAACGCGCAGAAGAACGGCGCGTGGCCGAGGATCTGAAGAGAGGGATCATCCGGCCGCGGCGGACGGTGCAGGACGACGGCGCCGGCGTGGGGGCGGCGCTGCCGGGTGGACGCGGTGGCCGGGCTGGCGGACCACCTCCGGGAGTCGCGACCGGCGAAACCGATCAAGAAAGATAGAGGGCGTGTGTTGGTGTCAGGCAGTGAATCGTGAATCTGTGCCTTACGACTGACTGCCTGACACTCCCCGCGTTCACGATTCACTGCCTGACACCTCCCGTGCGTTCACGATTCACTGCCTGACACCACCCCGGGCATTGCCCTGTGCGCCACCACGTGCCAGAATTCGCGGCATCCGGACGGACACCTACTCGCGGGAGGAGGGAGCGGATGCCATCGACGTCTTCGCGCGTTTCGCGTCGTCGGATTCTCAAAACAGCAGGTGCCGCGGCGGTTGGAGGAGGCGCCGCACTTCTCGCCAACGGCGTCGCCGCGCAGGGACAGGCGCCGGCGATTCTCACCAATACGCAGGCTGGACGCCAGTTCAAGGCCTTCGTCAAATACAACAGCGCCGATCTGCCTGGTGTCGTCGACGTGACGGCGCGCGCGCTGAGCGGCAACCAGGTCCTTCTGCGAGTCGAAGCCGCACAGACCTGCTACACCAGCATCGACCAGGTCCTGATCCCGGGAACGCCGACGGGACAGGCGACCATAGTCGGACACGGCGGCGTTGGCATCGTCGAGGCGATCGGGCCGCAAGTGATCAGTGCTCGCATCGGCGACCGCGTCATTCTCAACCTCCACGCCGCGTGCGGACGCTGTTACAACTGCCTGCGGATGCGCTCGGACAAGTGTCGCACCGGCGCCGCCAGCAATGCCCCAATCGCCGACGCCAACGGCATGCCCGTGTTCGGGCGCACCGGTGCGATGTCCGAGCTTGCGATTACGGGCGAAGAGTACGTGACACCGCTCTTCACCGACGTCTCCTCGGTCGAGATCGCGATGCTCACGTGCGTCTCCGGATGCGGACTCGGCATGACGATGACGAACGCGCCGGTGGAGGTTGCCTCCGACGTCGTGATCTTCGGCGCCGGCCCGGTGGGACTCTCCGCCGTGATGGGCGCCAGGGTCAAGGGCGCGTCACGGATCATCGTGGTCGAACCGATCCCGTACCGGCGGGAGTTGGCGCTGAAACTCGGCGCGACCGACGTCGTCGATCCGAATCAGTTCAAGGACCGCGCGCCGATACCCAACGCGCCTGCCAACGGCGACCGCTTCCGTGACGCCCTCGTCGAGCACCTGCGCGAGATGACGCAGTACAAGTACGCCGATCGAGTCTGGTCAGGAGGTGGACGAAACGGCCCTGATCATGTGATCGAGGCCGCCGGCGGGGACAAGATGAAACCGCGCCGGCAGCCGCAAGGCCCCGACCCTACGGGCATCACGGTGCTCAATCAGTGCTGGGAACTTGGGTCTTCGATCGGCTCGATTGTGACCTGCGGTGTCGGTCACCCGATCGATGGATTCGTCCGTCTCCCGGCATCGCAGTGGGCCGATGGCGCAAAACATCATTGGCCGGGCACCGGCGGCGGGACCAACGATCGCCGCGATTCGCAGCGTTACTGCCGGCTGATGGAGACGGGACAGATCAACATCAAGGCGATTGCCTCGCGAACCTATCCGCTCAGTCAGACGAGGGAGGCATACCAGGTGTGCGCCGACCGCGACGTCGTCGCCACGATCGTGACGCCGAACGTGCGGGCTTAGCGCGCTTTGCAGTTCGATGTAGCGCGAATCCTTGGTTAGGCCTTGAGTGCCTGGTCCGTCCATCGTCCAGAGTCCAACCGGCCCCACGATGGAACCAGGGACCATGGACTAAGAACGGACCTGGCACGAAGCACTACGGACGAAGCACGTCCAGACGTTTCTTTATTCGCCCGGCACCATCAAGTGCGCCGTGGTCGTGCCGGCGTTCATGATCCACACGCCGCCCGGCTTCGGGTTGTCCGGCAATCCCATCGACGCGGTTGTCGCGCCAGGAACGGCAATCGTCATGTGCGTGCGCGCCGTCGACTGATCCTTGCCCATGAAGTGGTACCAGACCGAGCCGAATTCAGGCTTGGCTCGCGAACCGTCCTTCTCGGCGGCATCGAGCGCAGCCTGCCGCTTCGTGCGATCCGCTTCCGATTCGAACTTCATGTTCTGGACCACCCGGTCGAGGTTTCCCAGGCTCGTGCACTCGATCGAGAACGGCAGTTGCCCCGGCAGCCCGGACTTGTCGAAGCACACCAGGCGATTGGTGCCTTTCCGCAGCGTGTCGTAGGTCCAATCGGTCTTCCACTTGATGACCGTTGCCTGGTCCTTGAGATTGGCGGGAGCGGCGAGCAGCGCCTTGTCCACGTCAGCCTGGGATGCCCCCGGTGACAACGGCGGCGGTGGCGGCGGCGCACCGCGCTCCTGAGCCACCACGGCCGAAACCGTCATGACAGCGAAAACAATTACAGCGATCCGTTTCATCGTGACCTCCAGCTCCTCACCCCACCGCGCCAGGGGGGCTCCCCGGCGCCCCGACCCTGCCTCCTGGCGAACAGAGACGAAGTATAACGATATCTGGCAAGGCTGCGCCTCATTCAGCTATCACAAGAATCCGCAGCAAGAATTGGCGGTAGCCCGATGGGGACAGGGGGAGAGAACTCCCGATACCGCCTCGGTCCCTGTGCGGCTGAGTAAAATACCGCCGCGGAGTTGGTAAATGACTCGTGCGAGGCTTCTTGCGGCGATCGTGATGGTGGGTTTCACCATGGCAGGCGTTGCGGCGCAACAGCAGCAGCCACGGCCGCGCATCCCGCCCACCGGTCAGATCAAGAACGTCCGCGACAATCTGTATGTGATTCCCGGCGCTGGTGGCAATACGACGGTCTTCGTCACGCAGTCCGGCATCGTCCTGGTCGACACCAAGCTCGCGAACAACGGTGAGGCGATTCTGAGCCAGGTCCGGACCGTGTCGGGAAGGGCTGTGACGATGATCGTCAACACGCATTCGCACCCGGATCACATCGGCAGCAACGACTACTTCCCGCCATCGGTCGAGAAGGTGACTCACGAGAACACGAAGAAGTCGATGGAGGCCAACCCGCGCGTGGCATCGAACCCGGCGGTGATGCCGACGAAGACTTTCACCGACACGCTCACGCTTGGAAGCGGAAAGGATCGAATCGATCTTTACTATTTCGGAGCCGGTCACACCAACGGCGATGCGTTCGTCGTATTCCCCGCGCTGCGAGCCATGGCCGCCGGCGATATCTTCGCGTGGAAGATGGCGCCCCTCATCGATCCAATGGCAGGCGGGAGCGTCGTCGCCCTGCCCGACACGCTCGAGAAGGCGCTCAAGGGAATCCCCAATGTCGACACGGTGATCGAAGGACACGGTGACGTCAACACATGGACGGGCTTCCGGGAATTCACCCAATTCAATCGGGCCTTGCTCGATGCGTCGAGGGCGGGGATGGGGAAGCGGAGTGCCGAGCAGATCGCGGCCGACCTCAAACCGAAGTTCCCGGTCTTCACGAAGGAAGAACTGCTGACTGACATGGAGTATGGCGGGACGCCGCTGTCACGCGCCGTGATCAACGTGAACATCGCGTTCCAGGAGCTGGCGACGCACTAGCGCCGGCCGTAGAGACGCAAGCGAAGCAACTCGTAGAGGACGACGCCCGCGGCGGTCGCGACGTTCAGCGATCGTTTGTGACCGAGCATCGGGATGCGTATCACCATGTCGGCGTGCGGCGCGACATGTGATGACACACCATCTTTCTCGTGACCAAAGACGAGGCACACCGGCCATCGAGGAGTCCAGTCGAAGAGGTCAATGGCGTCGGCGGATGGTTCGACGACCACAGGGTGATACCCGATGTCCACCAGACGAGTAACCGCCGTTCGGGTGTCCGGCTCGTGTTCCCAGGGCACGCTGTCCTCGGCGCCCAACGCCGTCTTCGCGATGGCGCGCCGTTGCCGGCTGCCTTGATCGGGACGCGGCGTGATGCCGCAGAGCACGACGCGCTCGACTCCAGAGGCATCGGCGGTGCGAAGAATGGATCCCGTGTTGTAGAGGCTTCGAATGTTGTCGAGTACAACGACAACGCGTTGATCCGAGTCCGGCATCTCCGGAGTTATCGCTTCCTGAATGTGACCGGCATTCCACCCTGGGCACTATTGAGGGTGCCGGTCAGCGTGGTCCCGTCCGCTGACAGCTCGCCCGCGAACGTCCAGGGTTGAGTGTTCGGCAACTCGAAGTTCATCCGTCGATCCTTCATCGTCAAACCACGCAGCGGCTTGTCGATCGCCGGGTTGACGCGGCCGCGGAAAGTCTTGAGATCGGTGCCGATCAGTTTGCCCTGCAGCGTTCCGTCCGCATTCCGAGTGAACTCCAGGAACATGTCGTAATCGACCGTGGCGAGCTGAGGCCGCCCAGACCATCGCCCTGAAAGGGCGTTCGCGATGTCCGCACTGACGTGAACCGGCGTCACGGGTTCTTCAGCCTCGGGGTTCTGGCGCTCGTGACGGTTCGTCTCGCTGTAGTTCTGGACGATGGTATTTCCCTCGTGGCAGCCATACTCCCACCACTCGTAGGTCGGGTCGTTGCGCATCGGGTAGCGCACGGTGAACGGCCGCGTCAGGATGATCGGATCCTCGGTCTTGATCTCGTAGAGCCACATCTCGTCGTTCAGCCGCGCGATCCGTTCAGTGGTCTTCATCTTGTCGCTGACTGGAAAACGGTTGCCCGCTGGCGATCCGACCACCGCGAGGTTGATCATCGGCGGACCCTCTTTGTAGTTGGTGGTCTCGACGACGAGGGTGTTACCGTCCCATCGGCCGCGCGAGTCGCCCATGTACTGCTTGTGTGCCGGTGAGAGCGGTGGCCTTCCGTCCGTGTAGATGACTCGTGCGTCGTGGATCATCTCGAGGTCGAATACGACGACGCCGGGCGCCTGCCAGATCTTGAACCCGCCGTTGTAGCGATACGGCATCATCGACGAAGGCATCCCGCGCGAACGGCAGTTATCCCAGAAGTCGAAATCAAGCGCGTCCTCATAGATGGGATCCTCGCCTGGGAGCGCCCAGGAGCTGCCCATCGCGAGTGCCCGTCGCTTCGCTTCCGGCGTCAGCTCGGGCAGCAGTCCATTCGGCGGATCGACAATGAGATTGGTCTGTCGCTGTGGAGTTGACGGGTCAGTGACGCCGGTGAGCAGCGCACGGCCGAACTCCCCCTTCTGAATCAGGTCCCTTCCCTGGTCGACCCGGCCCCGCGCGTCGGCGATCCGTTTGGCGTATTCCTCTTCCGTCCACCACTTCTTGTTCATGTCGCATGGCGGGCCCCCGAACCGGTAGCTGTTGGCACATCGCTCCAGCGGGACACCAGCAGCCTGCATCATGTTCAACGTGGCCTGAATGTCAGGTTCGCCCCACGGCGTCTTCGGGTGCACCCAGCCCTTCTGGATCTCGATGAAATGGTTCGTTTCGCTGGGTGGACCGGGAATCGACTGACCGTACGTGATGGTCACGAAAATCGTGACGGCAACGACGCCGAGTGAGGCGCTGCGCATAACCTCTAACGTAACGCGGCTTGGCCTGCTGGTCCACTCGGCCATTCTCCGGCTTAGCGTGTTGTTCGGCTGATTTGTCAGCGGATCATCCGTACAGCAGAGCGCGTTCTTCCTCGTATTTCTCGATCCTCTGATCGATCATGCTCGATGTCGCGGCGACCGCTTGCTCGATTCGCTTCCGCGTTCCTTCGTACGTTTGATCCGTCGTTTCACCTCTGGTCAGGAAAAGATAACCGTCGGCGACGACACTGGGCTCGAGATAGTCGAGCAGGATGTCGGCGATCTCGCCAACTGCCTTGACACCCGTCAGCGCGCCCCGTGCAAAGTCGCGAGCTGCAGTGCCACCCTTCCACACATTCTTCGCGTGCTTCCCGACAGCTGGGCCGCCCTCGTGAGAGGAATCGACGGCCGCCGCGCCTGCATCGATAAACTTGTCCCGGAGCGCCTTGCTTACTTCGTGCTTCGCACCATACAGCGCCCGCTGATCATTGAGGGCTGTTTTGAGCAGTCGCCCTCGCACGTCCTTGAATCGCTTTGCCAGATCTCTCGCCTCCGAGCGAGCCGCAAGACGAGCGGCAATCTTCGCGTGGCCGGCAGTTTTCTCCGCGGTCGCCGCCAACTTGGCGGCCGACGTCGCCTTCAATGCGATCGTCGCGAGCGTCGTCCCCACGCTGCCCGCAAAATCGAACAGCACTTTGTCGGCTTCCTTGTTGTTCCAATCCGCTTCCAGTTCGTAGGTCAGTCGATCGCCGTCGTTCTCCGCGTGATACTTGAGCGCAGTCAGCTTCTTGATGAGAGCGTCATAGCCGTCCCTGCTGCGCGGAATGAAAATCGTCACGCCCGTGCGGATCACATCCGGGTTGTCACCGAGCACTCGCTCGACCTTGGTGTTGTAAATCCAGATCGGTTCCCAGCGCGGGAACAGATAGATAGCGGCGATCTTCGTGAGCGTCTGACCGTGTTGCACCGTATGCGTCACGACGAACTTGCCGTCGTAGTCGCGTGGCTGCAACGGCGCGACGCCTTCCCGATGTGGAGGAGGAACCGACTGTGTCATCTCAATGCTCCCGGCCAAGCTCAGCAATTGGAATTATAACCCAGGGCTGGTCTGGTGTCGGTGCGGTCAAGACATCGTTGGCGACAGCGTCCTGCAAATGACTGCGATGTTCGGATGATTTTTCGAATAGGACGCATCCGTCGAATCACGTCGCGGCCACTCAGCGCGCTGAGATCAGAAACGTCATTCACCTGGTTTGGAGTTTGAAGTATCCTGCCCGCGCCGCGGTCGAAGGCGCACGCACGCGACCGTTGGATTTCCCGCTCTAACCCGTTAATACCAGTGGGCCTCCTCCAGAGGGTCCCTGACGGCCTTGATTACAGACCGCGCCGCGCGCATCTCGACGCTCGTCGACTCGACGTTCGGTCTGTCTCTGCGCGAGCTCCGCTCCTTCCTCGAACGGGAATGCCCCAACGATCCCGAGCTCCGTGCCGAAATCGAGCGGCGGATCGTCGAACGGGAGACAACTGCCGGCCATCAGCGCGCGCCGGCTGGTGCCTCTTCGTCCCTCGCGGTTGGCGAGGTCGTGGCCGGCCGCTACACGATTACGCGACTGATTGGTCGGGGAGGAATGGGCGAGGTCTACGAAGCCCACGATTCGATTGTGAAGGAATCGGTGGCGCTCAAGACGCTGCGCGCAGATTTGACCGAGAACATTGCCTTCGTCAAGCGCTTCGAAGACGAGATCTACCTTGCGCGCAAGGTCACTCACCGCAATGTCTGCCGGATCTATGAAATCGGGATTCATCCACGCGTGACGTCTCGCCGCGGCGCGCATGGAACCGATCGGAACATCGAGCCGCTGCCGCTGCTGTTCTTCACGATGGAACTGCTGAAGGGCGAAACGCTCCTGGCACGAATCAACAGGGGCGCGCTCACACGCGCCGAAGCGTTTCCGATTGCGAAGCAAATGGCGGAGGGTCTGCATGCCGCCCATCGCGCCGGCGTCGTCCACGCCGACTTCAAGAGCGCCAACATCATCCTGGTTCCGTCCGCTGATGGTGTGCGTGCCGTCATCACGGACTTCGGCGTCGCCCGCCTCGATCTATCACGGGCTCGCGGCGACGAGACTCGAACGCTGGCCGAAAACGTCAGGCTGGTCGGCACCCTGGCCTACATGTCGCCCGAACAACTCGCCGACGAGGCGATCACGCCGGCGTCGGATTTGTACTCGTTCGGCATTGTCCTGTTCGAGATGGCCTGCGGGGAGCGTCCATTCGACGATCACGACCTCATAAGGGCCGTGCTACTCAGAGCCGCCGGTCAGCCGACGCCGATCCGCACAAAAGTTCCGCATATCGACGCCCGGTGGGAAGGAGCCATCCGTCGTTGTCTGCAGAAGGACCCCATACGCCGCTTCGCGTCCGCGGCCGAACTGGCCGGCTGGTTCAGTGGAGGCGCGTGGAGACCGATCCGTTTCTGGACTCGACATGACTGGATTCGCGTCTCGCTCGCCGCCAGTCTGTTGATTCTCACGCTGACTCTCGTCGGGACGTGGTGGACGCGACCGTATCGGCCGACCCTGGCCGCGCGGCAGGCGTACGAGACTGGTGTCAGCGCACTCCACTCCATGACGTATGAAACGGCGCGCCGTTCGCTCGAGGAGAGCGTGAAAGCCGACCCACGGTTCGCGCTGGCGTACGCGAGCCTCGCGCGCGCATACGATGAGCTCGACTACACCGAGCGGGCGAAAGACGCGATGCTGCGCGCCGTGACCGCAGCCCAGGAGTCGCGGCTCACCCTGGCGGACCAGCGGAAGCTTCGCGCGATGCAGTTCATGGTGTCACGGGAGTACGAGCGGGCCGCGCCACTCCTGCAGCAGATCGAGGCCGAAGCCGCCGATTCCGATCGGCCAGCGGCCGCACTTGAGTCGGGCTGGCTCGCGCAGCTGAGGGACGACTCCGAGGGCGCAGCCGCCGCGTTCAAGCGCGCCCTGGATCTGAATCCTTCCTACGCGGCAGCACGACTCCGGCTCGGTTTCATGTTTGGCCGGGAGGGCGGGAAAGACGATCTGGCTCTCGCAGCCTTTACTGAGGCGGAGCACCTCTATCGTGCGGCAGGCAATGACGAGGGGTTCACCCAGACACTGCTCGAGCGCGCCAATCTTCTCGACCGGCGGAGCCGCGAGAAAGAGGCGCTGCCGATCATCGACCAGGCCCTCGCCGTGACGCGCACCGTCGGTAACCGTGCGCAAGAGATTCGCCTGCGGGTGCTCCAGGCGACGGCGATACGTGATTTGGGCGACATGGCCCGCGCGGCGGATCTCACGCGCCAGGCCGTCGAGATGGCGTTGACAGAGAACATGGACAACGTGGCCGCCAGCGGCCTGATCGATCTCGGGAATGTCTTCCTGCGGACCGTCGACGTTCGCGCCGCTGAACCGTATTTTCGGAGGGCGCTCGAGACCGCGCAGCGCGGCGGCGTTCGCCGCGTTGAGGCCCGTGCGCGCATCTCCCTCGGCTCTTTGTGCGAGCAGGACGGTCGACCGGCAGAAGCCAGACCGTTCGTCGAGGCCGGGCTCGCGTTCTATCGAACTGCCGGGTATCGGCGTGAATCAATCCAGGCCGCCGTTGTCCTCGGTGGGGTTCTTCAGCAACTGGGGCAACACGAAGAGGGCATTCGGATCCTGCGTGACACGCTCCCGATCGCCATGACGCTGCAGGACACCCGCCTCGAAGCGCAGCTCCGCGAGCGCCTTGCCGATAACCTTCGCGATAGCGGCCAATGGCCGGCAGCCGTCGATGAGTACGACCGATCCGTGGCTCTATACGGATCCCTCCCAGCGGCGAACTTGCTGAGAACGCAGGCCGTGCGCCTGCAGTGGCACATGGGTCGAGAAGAACCCGCCGCGCGGTTCGTCGCTCAAGCGCACTCGCGTCCCGCGAATCCTGGCAACTCGGAATTCCGGGCGTTGCTCAACGTCGTCGGTGCCGAAATCGAATATGCGAACGGGCGCTTCGTCAATGCGGCACAGCGTCTTCGGCAGGCGCCGATCGCGGCGCTCGACGCCAACACTGCACGCGAGGCCACACTGCTCAGTGGCCTCGTCCGAATGAGAGTTGGTCCGTACACGCAAGGACTGGCCACTGCCACAGGAGTTGTCGAGGAATTCGAGAAGGCCGGCATGGCTGCCGCTGCCGCGCAAGGGAAATTGTCAATCGCCGAAGCGCTCGCGCTGATCGGGCGGCGCGAAGACGCACGCACGTTGGCACGAGACGCCTGGTCTTACTTCGAATCGGAACGCAATTGGGAAGCGCTCCTGCGTGCGCATCTCGTGATGGCGCGTGCATCAGAGATGCCGTCAGATGTTGCGGCTCACCAGGCGAGCGCGCAGTCGGCGCTCGCCCAACTTCGTATGGCGTGGGGAATGGCGACCGTGGATTCGTACTTGACTCGGCCGGACCTGAGGCGACTATCCAGCGGCGTACAGCCGTAAGGAGACGTTATGGCAGATGCAGTAGTAATTGATGACGGGGGATCGACGAGAATCAAACGAGTACTGCCGGGAGGCGTCGGCGAAATGGACTCGCTGCTGAACGTCAAAAGCATCACTACGACCAGGAGAGGGTCGACTGATTCCGTTAGCGACTCTTTCACGACGGTGATGATCGTGTGCCAGGATAAGACGGGAAATCCGTTCACGCTGACCGCGGCCTTCACCGGTGATGTCGAAGTCGCCTCGGCGCTCGAGCAAAATGTGACGGCAAGGATGAACGGCGTAAAACTCGATTTGACTGTCTTCTCCGACAAGAGTGAACCAATCGTGGAGGCCAAGCAGCACGGTGGTAAGCGCCGTTACGTGGTCTCTAACTCAGGGCCCATAGAGACGGTGAGCGTCAACGGCACGATGGTGTACGACACACGACCTGGAGGCCTCCTGCCGCCGGGCGCCAGTCGACCGATCCTGTACACGAGTGTCGTGCTGACCTAAATCTACCGGGACTCGGGATCCGGGACTTCGGGTTCCGGGTTCCGGACTCGAACCTTGTGGACCCAGACGTTGACCGTGTCCTGCGTTACGCTGTGTCGATGAAGCTGAGGATTCTTCTCACGTGTTCGCTGATGCTGTGCGCAGCAGCCGCGAGCGCACAAGGTCGCCGCGGCGGCGCTGCGGGGCGG
>Ga0207706_10003382_pt1 | contig 15251 bp, 9 predicted proteins | sample KBSC53metaG_FD_184318 | JGI IMG/M metagenome (GOLD analysis project Ga0207706, IMG submission 184318) | Corn rhizosphere microbial communities from Kellogg Biological Station, Michigan, USA - KBS C5-3 metaG (SPAdes) (version 2) | ecosystem: Host-associated > Plants > Roots > Rhizosphere > Soil ... | reverse complement strand
AGACGGGACACCCGGAAACGGATACAAGGCCGAGATCATCACCAACCAGAAGATCTCGTATCAACCGCGGCAGGCGAGCAAACTGGTGTTCTGGAACACCTGGGTACAGAAGTACCACTACGCGGACACGCAGACGCGATTCCAGGCGTGGGAGTCCCGTCTCGATCGAATCCCGCCCATTCGTGTATCGACGTGGAAAACAGAGTGGCAGGAAGTGCGCGGCAACTCGCTGGTGATGTCCTTCCTCTTCGGGCGCTGGACCTGGACCGGCGGTCAGAACGCGAACTTCGTGGGAACGACTGACGCGGCGACTGCTGCAGGCGTACCGCAAGGGCTCGAGATCCGGATGGGCAACGATGAAAGCCATGGCGGTGGCAGGCCTTCACGGTTCGATCAAACGTCGCAATGGCAGGATGGCCAGAGCCCCAACGGCGGCAGTTGGAACGACATCTGGCGATATACCTCGAAGGCCACTGCCACCTACTTCAAGCCGGATCTGTTCAAAGGAAACCACGAGTTCAAAGCGGGGTTCGAGTACTCGCCCAACAGGTTCATCCAGGGGAACGGAGACCGGGGAGCCGCCGGACAGTACCGCCTGATTTTCACCGGTGGCGCAACGGGACAGGTCGGCACTCCGACGCAGATCGAGCTTTACAACTATCCAGCCATACCGCAGAACAACGTGGGATTCACGACCGTGTATGGCGGCGACACGTGGACAATTGCGCGGCGACTGACGCTGGAGCTGGGTGGCCGCTTCGAGCACGACACGGCGAACGTTCCGAAGCAATGCCGCCAGGCGGGCCCGTGGTCGTTCACGCTCGCTGCGTGCACCGAGAAGATTCCCTTCCAAACGCTCACGTCGTTTGCACCGCGCTTGTACTTCTCGTACGACATGACGGGCAGCGGGACCACCGTGCTCAAAGGTGGTTGGGGCCGGTTCTACAAGCAGCGGTTCATGGAAGAGAACCAGATGACGAACCCGTTTGCCTCGGTGACGTCCACCTATCGGTGGCGTGACCTCAATGGCAACCGCCTGTACGACCCCGGTGAAGTGAACGACGATCCGAACGGGCCGGACTTCATTAGCAGCGCGCCGGCACCTGGCGTGAATAACCCGGACGAGAAGCCGATGGGCACTGACCAGTTTGCGCTGACCGTGGAGCGACAGGTCGGCCGCAACTTCGCTGTTCGCCTTTCGGGAGTCCATATCCGTACGTTCAACGAACAGCGGCTCCTCAACATCCTGCGGCCGTACGAGGCGTACAACATCCCGATCAGCAGCCCCGATCCTGGCAATGACGGAATAGTGGGGAATGCCGACGATCCGGGCAGATTGCTGACGTACTGGGACTATCCGGCGTCGCTCAGGGGTCGGAACTTCGAGAAGTTCATGATCATCAACGACCCGAAATCGTCGGAGAGGCACACAGCCATCGACGTACAGGTCGTCAAGCGGATCTCTGACAACTGGCAGTTCCTCTCGTCCTATACGGCTACGTTCAACGACGCAAAGATTGGGCATCCACTGAATCGTGCCGCGGAATACAACCCCAACGCCGAGATCAACACCGGCGATCAGTCTACGCAGCGAACATTCCGTGTCTCGGGGTTCTACCGGCTGCCGTATGGCATTGCCACGTCGGCGAACTTCAACAGCGAGAGCGGGGCACCGCAGTCGCGGCAGGTCCTTCTCCGCGGCGGCATCTCGATTCCGACGTTCGTAATCAACACGGATCCTCTGGGAACACTGAAGTTGCCGACGACGTCGTACGTCGATCTTCGTGTCGACAAGTCGTTTGATCTGCCCCAGCGACAGCGCGTGACGCTGCGCGTGAACTTCTTCAACCTGCTCAACGCGAACACCACTCAAACCTGGAATCAGCGAGCGGGCCCGACGTACCTCTACCCGACGTTGATCCTCCGGCCCAGACTGATGGAGTTCGGCGTTCAGTACGCGTTCTGAACAGGTGCAGCGCCACTCGAGTCAACGAGAACTGGTCCAGACAGAGTTCTCGAGGCAGGCGGAAGCGATGGCAAACGCTCCCGCCTTCTCTGCTGAAGCCATCACCAATCGCTTCGCGGAAGCGATTGGTCCCAAAGCAGGCGGGGTGATGCTCGATCTGGCCTGCGGCCCGGGGATGCTCCTGGCACGTCTGGCTCCTGCAATGAGACTCAGTATCGGCGCGGACGTGACGCCGAAGATGATTCAGATGGCGCGCGCGACGTGCGCCGCGAGCCCAGCGACCACGCAGTTCATCGAATCGCTCGCTGAATGTCTTCCGTTTGCGACTGCGGCCATTGATTGCGTCGTCACCCGCCTTTCGATTCATCACTTCCTCGACCCGCTCGTCGTACTTCACGAAGTCAAACGGGTGCTCAAGCCCGACGGTCTTCTCATCATCGGTGATCTCATTTCATCCGAAGATCCAACCGAAGGGCGACTCCACAATGCGCTGGAACAACTGCGTGACCCAACTCACGTGCGCATGTTGCCAGAGAGTGAACTACTGGAAGTCGTCCATGCGGCCGGTTTTCGTGTGACGGCAACCGATCACTGGCGACAACACCGGCAGTTCAAGGAATGGGCAGCCATTGTGGCGAACGCGCGATCGCTCCAAGGGCTTGAAATCACCATGAGAACGATCGCCGAGGCAGGCATCAGCGCCGGGATCAATCTTCGAACATCGGCTGATTCGGTGGAGTTCGAACATCGCTGGGTGTTCATCGCCGCTGAACCTGTCGCCTAAATCGCGGCAACGGCGGACACACGCCAAAGTTCGGCGATGGGGAAAGCGTTCGCGGTGGACGTTTCGCGAATTCAGCGTTAGTCGCGGTTTACTGGCCAGTGACACCACTTGCACCATCGGTCAGCGCGTGTAATCGGGTGGCTGCAGGCAGGGCATTGCGAACTGGCCGAGTCGATCTGTTTTGAAACGGTCCGTTCCTGACTTGCCCTGGGCGCCGATCTGGATCGGGAAACGCGAGCTGGTTTCCGCGGAGGCGCACCGGGCAAGCGGATATGACAGTGTGGACAATGTTCAGGACCTGGGTCCAGGTGCCTGCGACAGAGCGGACACGTAATGGGCACCCTTCAGCGTACCAGTTCGCGCGTGGTGTTGCACCCGCCTCCTCATGTTTTCCCACATGGTCTCTCTTTTTCACATCGTGCCATGCGCTTGTGAATGGGGCGCGCCCGGCGCCCGCTTGGCAGAGCGTGCAGAAGCCGAAAAGAGATAGGGGATCACTTTTCAGATGTTTCAACCGTATATCGACCCAAGCCAACACCCTTGGCTGCGCCACAAAACGTCCGACGTTTCCTATCAGGTTTCGAAGGATCCAGTCATCGTTCGTCAGGAAGATCTGCAGGCCGCCATAGAGCCCGTCCTGATCGACGGAGATGAAGAGTGCTTCGCCGTGAAACGAATGGGCAAGCGCATCGGCTCGTTGAAGGTGCGCCATCACAACGGCAAGGTAACTGGAGCCCATGGTGAGTAACTTGTGGCTATGCGGCCCATGGCTCAGGAGGACCGCTCGCTTGGCCACGACAAGACCTTGAGAATCGCGTTTGGGCCGCGCCCGCAAGGAACCCATCATCCTGGACGCGCCTCGGCGCACGGGTGATCTCGTCGAGTCGGGTTCCGATGGCATCCACATACGTCAGGATGTCCTGCCGCTCTCTGGCCGCCCCCAGCTCAACCATGTGTGGGAGGATAGCGCCGTGCGCATGAACCGCAGTTGGGATCAGCAAGCGGCTGACAACGATCTCCACAGCTATCCATACCGGCTCGAGGTGCGTGGAACACCGGGATCGCTCACCTGGCCAGACGTGTGCGCCCACTGTGGTGGCGGTGCCGCAGAACGCGTCCGCGTTCGCCGGGCATTCTATCGGCGCGCGCGGGGCCGCCGGTCTCGCGGCTTCTTCGGTTACCAGGTCGTCTCGGCGGACCTGCCGCTTTGCCCGTCATGCGCGGTGCATCATCGTGCGACGGTTCCCCGGGTCTCGTGGTTCCGCCGGTATCGATGGTGGCTGCTGAACCCGGCGCACATCGCGACGATCGGTTGTGCGGTGCTGCTCGTGGCGACACTCCCAAACGAACTCGATCCAGCGCTCATATCGACAGGCAGTCTGTCGACCTGGGGCATCAGCGGCATCTGCGTCTTCGGTATCGTCTGGATTATCGGTATCACGTGGTGGAAATCCCGACCGGATCGATTCGAGCCACTATCCGAGATCACGTCTGCTTGCGCCATCAGCCAGAACCTGAGTGAATTCTTCGAGAGACCTCGGCACCTCTACGGATTTCGCAACCAGGCGTTTGCCGATGCATTCGGACGGCTGAACCAGGCGCGAGTCTGGACTGAGCGCGATCAGGCACGCATGTGGAAGAAATGGTCCGTCGCCACGATCCTGCTGATCCTCGTGTTTGGTGGAGCCCGCTTGCTGCTCTGGTATTACGAAGGACGCTAGCCATCGAGCCCGGCAGGCGCTTTTTCACCCCGGTGCCACGTGCATCTGACGATCATGGGGCGAGTTACGGGATGAAGGGGTATTTAAGGGTCATCTTCTCGCTGACGAGCCTTGTATTACTGGGTGGAGGCGTGCTGCTGGCTCTGCCGGAACAAGGCCCCCGTCCAGCCTGCACGATTGGCGGCCGTGTGCTCAGCTCAGGGTCGCCGCTCCCCGGTGTGTCGGTCACCGCCACACGTGATGGTCAGATCGTGGCTGCCACGTCGACCGACACGAATGGTGCGTATCGGCTTCGGGTTGCGGAAGGGCAGTTCGTCGTGTCGGCGGAACTCGCGGCGTTCGCGCGTTTTGAACAGACAGCGACCGTGTCCGCTGATTCGTGTGAAGTCACGCTCGACGTTCAGCTGGTGCTGGCGTCGCGAGCACAGGCCGCGCCAGGCCAACAGTCCGGTCCGATCATCGAGGCACCAAGCTCCCTTCGCAGGCCAAACCGCCTTCCCGGTGGCGCCGCGCAAGGCGCGCCGCCGCGCTTTTCACAGTTGCAGCTCGTTCAATCAAACGCCGCAGCTGCGGCGGATACGTCTTCCACCTCGATTGACGAGACAGATCCGGCGACACGTTTGCTGCCTCCAGGTTTCTCCACTGAGGCATCGACCAGTGTCGTGGCGGTCACCGGCGAAGCGGTCAATGTCGATCGCGGACAACTGCGCGATCGACTCGACGCTCTCGGTCGCGGTGAGTTTGCGACAGCGGGTGGGCAGCCACCCGAGGGATTTGGTGCGCGCCTCGGTGGACCCGCCGGTGGGCGCGGCGCCTTCGCCGGCGCGCAGGGAGGTTTTGGCGGCCCGGGCGGATTCGGTCCTGGTCCTCAAGGTGGAGGGCCGGGCGGTCCGGGCGGACGGGGCGGGGCGTTCTTCGGTCGTGGCCGAGGCGGAAATGCCGTGCAAGGCTCGGCCAACTACAACTTCGGCGGCTCGGTGCTCGATGCCTCGCCGTATCCGCTTCGCGCGAACTCGCAGGACGATCCGCACTATGCGCGGCAGCAGTTCGGCGCCACCATCGGCGGACCGCTGCGTATACCCGGTGCGTACGATGGTTCGAAGACGACGTTCTTCGTCAACTACGCCGGCGGCCGCTCGAACAACCTCGTCGATCAGTACGCGACGGTTCCCACGGAATCCATGCGGGCGGGAAACTTCTCGAGCCTGACGGTGGGTCCGATCGATCCCGTCACGGGTTTGCCGTTTCTCGGCGGACAGATTCCTCAGAGCCGGCTCGATCCGTCGGCGCTCGCGCTGCTGAATTTCTTCCCGTCGCCGAATCTTCCAGGGACGGCACAGAACTATCGGCGCAGCGTTGCGGCGCTGTCGACGTCGGATCAGTTCAATGTGCGAGTGACGCACAACTTCTCTGGTGCTCCTGGACGTCGCGGAGGCGCGGGCGGCGGACGTGGCGGCGGAGCCTTCGCGGGACGGGGCGGGGCCGGGCCAGGAGGTCGAGCCGGCAATGCCGTCGTCCTCAATGCGCAGCTTCAATACCGCCGCAACCTTTCGGACATCGTGAATGTGTTTCCGACGCTCGGTGGATTCAATAACGGGTCGACCTGGTCGGTGCCGGTATCGCTGAACATCCTGCGCGGACGATGGATTCACAACATCCAGGTGACGGCAACTCGATCGAGCACGGAGGTCCGCAACCTGTTTGCGGATTCGATCGATATCGCTGGTATTGCGGGAATCAATGGCGTCGCCACCGAGCCGTCGCAATGGGGCGTTCCGAACCTGTCGTTTTCGAGCGTGACCAGCCTGCGCGATGTCGCCCCCGACGACCGCAGCGATCGACGCATTCAAGTCGGCTACACGCTGACGCACCCACTTCGCGCTCACACCTTTCGATTGGGTGGCGACGCGCGAGTCGATCGTTCCGGCGGCATTACCACCGGGGACGCGAGAGGGGCGTACGTGTTCACAGGGCTCTATTCGGCGGGGAGTTCAGTCGTTCGATCGTCAGGCCTCGACTTCGCCGACTTCCTCCTCGGACTGCCGCAACAGGCGTCTGTGCAGTTCGCGCAGGATGTGGCATTGAGCGGACGGGCGTTCAGCCTGTTCGTGCAGGACGACTGGCGCGTGCGTGGCAATCTGACGCTCAGTCTCGGCGCGCGCTACGAGCTCGCCATGCCGTACACCGAAGCACACAATCGCATGGTGAATCTCGACGTCGCGCCTGGGTTCACCGCGGTCGATCCTGTCATCTCCGGCGGCACGGGTCTCTACACCGGACCGTTCCCGTCGAGTCTCATCGATGGCGATTACGATAACCTTGCCCCACGATTCGGCGTCGCATGGCGAGCGAACCCGCGCACTGTCGTTCGCGCAGGATTCGGCACGAGCTTCAACAATGGCTCGTATGCCGCCATCGCACGGCAATTGATCGCACAGCCTCCGTTTGCGACGACGAGCACGAGCATCGGGTCGCTTGCCGCTCCGCTCACGCTGTCCGACGCGTTCGCGGCCATCGACGAGGCGACGACCACCAACAGCTTCGGTGTGGACAGGAACTATCGGCTTGGCGTGATCAAGACGTGGAACATCGACGTGAATCACAACTTCGGTGGCGGATGGCAGCTCGGTGGCGGTTACACCGGCACGCAGGGTACGCACCTCGACGTGCTGCGCGCGCCAAATCGCGATCCGGATGGACTTCGGATCGACGGCGTGCAGCCGTTTCTCTGGCAGACCTCCGAGGGCGAATCGATTCTGCACGCGGCGACCATTCGCCTCCGCAAGCAGCAGGCGAGAGGAATCGCCGGCGCTATCAGCTACACCCTGGCGAAGTCGATGGACGATGCGTCGTCGATTGGAGGCGGCGGGCGGGTGGTGGCCCAGAACGATCAGGACCTCGAGGCGGAATGGGGGCTGTCGAGTTTCGATCGGCGGCAACAGGTAGCAGGAAACCTGTTCGTCGAGTTCCCGTTCGGGCCAAATCGCCGTTGGTTGCATCAGGGTGGGACCTGGGCGGCGCTGCTTCAGGATTGGGCTGTGTCGCTGTCAGTCGCCGCGGACTCCGGCACGCCGTTCACAGCGCGGCTCGTCGGCGCGACTTCGGACGTCGCGCGAGGCACCAATGGCACGCTCAGGGCTGATTACACAGGCGCGCCGATCTCAATCGACGATCCGTCGCTCCTTCGATTCTTCAACACGTCGGCGTTTGCGGTGCCCGCGACAGGGACGTTCGGTTCGGCCGGACGCAACACGATCGGCGGCCCCGGGACGCAGCAGGTGGACGCAGCGATCACGCGCGACGTCAGGCTGTCGGGCAATCAGGTCGTGTCGATTCAAGTGCAGGCGACGAACCTGTTCAACACTGTCCGCTTCGGCGCGATCGATACGGTGGTGAACTCGCCGACGTTCGGCGAGGTCGTCGCGATTCGTCCGATGCGCACTGTCCAACTGGGCGTGAGGTTCAGATTCTGATGTGCAGAATCAGGACGGGGTCAGACCCCTTCACAGTTCTGCTCGTCGTCATGATGCTCGTCGCGGCGCCGGTAGCGCAGCAGACACCAACGCCAGTGTTTCGATCGGATGTCGACCTGGTCGTCGTCGACGTCGTCGTACGCGATCGGAGCGGTGCAGTGGTTCGCGGCCTGACGGCGGCCGACTTCGACGTGCGCGAGGACGACAAGCCGCAGCAGGTGACCTCATTCAACGTCGAAGAGATCGCCACCACACCACGACCCGCGGCGCCGCTCCCTGAATTGTTGAAGCCGGGAACCCCCGCGACGGTATTGGCGACTGCTCCTGCGACGCCGGTTCGACGTGAAGATCTGTCCGGCCGCCGCCTGATCGTTCTTCTGTTCGATCTCAGCTCGATGCAGCCCGAAGAACTCGATCGAGCGACCCGCGCTGCGGCCGATTACGTCGACAACCAGATGACCGATGCGGACCTTGTTGCAATCACCACGATCGACACGACACTCAAAGTCATCTCGGACTTCACCAGCGATCGCGAGCAGGTGAAGACGACGCTCGCGGAGTTCACTGCCGTTGATGCCACAGCCTTCGATGCGCCGGCTGCCGAAACGGCCGCCACCGACGAGGCCGCCGCTGCCGGCGGTGACGCGGTGACTGCCGACACGGCCGAATACGATCTCTTCAACAACGACGCGCGGCTGCGCGGATTACGTACGCTGGCCGACATGCTGGGCACGATTGAACAGAAGAAGTCAGTGTTGTACTTCAGCGGTGGAATGACCCGCAGCGGCACCGACAATCAAGTCGAGTTGCGTGCCACCACCAGCGGTGCCGTGCGCGCGAACATGGCGATTTATCCAGTCGACACGCGAGGGCTCCAGACGATCGTGCCTGCCGGAGATGCGTCGCGGCCGAGCGCGCGCGGTGTCGGCGCGTTCTCCGGGCAAGGGGTCAGTCAACAATTCGATCGCCTCTTCGCTTCACAGGAAACGCTGCAAACGCTGGCCTCTGATACAGGCGGACGTGCCTTTGTCGACAGCAACGACTTTGGCGAGGCATTTACGCAGGTGCAGCGCGACACTTCGCTTTACTACCTGCTCGGCTACAACAGCACGAATGCAGCGAAAGACGGCCGCTTCCGTCGCATTACCGTGCGCGTGAAGAAGCCCGGGCTTCGCGTGGAGCATCGTGCCGGCTATTACGCGGCGCGAGACTTCGCACATACCAATCGCCAGGATCGCGAGCGCCAGCTCCAGGAACAGCTCGCGGCGCCTGTGTCAGCAACTGACCTGCCCGTGGTGATGTCAGCCGGTTGGTTCAGGCTTGCGCAAGACCGCTACTATGTGCCGCTGTCGGTTGCCGTGCCGGGGGGCGCTCTTCGTGAGGCGCCGCAACGCGACACGCTCGACATTCTCGGCATCGTTCGCGATGAACAGGGAAGGCCGGTGGGCCGGCTCCGTGAGACGCTCGACATCGCGCCGGAGGCGTCAGGGCACAGGTCGCAGCAGTTGCTCTATCAAGCTGGCCTGACGCTGCCGCCCGGACGCTTCGTTGTGAAGGTCGTCGTGCGTGAGAACGCGAACGGCACGATGGGCTCGTTCGAGTCCGGTGTGTTCGTTCCCGATCTGCGACAAGCGCCGGTGAAGGTCAGCTCGGTCACGCTCAGTACGCAGATTCGGCCCGCGACGGGGCGACAGCGTACGGACAATCCACTCGTGCGCGAAGGCGTCGAGCTGCTCCCCAGCCTCTCGCACGTCGTCGATCGAAATCAGAAGATGTACTTCTACTACGAGGTCTATGAGCCGCAAACGTCGCCCGGAGGCGCGGCGATGCTGAAGACGAGCCTCGCGTTCTATCGCGGCGCGGTGAAGGTGTTCGAGACGCCGCTCGTCGAGCGTGCAAGCCTCGACGCCGCCGATCGACGCGCGGCGCTGTTCCAGTTCGAGGTGCCGGCCGACGCATTCAAGCCTGGTCTCTACACGTGTCAGGTGAACATCATCGACGACGTTGCCGGCAGCTTCGCGTTTCCTCGACTCGCGCTGTACGTGCGCTGAGCCGGCTAGTCCTTCGCGGCGACGTCACGCGTCTTGAGCAGCCACTTGCCACTGACGCGCTCCATTTCGTCGAGGCTCTGCCCGGCGGCGACGATCCGCGGCGGCGTCTCGCGTCCCAGCGCCCCGGAAACGGTCAGGTAATAGGCATGGTAGCGAGCATGGTCCTTGTCCACGAACTCGATCCAGTGGTTCAGTTCCATGTGGTACAACGGCGCCCGAGCCGGTTCGCCGGCAGCCGGCTGCCGCACCACGAGCTTCGACAGCGCCTCGCGCCCCTTCGTCGCGTTCGCGCCGCTCCCGAACTGCCCGTCCACGGTGTAGGTGGAGGCGTAGGTCGCGCCGTCACCCTTGTCGAGCGCGCGCGTGTACTTCCACATCAGCGCCTCGATTTCGTGGCGGTCGCGCGTCTCGCGCGTGGTGTTGTCTTCGCCAAACAGCGCGATCGACGCGCCCAGCGATAGCGTTGTCGCCACTACAGCGGTCACCACGCAGGCTCTCAGCACTTTCATCGGACAGCTCCTTTTTGATTCGCGCGGATTAATCGGTCCGCGCCTCTCGCACGAACGACGGGCAACGCGGCGTGCCGGATGATCTTCACGGAGTTCGTTTCGGCGCCGCTTCAAGAATCTCATTGTCGAGGTTTTCGTGCTACCGTGCCACCGCGGCACACACGCGGCTCGCGCCAACCATTTGGTGACCAAAAACATGCAGCTCTACCACACGTTCATCAGTTATTCGCGCGCGGACGCAGAATTCGCGCTGAAACTGGCAAACGACCTCCGCGAAGCGGGCGTCAACGTCTGGCTGGACCAGTTGGACATCCCCCCTGGCGCCAGGTGGGATCGCGCGGTCGAAACCGCCCTGGAGACATGCGGCCGGCTGCTGGTCATCCTCTCCTCGACCTCGGCGAACTCGGAGAACGTACAGGACGAGATCGGGGTGGCATTCGACAACAACAAGCCCATCGTGCCGATTTTCAGCGAAGTGTGTGAAGTGCCAATGCGCCTTCGCCGGCTGCAGTACATCGACTTCACGAAGGATTATGGGCGCGGTCTACAGACGCTCCTTGCGGTACTGAAGCTTCCGATTGCGGCACCTGAAAGCGTCCCGGCCAACGAGGCCGCGGGGGCTGCCGGCGCGCCGGCACGCGCACGCCCGCTCGTGGACACGAGGGTTGGGTACAGCCCGACTCCTTCGATAGAGAAACAGTCGGCGCCGTCTTCTCGCAATCGCCTTATGGTCATCGCGGGCGCCGTAGCGGCAGCGTTGGTTCTGATGTTATGGCTGGCCAGCGGTAACTCAGGCACCAGTGTCCCTGTGGATGGGATCACACCAGACGGAGCCGCACCAGAAGCGGCCGATGCCGCGCCGGCAGGGACCCAAAGCGCCTTCGGGACCATGGCGAACGTGAAGATCATCAACGACTCGGACCGGGAAATCCGACAAATGTATATGAGGCGATCCGGACAAAGTGACTGGGGCCCCGATCGGCTGGGCGAAGAAGTCATCGGCTCCGAGGGCGGTCAGCACACGTTGACGCAGATCCCGTGCGAGAGCTACGACGTCAAGTTGGTGGACCAGGACAGTGACGAGTGCGTCATTCCGGCGCAGAACGTGTGCGAGCACGACCAGACCTGGCAAATCTCATCGGACGATCTGGCCGACTGTCAACAGAAACATTAAGACGAATCACGCTCGCCTCAAGCTCGGCAGCGCGAGTCCCGCACTCAAAGCGCTGAAGGCGCGCACTCTCTGACACCGAGCACCGGCCGCCGCTGACGGCCGCTCACAGCACTTCGGCCGGTTCATGCTGCTGCGCGAGAGTCGCCCAGCGGAGCGACGGTGGAGATTGTCGTCAGTGCGCTGCCGCGGCGCCTCGCGACCTATGTCTCTCGTACGATGCGCGTGTTTGTCGAGCGCGAATCAAAGCTCAAACTTGTCGCGACTGAACAGATCCGGCTGTCGTTCAAGCCTCACGCCTCAGCCGCGCGCATGCGAAGGCTGCTGAAGGACCTCTGTGGTTGCACCTTCAGTTCGATAGGTCTGTTCGCCTCCAGGCGCTGATGCGTTGTTGCAAGAGAGTTGCTCGTATTCAGTGTCGAAGCCCCAGGCACCGGGGAGATAAGTCACATGCAGCCATTTACGCGCCGTCCCCTCCTTCTGCTGGCGATCGTGACCCTGCTGGCGCCGGCAGTGGCGCTCCCAGCGGCCGCCCAGACGCAAAAACCAGCGTCCGCCCAGACGCAGAAGCCCCCAGCCAAGCCGGCGCCCAAGACCGCTGCCCCGGCAAATGCCAACCCAGCGACGCCGAAGCCACCGGAAGCTGTGAAGCCACCCGCGCCGCCGCCACCGCAGGACGTCCGCTTCAAGTCGACCTATACGACCGGCGACATGAAGACTGAGAGTGTCACCTACGTCAAGGGCGAACGGGAACGTTTCGAGTTCCAGGACATGGTCCTGCTCAAGCAGCGCGACCAGAAGCGCACGATTCAGATCAGCAAGGCTGCCAACACATACCTCGTATCGCCGGACGGCATGCCGGCACCCATCGTCCCGGGCATGCCAGCAGCAGCTCCGCCCAAACCCCCTGGCGTCATCATGGTGGCCACGACCATCGTCGACACCGGCGAGCGAAAGGAAGTGTTCGGCCGTCAGGCCCGTCACGTGAAGACGATGATCGACAAACAGCCAATGGCGGGTGCCTGCGATACGACCCGGCAGCGCTTCGAGACCGACGGCTGGTACATCGACGCGCCAGGTACGCAGACCCTGCCATCGAGCCCGGAACAGAGTGTGGGCACGATGCCAGACGGCTGCGCTGACAGGATTCAGGCCACGAGCAACGGTGACCCAAAAGTCTTCGGATTTCCGATCGCGTATACCACCACGCTGACGGGCGACGACGGCAAGCCCATGATTGCGAAGATGGAGGTCACCGAGTTCGAACAGACGACGCTCGATCCGGCGCTCTTCGAAATTCCGCCAGGCATGAACGCGGCGTTGAACCTGCGCGAGCTGTCCAAGGCTTTGAGCGATGCCAATGAGGTGAAGCTCGCGGCAGACAGCGCGGCGCCGGCCCCCGCACCTGCCCCGAAGACACCGGGTGTGGTCCTCATCGGCGTGCCGGAGTTCGCCAACAAAACGCCGCAAGCGGTAGACACTCGCACCCTGCGTCAGCGTCTCATCACGAACCTGGGCGATCTCAAGTTCGAAGCCGTGCCGATGGCTGCGGCGCCTCCCGCGGATCTGCAGAAGCGCGCGAACGACCTCGGGTACGACTACCTGCTGGTGGCGGAGGTCACTGAACTTAAAGTGTCGAAGCCTGGTGCGCTCGGCGGGCTCATGAAGGCCGCGTCGGGTGTCGGCGGTGGACGCGGCGGCGTCACTGCAGCGGCGGCCGGCGCTGCCGCAGGCGCTGCAGCGCCCAAGGAAAACACCGAATCCACCATCGCGGTGAAGCTCCTGCAGCCTGATGGCAAACAGCGCTTTGCCACGACGCTCAAGGGCAAGGACGGCGGCGAGTTCACCCTGCATACAGCCCTTGGCCTCGCGAAGTTCGCGGGCGGGATGTACATCACGATGTTTGCTGGCCCGCAGATGTATGCGCGCCTATACGGCTTGGGGGGCGCAAACCTCGGTGGCATGGGGATGCTCGGAAGTCCGATGCTCTATCAGATCCAGGCGAGTGGTCTTGGCCTTGGCAAAGGTGGTGGGCTCGATTCGACCGCGGGTGCGGCCTCATACCTGATGCAGCAGGCTGTGACCATGAACGACCTGGGCGGTCTGGTCGGGCTGCCGGGACAAGGTCCCTCCTATGACGAATCTCTCGGCGAGGCAGTCCAGAACGCGGCCAAAGCCGTGCAAAAGGCGCTCGAGAAGAAGTAGGGGAGACCGCGTGGGATCGTTATCGCGTTGTGTCCGCAATGCTCACGATCACCCACTCGCCGGCTTCCTTGCGGAGCGAGAAAACCTCCCGTGCGGTTCGCTGATCCGGCGGTATCGTGAGTTTCGCGGGCTGGCATAGGTACGTCGTTTGAGCGGTGACAGTGGCCGCTGTCGGATCGTTTTCGGCGAGGGCCACTGTCATGTTCTTCCCGAAGCCCACCTCGTAGGCTCCACAATCACGAAACTGCCTGGCGAGCCGTTGACTCGTCTCTCGAGGAAGTGACGGATAAACGGCGCGCAGCGCGGTCAAGTTCATGGCCGAGTAGGCGTTCTGGTATCGCTCGAGTGCGCGCTCAATTCCGGGGCGCTCCCCGGCCAGCGTGCCTGCACCAGCGATTGCAGCGGGTGGCGGACTCGGCGCTGCTGCTGTTGGAGTCTCGGTCCGCGGCGGCACTGGCGCCTCGGGAGTCGGGGACGGGATCGCGGGAACGGATGATGACGCAGCCGCCTGAGGAGTGCCCGGTTTGGTTCTCGCGGCCGCAGCCGTCGCAGCTGCGACCCGTGCTTCAGACTCCGCGCGTCGATATGCCTCGGTAGCCGCGAGCGCCTGTCTGCCAGCATGCACGTAGTCGCTTCGGTTTGACGCAGCGTCGGCGATCCGTCGTGCCTGTTCCGCGGCTGAGTACGGAACCGGTGCCAGTTCGGCAGCCTTTTGACTCATGGCGGCCTCGAGCGCCGTATCCATTGAACGAGCCGCCCCCTGTGCCACGGAGCGGGCCAGCGCGATGACGCGTCGGTCATCCGATGGCGATATGCGATCTAGTTCCGCAAGCGCCGCCGCGACGTTGCCCTCCTGATTCAGCTGGGCTATGCGAGTCAATTGAGTGGAAAGCGAATCACCCGCTGTTGGTGACGCCGCCGCGGGCGCCGGGGTCACCGGCGGACTTGATTGAGACTTCGCCACTCCGCCTTGCGGCGTCGGGGCAATCTGATCGACGCGTAGGGGGACAGGCGGATTCGCGTTGCCTGCCGAAGACACCGAGGGGCTACCGCCGGAGGCCGAAGATGCGCGCGGGCCAGAGGACGCCTCGTTCGGCCGATTCATCCACACCACGACACCACCGATCGAGAGCACGAGCACTGCAGCTGCGGCGACGATCATGACCTTGCGGGATGAGGAGCCGGTCCCGCGCATCGATTGAGTCGATCGAGCCGGCGCGTCGGGACTTGCCGGTTCCGACGCCGCACGCGGGTGATGCTCTTTAGCCTGCCGAATCTCGACGAGAAGTTGCGAGGCTTCGGGGTCGTTTGGATCCAGCGTCAATGCGTCTTCGCATGCGGCGGTGGCCGATTCGAGATCGCCTCGTGCCA
>Ga0207706_10003379_pt1 | contig 15270 bp, 10 predicted proteins | sample KBSC53metaG_FD_184318 | JGI IMG/M metagenome (GOLD analysis project Ga0207706, IMG submission 184318) | Corn rhizosphere microbial communities from Kellogg Biological Station, Michigan, USA - KBS C5-3 metaG (SPAdes) (version 2) | ecosystem: Host-associated > Plants > Roots > Rhizosphere > Soil ... | reverse complement strand
AAATAATCAGGTAAAACAGAAAAAATAGAACGTGTCAGTTTTAATGATGTCTATCCCTTATATGGTTGTATTGACATACGGAATTCATCGGTAGAAAGAATGCAGGTTATTCAGCTTGACCTGATAGAGCAATTACAGTTAGTGCAGGATGTTGTGAAAAAAGCACTCACCGAAATTAAATTCCCGCTGCTGGAAAATATAGCCTTTAAAACGGATAAATATATTAATTCCATCACTGACATCCTGTTATCAGAAGATGAATTACAGGTGTATGATTTTTTGCAAACTCATGTAACCGAGATTTTCCATCATCTTGCTATCACAAAGCCTTCATTAAAAAAAGATATCGACCAGTACTTTGCCGCTCTTGATCCCCAGAAAAACCTGGTTTATCGTCATCGCCATCATTTTGAGGAAAGCATAACGTTGCTGAACGATGCTTTGGCCAGTCTCATTGATCGCGAACAGGCAGAAGCTCAAAAAGTTTTTCCTCATTATTTTGAACGCTATGTAACGGATGGCGTTGATTTTAATGTCTATATTGGTCAATCAATTGCTCCAACACAAAAATTCGATGAACTATATCTGCGGAACATGAAGATCTGGCAGCTCGAATTGCTTACAAGAGCTGCCGCTTTGGTTCATGAGTTTAAAAACAAGCTGCCGCACATACTTAATACCACCCAACTCATACTTGCGCATAGCATCCCGATAAGCATCAGTTTCAGAACCTCTGAAAGAAAATTTGACGTTGATGGTGCGTACAATAGCCGCTACGAGATCATTAAGAAACGGATCGATAAGGTTCGTATAAAGGGTACAAAGGAAAGACTGACCCAGCCTGGAAAAATTGCGATCGTTTACTCCTTACCAAAGGAAGCTGCGGAATATGAGGAGTACATAGAATTTTTACAAACACGACAATTATTGAAGCCCGGAATTGAAAAACTTGAACTTGAAGAGCTACAGGGTGTAATTGGACTGAAAGCCCTTCGTGTCGAAATAAATTATAATGCTGATCATGACATCCAATTATCCTCAGTTACTTCAGGGCAATTGATCGGCGATAGATAGAGAAAGAATACACCTGGGAGTGCAGGGAAATTATTGCTCACCCAGCTTCTTTTCGGTTGTCTCTACGACCGTCCTCCGGAAATAATCGTATATAATTCGTGAGTTTTTTGAAAAGCAACAAATTATTGCTTTGGCAGAACTTTTGTGTAACTTATGGCATTACGAATAGAAGATTTGGAAATATGAATACCGGGCTACACCGATATTGGTTTAAAAATATTGATTACTATTATCTGCCTGTCATTGTTTTCACCAGCTTTATAATGTTAGCTGAATCTTGCTCTCGTAATTCCAATTCTTATCCTGATCCACCCGGATATAATTTCAGCAAACCTTACGTTTATAATCTACCTACGGCCCTGGATGAGATCTCGGGCCTGATTTACTATCCAAAGGATTCCGGCATATTTGCCATACAAGATGAAAAGGGATGGTTGTTTAAAATCCATTTAAAAAACCCGCTGCAAATTGAGAGATGGAAATTTTCAAACGGGGCCGATTACGAAGACCTTTCACTGATAGACAGCGTTTTTTTTGTTTTGAGAAGCAAAGGGATTGTTGAAAAATTCAGATTTGCCACACCTGACTCTGTTTCCCTGGAATCTTTCAGGCTTGGTGAAGGGAAAAACGAATTTGAGACTTTATACTACGATAGCACAATCCACCAGTTGATATTAATCTGTAAAAATTGCGAGCAAGACACAAGAAAGGAAGTGACCAGTTTTGCTTTTGATCCTTCCAGCAATACTTTCTCTTCGGCATTTAAAATTGAAACAGCAACGATCAGAGAAGAGTTGGGAGAAGATGACAAATTCAGATTTAAACCTTCTGCGGCCGCGATTCATCCATTAACGGGTGAGTTGTATATTATTGCGTCTGTGAACCACGTCCTGACCATTCTGAATAAAGATCACAGCGTAAAAAGCGCCTACAAGATCGATCCTGGTTTATTTAAGCAGCCGGAAGGACTAACATTTACACCAAAAGGCGACCTGATCATTTCCAATGAAGTGGCCGACAGAGGAGCGGCAGAAATATTATTTTTCAAGTACAATAAACTAAATAAGCGCTAATGAGATTTTTTTGGGTTTTGGCAATTCCTTTTTTTATTTCTATCGCTGCAAGAGGGCAGAAAGATACAATTGACGCCAGGATCGTTTTGATCGGGGATGCCGGTCAATTAACTAATGGTCACCATCCTGTCGTGGATGCTGTAAAGCGATTGATCCCTTTGGATGAAAAAACAACAGTCCTGTACTTAGGAGATAACTTATACAGGTCAGGTTTACCCGACGAGCAATACAGTTATTATATGGCATCCCGGAGTGTGCTGGATACGGAATTGTCAATTGCCGATAGCACCCAGGCAAAAATTTATATGATACCCGGTAATCATGACTGGGAAAATGGTAAGCCAGGTGGTTGGGAGACCGTTATCCGGGAGCAACAATATGTTGATCAATTAGGTAAGAAAAATGTCAAGTTTTATCCTGAGAATGGTTGCCCCGGCCCCGTTGAAGTTTCTTTAGCGCCGGATGTAGTACTTGTAATGTTTGACACTCAATGGTGGATACATCCCTACGATAAACCTGAAATTGAGTCTGACTGTGATTATAAAACAAAAGATGAAGTGCTTACACAACTTGATGACATCTTCAGTCGCAATGCAAAAAAATTGATCATTTTAGCCGGGCACCATACTTTCAAAAGTAGTGGTGTTCACGGCGGTTATTATAAATTAAAGCAACACGTTTTTCCATTCACGGACATCTCGCCAAATCTTTACATTCCCTTACCCATCATAGGTTCTATCTACCCCATTGCCAGGAGTGTTTTTGGAACGCCCCAGGATCTGAAACACCCTCTTTATGCAGAAATGATCAACGCAGTAGAGAAAGTTGCAAAAAAATATCCCAATGTTATTTTTACCGGCGGTCATGAACATAGTTTACAGCTAATCAAGGACAGTAGCTTTAATTATGTTGTCAGTGGTGGGGGTTCAAAACACAACAGGGTTTCCACGAATAAGAAAACCCCCTTTGCTACTACTACGAATGGTTTTGCTGTCCTGGAGATCTCCACAAATAAAAATGTAAGAGTAAGTTTTTACACTGTTGAAGATTCATTAAAAATGGCGTATTCAGAAGTAATTCAGAATTTCTCTAAGATACCGAAACCTATCGCTGATTCTTCGACAAGAAAAATAGAAAACGAATCAACTGCTAAATTCAAAGACACGATCACAATTTCTGGAAGTGAAAAATACGACAGCGCCGGCTGGGCAAGAAGAATTATGGTAGGTACAAATTATCGAAAGGAATGGTCAACTCCTGTTAACATGAAGGTGCTGAACATTCAAAAAGAAAAGGGTGGGTTAAAGATCGTAAGTCTTGGAGGAGGGAAACAGACAAAATCATTAACACTTGTTGACCTCAAGGGAAAAGAATGGAAATTGCGAACGATCGATAAAAATCCGGCGAATGCCATTCCTGAAAATTTTAGAAACACGCTTGAATCCGACATTGTCCAGGATTTCATTTCGGCTTCGCATCCCTTTGCTCCACTGGTAATTCCTCCTCTTGCTACGGGACTTGGAATTGTAACAGCACATCCTGAATTGTTTTTTGTTCCTGATGATCCGGCATTTGGTTTCTACAGGCCATTATTTGCCAATACAGTTTGTACTCTTGAAGAAAAAGATCCCTCCCCCGATGGAGAAGACACCAAAAGCACGATCAAAATTTTTGATAAGCTGCTCGAGGACCATAATCATCGGGTTGACCAGCCATTTGTATTGCGTGCCAGGTTGCTTGATATTCTTATCGGAGACTTTGACCGGCATTTTGACCAATGGAGATGGGTCACAACGGATACAGGCAAGGGAAAACTTTACTATCCCATTCCAAAGGACAGGGACCAGGCCTTCTTCAGATCCAATGGTGTGATCATTTCGCTGACAGCACAAAGGGCATTGCCAATGCTGAAAGGTTTTCAGTATACTATCCCAAGAGTTAATTGGTTAGCGTGGGCAGCCAGGGATTTTGACCGGTTATTTTTGACCGATCTTGACGCTAACGAATGGAAAAAAGAAATTGGCGATTTTCAAAAAACCGTTACCGATTCGATGATCATCTCTTCCGTGCAAAAATTACCTCCCAAAATTTTTCAAGTAGACAGCGCCGTCCTTGTAAAAAGGCTTATCAGCCGAAGAGACATCCTGGAGAAAGCGGGAATGAGATATTATCGCTTTCTTTCACGAAAAGTAAATATTATCGGCAGTAATCAAAAGGAATATTTTAAAGTAACAGGAGTAGGAAAACAATTAAGGGTAACAGTGTATGCAAGAAAAGAGAATAATGATACAAGCTTTGTGATGTACGACAGGATCTTTGATCACCGGGATACTAAAGATCTCAGGCTATATGGACTGAATGGTGATGATAAATTTGAGATCGACTCAACAGCGCGATCAAAGATCAGGCTACTTGTGATCGGTGGCAAAGGAAATGACACTTTCAACATGAAGGGTCGCGTTGTCAACTATCTCTATGATCTTAAAACCGAAAAAAATTTTATTGAACACAAACGTCGTTCAAGAAATCTCTTTTCCAGTGAACCTCCTGTCAATTATTACAACATTTTAGGCTTTAACTATCCAGTAACCCGTTTTCCCAAACTGGGTCTTGGGTATAATGCAGAAGATGGAGTGCTTGCCGGCGTGGGATTTTTCAGAAGAACCTATGGCTTTAGGAATGTACCTTATGCTACAGACCAGCGGTTGGCTACTTTGTTTGCGTTGGCCCAACATGCTTACCAGATAAAGTACAGAGGAGAGTTCAATCATTTTTTCAGGAACAACGATTTGTTGGTTAATATTAACTATGTAAATCCAACATTGGACAATTTCTTTGGATTTGGCAATAAGACAAAACTGGACGAGCAACACAGCATTGATTTTTATCGTACACGCTATAATTATGCAGAAGCAGAAATTCTTTTCCGTCGGCGATTTTTTGAACGTTTACATATAATACTTGGACCGACTGCGTATTATTATTGGAATAATCAGTCAGACAATACGGGCAAGATTTTGGAGAATCCCTCACTCATCGGTCTTGATTCTGTAAGCGTGTACTCGAAAAAAAATTACCTGGGCGGAAAGCTTGCCATCAATTTTAATAATCTGAACAACGAACTTTTCCCTACCAGAGGTGTCCAGTGGAATACAGAGTTTGTTTCATTGGCAGGTCTTACCAAGACGGCCAATGATTTCTCAAGTCTCACTTCAGATATGAGCGTTTATGCAAGCGTTAGCGAGGCTGCCAATCTTATCATGGTTGCCCGTTTTGGTGGAGGGCACATTTTCAGCAAAAATTTTGAATACTTCCAGGCATTGAACCTTGGAGCCAATAATTTTTTACGCGGTTTTCGTAAAACAAGATTTTCGGGTTCATCTGTAGCTTACAACAGTTTTGAGGCCCGGATAAAACTAGTCAATGTAAAATCATATTTATTGCCAGGAACATTGGGTGTGGTGGTGTTCAATGATGTGGGAAGGGTTTGGATAAAGAACGAATCATCTACGAAATGGCATGATGCGTTTGGAGGAGGTTTTTATTTTATACCATTTAAATTGGTTATCATTTCTGCTACTATCGCTTTTTCCGAAGAAGAACGACTTTTCAATTTTTCTTTAGGAACAAAACTAAACCTAACTTTTTAAAGTTGAAATATGGCTAACAATATTTATAAACTTGTTGAACAGCATGTATCCCATTTATTCGAGTCAAATAAAAGGCCTAACCTCTTTTATCACAACCTGGAGCACACGCAGGAAACACTTAAAAGAGCTGAAGAAATTGCAGCACATTACAAGCTCAGTGAAAAAGAGATGCTTGCCGTTTATATTGCCGCGTGGTTTCATGATACGGGCCGCATTTTTACAGGTCCTGAAAATCATGAAGAAAAAGGTGTTGAGCTCATGAAATCATTTATGCAGATCAATTGTCCCGAACCGGAATTGATACAAATTGTAGAAGGATGCATAATGGCCACCAAGCGATCGACGACACCTGTTAATCTCCTCCAGCAAATACTCAGCGACGCCGACACTTACCATCTTGGAACAAAAGAGTTCAAAAGGACAAATAAGCAGGTTAGAAAAGAAATATTAACGGACAGGGAAATGTCAAAAGAAGAGTATGATATCAAAACACTGGAATTCCTGGAAAATCACAAATATTATACATCCTATTGCATCGAATTGCTGAACAAAGGGAAGGAAGAGAATATAGAGAAGTTGAGGCAAAAGATCACGGAGCGCACAGTAAACACTGATGACAGTAAACTTTTTGGTGGTGAAAAAGAAGGTGATCCAAAAATAAGCAAGCAAGCCAGCAGCCTTATTTCAAAAGGCATTCAGACGATGCTTCGGCTGGCCTCACAAAATAATTTACGGCTTAGTGAAATGGCCGATAGAAAGGCAAACATTCTTATATCCGTAAACGCCATCATCATTTCAGTCAGCATATCGGTTCTTTTCAGAAAATTTGAAACCGATCCCTTTCTTGTAGTGCCAACAATTATTTTTTTAACATCGTCGGTCATTACGATTGTTCTGTCAATACTGGCAACGAGGCCTACTATCACCGGTGGTCAATTTTCGAAAGAAGATATTACGGCCAAAAAAGTAAATCTTTTATTTTTTGGTAATTTTTATAAAGCCTCGCTCGAAGATTTTAGATGGGGCATGGGCATCATGATGCGGGACCCGGAATACTTATATGGATCCCTGATCAAGGATGTGTACTTTTTAGGTGTTGTACTTGGCAAAAAATACAGGTTGCTGCGAATAGCCTATAATATTTTTATGGTAGGCGTTGTGATCTCCGTGATCGCATTTACAATTGCAGTCTTTACGAAAAGTCCTGAAACAACGACAATCATTACATCGCCGACCAGGTCGCCCTTATAAACGATGAGCTATGTTTTACAACAGGGAATTAAGTTGGCTCGGTTTTAATTACAGAGTGTTGCAGGAAGCTGCCTCATCTTCCGTTCCCCTATTTGAAAGATTAAAATTTCTCTCTATTTTTTCTTCCAATCTTGACGAATTCTTCCGCGTCCGGTATCCCGCTGTACTTGCCTTGTCGGCTTTAAAAAAGAAAACGCAGGAAAAAATTACAACAGAAAGCCCGGCTGAATTGATAGAAGTGATCCACGAAGAAATATCGCGCCAGTTGCTTGAGTTCGGCCGTGTTTTAGACGATGTTTTGCCTGAACTTAAAAAAAACGGGATCCATCTTTATTACAATGAACCTGTAAAAGAAATTCATAAACAGGAGATCACAGATATCTTCCTATCCCAGGTATTATCGTTTATTCAGCCTTTGTTGCTGGGGGGTACAAATAAATTCAACCCCGCAAATAATCAATTATATTTTGCAATTGCTTTAAAAAAAGACCAGGAGGACCTGATAAGACATGCTGTTGTGAATATTCCGTCAGATAAGCTTCCGCGATTTTTCATTTTGTCGCCCGAAGAGAGTATGAATTATGTAATATTCATTGATGATATCATACGGGAAAATATGCAGACCATCTTCCCGGGATTCGAGATACTTGGCATTTACAGCTTTAAGATCAACCGGGATGCGGAATTGGATTTTGAAGAAGAATACCATGCTGATGTCTTAAAAAAAATAGAACGGCAACTTACTAAAAGAAACTTCGGTCAACCCTCGAGGTTCCTCTTTGAAAAGACGATGCCTCTGAACATACAATTATTCTTTACTTCTGTTCTTGACCTGGAGCTTGATGAAATGTTCAGCGGTGGTCACTATCACAATTTGAAAGATCTCATTAACCTTCCTTCTTTCGGAAAAAAATTATTGTATAATGCCCTTGAACCGATCACTAAAAAGTTTGTCAGGAACGGAGATATTTTTAATCTTATTTTGTCGAAAGATGTATTACTGCATTTTCCGTATCATTCCTACAATACAATCCTCTCCTTTTTTAACCAGGCAGCCATTGATCCTGACGTTTCGGAAATATATATCGCATTGTATCGTGTAGCTTCCGAATCACACATTGTCAATGCTCTCATCAGTGCGGCCAAGAATGGCAAAAAAGTAACTGCATTTCTTGAATTGAAAGCAAGATTCGATGAATACAACAATATTCAATGGAGCAAAAAAATGAAAGAGGCCGGGGTAAAGTTGATATACAGTATCCCTGGAATAAAGGTTCATTCAAAAATCGCCCTGGTAAAAAAACAAAACAAAGAAAATCTTACCCGCTATTCGGTATTAAGCACCGGGAATTTCAATGAGACGACGGCAAAGTTTTATACTGATCATATATTGCTGACAACTAACGCGACCATAGGTAATGAGCTGCAGCGCCTCTTCAAATTCCTGGGAGAAAGAAGATTGCCGTTAAATGCGAACGAATTAAAATTCAAAAACCTGTTGGTATCCCAGTTCAATATGACGGAAAGGTTTAACGAGCTTATCGAAAAAGAGATCACGAAGAAAAAAAAGGGAATGCCTGCATTGATTCGAATAAAACTAAATAATCTTGAAGAACAGGGAATGATCAATAGTCTTTATAATGCAAGCCGGCAAGGAGTAAAGATCCAATTGATCATCCGCGGCATTTGTTGTATTATACCCTCTCTAAAAGAGGTCAGTGAAAATATTACCGTGAAGAGAATTGTTGACAGGTACCTGGAACATTCCAGGATCTTTATATTCGGAACCGAAGAGGACGGCGAGGTTATGATCGGTTCCGCCGACTGGATGAACAGGAACCTGCATCGCAGGATCGAAGTTTGCGTTCCCATTGACGATGCTGCGTGTAAAAAAGAGCTGATCGATTATTTCGAAATGCAATGGAGCGACAATGATAAGTCAGTATTTTTTGACGATACAATGCAACAAATAAAACCTGGCACAAACGGGAATATCGTGAATGCGCAGCAAAGCATTTACAATTACATCAGAGAACAATGAAACCGATCCGTCCTATATCAACTGGTTTTTCAGTGATCAAACGATATAAGCTTAGAATGATCCTGATCGTTGCGGCTTCGTGGACCGTTATTGACTCTCTTTTTTATATTCTGCGTCTCACTGAACAACCGATCCCTTCAAAATATTCATTGTTCCAAAAGCACAATACACAGACCATATTGTTGCGCGAATTAAATGTTTTTTTCCTGGCCATGCTATCGGCTTATTTCCTTGTCTTTTTCATGAAAAACTTTTTCAGAACGTCGTCCCTTTGGATCAACATGCTTTTGAAGGCAATTACCTTAATTGCCGTTGCTTTTATTATAAATTTTTTCATCCATTTTACCTACGCTACACTGATCGCTAAACACCCGGCGTCATACGCCTTAGAAAGTTTTTACAGAAATACGTTTGAAACCCCCTGGCTCGTTCAAAAAATCCCCGAATGGATCATATTGTTCGTACTGACCCAGCTGATCATCGGGATCAATGAAAAATATTCTCCGGGTGTATTTTTCGATATAATAGTCGGAAAATATGTACAACCAAAGGATGAGAGAAGGATCATCGCGTTCATTGATCTGAAGGACTCAACAACCATCGCTGAAAAGCTGGGGCACAAAGAATATTTCAAATTCATTCGTGATTTCATCTATTACATATCGACAGGCCTTATGGAATATGGAGGTCGCATTTATCAATATGTGGGTGATGAAATTGTAGTGTCGTGGCCGGATACCAGGCGAAATGCAAAAAAATGCATCTACGCAATGATCGAAGCAAGAAAGGCATTAAATAAAAACCTGAATAAATTTCAACGCAAATATGATCTTATTCCCGAGTATAAGGTAGGTGTTCATGCCGGAGAAGTAACCATTGGTGAAATTGGAATTATTAAAAAGGACCTGGTGATGAGTGGTGACACTATGAATACCACGGCCCGGATCAGAACCGCGTGCAATGAGTTCAATCAAAAATTTATTATTTCAAAAGATTTTCTTGACAGGATCCAGCTTAAAGACTGGCAGGCAGAAAGCCTTGGCCCTATTGAATTAAAAGGAAGGAATAGTACTATCGAGTTATTTGCATTAAAGATCTGACGCGTCTTATGTATTAACCTAAATTCTTCCTCTCACGTTTAAGGCATCGCGCAGACCACTTCCCAATAAATTAAATGCGAGAACCAACAGCATAATCGCAAAGCCCGGTGCAAGGGCAAGCATAGGGTTTTGTGTAATGATAAAATTATAGTTCTCTTTTACCATAAGCCCCCAGCTTGGTTGCGGCGGTTGAACTCCAACTCCCAGGAAACTAAGGCCAGCTTCTATGACGATCGCCGATGCAAAATTAGAGGCTGTAATAACCATTACGGGCCCTATGATATTTGGAATGATGTGACGGGCAATGATCCTTGTATTTGAAAAACCCAAAGCCTTTGCTGCTTCGACATATTCCAATTCCCTAACGTTCAGTATCTGCCCGCGAACCAGTCTCGCTACACTTACCCACATCGTTAAACCCACAGCGATGAACACCTGCCAAAAACCTTTGCCCAGAACAAGCGTGATAGCAAACACTAATAATAAAGTTGGAATGCCCCAAATGACGTTCATAAACCAGGTTATAATATCATCTGCCCGTCCCCGGAAATAGCCGGCTACTGAGCCAAGAGATAAACCAATGGTAAGGGAAATAATAACAGTGACTAACCCAACTCCGAGACTAACTCTTACACCCACGATCAACCGGCTCAGGATATCCCTGCCATAGGTATCTGTCCCTAGCCAGGATCTTTTTACAACGACTGGCTCCCTGGAATCTGTTTGTGAAATGGCATATGACTGGCGTTCGGTCAAACCTTCATCAATAAATTTTTGAACAATGATACTATCATGCGCAATTTGGGAGCTGGTTATCGGGACATAATAATATTTATCTTCTGTACCGAATAAAAGTTGTTTAAAAAATCCAGGACTTGTAACGTTCTTCCCCTTTTTCACTTTCAAAAACATTTGCCGATGGCCTGGTTTCTGCCTTGCCACTTCAAGAATGATACGATTGGCATATGGAGAGGGATCGGGAGAAATAAAATAAGCAAAAATGGCCAGTAACACAGAAAGAATGATCACAACAAGTCCAAACATAGCTCCTTTATTCTTCTTAAGCCTGCGCCATGCAGCCTGTTGAAACGAGAAAGAAGTTGAGGACATAAAGGGAAGATATAGAACAATAGGCAATAGACAATGGGCAATCAGCAGAGAGGATATAAAGACATTAAATCAGTAAATAATTGCATATTGCCAAATGCTTACTCCCTATCTTACCTATCTTACCTATCTTACCTATCTTACCTTCCTTCCCTTCCACTCATACTTTCCGAATTGCCCGAGTAAACCGGCCATGATAGTATATGCAATGTGCAAAGGTTGAAAAAAGAAGAAATATTTTAAAAGCGAGGTTTTATCAAAAAAACTGGCGACCGAATACACAAAAGGAAATTCAATTATTGTTTTTGCGATCCACAAAATTCCTGCACATACCCATAAAACATGAAACCAGGGGCCGCCAACCAGTAGCACGAGGAACGAAAGGTTAAAGAGATATACCAGCAACAGTACCCAAAATATTCTTTTATCATCATAAGATCTTGCTTTGCTACTCCATCAGATACGTTGATCAAAAAAATCTTTCCAGGTTTGCATAGGCAAAGAAGCAACGATCGCCTGTTTTGATTTTAAGTAGTGAATCCTGTCCGGATATTTACCGCTGATCTTATGCATCAACAACATATCGTCACCAGAGGCGATATTATCAATTCCTGTAAAGCCAGCTACTTCATTGAAAATTCTTTTTTCATAGGCAAGATTAGCACCGTTGCACATGGAATGAATTTTCTTATGAACAGAAGCCCCTGTAATTCCCTGCAAAACCAAAAAATCAAGGGCCTGGAAAATTTGAAGAACAGAAGAGTCGTTTTGTAACGCTACCGGTGCGGCAATAAATGCCGGTTTTTTTTCTTCATAAAACAAAGCAATTGTCTTTAACCATGTCAGAGGGTGTTTACAATCGGCATCTGTAGTAACAATGACATTGTTATGCGACATGGCAATACCCGTCTCTATCGCTCTTTTTTTATACGCTGAAAACTCACCATCTTCCACCTCGGCCAGGCGGGTACTGTTGATCACCTTTTCACCAGTATGAAAATGCCGCAGCAGGTCCCAGGTCTTGTCTGTTGAGCAATCGTCAATTGCAACTACTTGCAATAACTCCGGAGGATAATGTTGGCTGCAAACGGATTCCAGGCAGCCGATGATATTTTTCTCCTCATTCCGCGCAGGAATAACAACAGAAAGTCCCGTATTTGGTTTTTCAGCGGCCGAACTATATTCAGGGATTGATCTCCAACTTATCCAATAATAAATGATCAAACAACTGTATCCCAGGAAAAGAAATATGGCGATATAAAGGATGATCATGCTCTCAACAAAACTAAACCATTGTAAACATACACTTTGAGAACTATCCTAAAAATTACTCCCTACCAATCAAAAAAAATATTATTTTTGATTAGTTGTATAAACAACTGTATGCCAAACAACCAATTTAAAAAAGGAGAATTATATAGCTTTATTACGGGTAAAGCTTCTACCGCGATCGCCCGGCGGCTTCAAAAAAAGATCAATGCCCGCGGTTTGAATCTCACGATCGAGCAGTGGAGTGTTTTATATCAATTATGGAAAAAAGAAGGGTTAAGCCAACAAGAGTTATGTAATGCAACGTTTCGTGACAAACCAAGTATTACAAGACTTGTCGATAACCTTGAAAAACTGAACCTGGTAAAACGTGTTGCATCGGAAAATGACAGGAGGATCAATCGCATCTATCTTACCAGGCAGGGACAAAAAATGGAAGAGCAGGCAATGACAATGGCAGAAGAAACGTTGAATGAAGCATTGAGAGGTGTGCCGACAGAACAGATTGAAGTGTGTAAACAAGTTTTGCAGATCGTTTACGATAATCTCAGGTAAACCTAAAAATATAAACTCTAAACCTTAAACTTATATGACTCCCGAAGTAAAAAGCAAATCCGTACTAAAGGGCGGAGAATGGCTGATAAAAGAATCATCAGAAGCTGACATATTTATCCCGGAAAATTTTTCCGAAGAGCAAATGATGATCCGTGACATGTGCAACCAGTTCCTGGACACTGAAGTGATGCCCATCCTTGACCGGATTGATGCGCTGGAACCCGGTTTAATGAGATCATTGGTGCAAAAAACCGGTGAGCAGGGGTTGCTTGCCGTTTCTTTCCCTGAAGAATATGGAGGAATGGGAAAAGATTTTGTAACCTCAACTATCGTCAATGAATACCTCGGCGCCGGTCATTCTTTTTCTGTAGCCATAGCGGCCCATACCGGGATTGGAACCTTACCGATCTTATATTTCGGTACACCAGAACAAAAACAAAAATATATTCCCAAACTCATCAGCGGTGAATGGATCGGATCCTATGGTTTAACAGAACCTAACAGCGGCAGTGACGCACTGGGAGCCAAAACAACAGCAAAGCTGAGTGCTGATGGAAAATATTACTTGCTCAACGGGCAAAAATGCTGGATCACTAATGGCGGTTTCGCCGATGTATATACAGTTTTTGCAAAAGTGGATGGAGACAAATTCACTGCTTTTATTGTTGAAAGAGGAACCGAAGGGTTTACACAGGGACCCGAGGAACACAAAATGGGGATCAAGGGCTCTTCAACTGTTCAATTGTATTTCCAGGATTGCAAAGTGCCTGTAGAAAATGTGCTTGGTGAAATTGGCAAGGGGCACAGAATTGCGTTTAACATACTCAACATTGGAAGATTAAAATTATGTGCAGCGGCCACGGGAGGCGCAAGAAGAGCTGTTACCACCTCCGTTCAATATGCAGTTACGAGAGAGCAATTCAAACAACCTATCTCCAATTTCGGCGCTATCAAACACAAGCTGGCGGAAATGGCCATTAAAGTCTTTGTCGCCGAAAGTGCATTGTATCGTACAGCAAACTGGATCGACGAAAAAGAAAACGAATTGCTTGCTGCAGGCAAACCGTTTAATGAAGCATTATTGGGAGCAGCAGAAGAATACGCCATTGAGTGTGCTGCATTGAAAGTATATGGCAGTGAGACCCTGGATTTTGTTGTTGATGAGGGAGTACAGATACATGGAGGTAATGGGTTCAGTGCCGAATATGAAATTTCCCGTGCTTACCGGGACAGCCGCATCAACCGTATTTACGAAGGAACGAATGAGATCAACCGCCTCCTCATTCTTGATATGACATTAAAAAGAGCCATGCAGGGAAGGTTGAATTTGATGGGCCCCGCAACCGAGGTACAAAAAGAACTAATGAGCATCCCTGATTTTGGCAATGAGGAAGAAGGACTATTCACCAAAGAAAAAAAATTAGTGGCAAATCTTAAAAAGGCCATATTGATGACCGCTGGAGCAGCCGTGCAAAAACTAATGATGAAGATCGACAAGGAACAGGAAATACTGATGGATATTGCTGATATGGCCATTGAAACTTTCAATGCAGAAAGTGTATTGTTAAGAGTCATGAAGATGGTTGATCAAAGGGGCGAAGCCAATTGCAAGCTTTACCTGGATATTATGCGAACTTATTTATATGACGCTGCTGACAGAATAAATAAAAGCGGGAAAGATGCGATCAATGCATTTGCAGGTGGCGATGAACAAAGAATGATCCTGATGGGATTAAAACGTTTTACAAAAGCAGAGTCTTTTAATTCAAAGGAAGCCAGGAGAGCTATTGCTGATAAAATGATCGCGGAGAACAAGTACTGCTATTAATTCATTAAGAATTGAGAAAGCGGCTGTCTTTTTTAAAGGCAGCCACTTTTTTTTCTCCATAAATGGTGGCTAACTCCTTTCGTGTGTGTCGTAGTTCGTCAAGCTTTTTGAATCTTTTATTTTCAATAAGAATTCCGATCGCCATTAGAATAGATGATAAAATACTCACAAGGTAATATATCAATTCAGCGTCACCCCGGTATTGTTGGTTCTTCACCAGGTAATAAAAGATATATACTATACTAAAAATAACATACGAAATAAAAACAGCGGAAGCCATTACGGCCTTACCTATGTTTTTTGGATGAGAAACAGACAAGCG
>Ga0207706_10003376_pt1 | contig 15275 bp, 10 predicted proteins | sample KBSC53metaG_FD_184318 | JGI IMG/M metagenome (GOLD analysis project Ga0207706, IMG submission 184318) | Corn rhizosphere microbial communities from Kellogg Biological Station, Michigan, USA - KBS C5-3 metaG (SPAdes) (version 2) | ecosystem: Host-associated > Plants > Roots > Rhizosphere > Soil ... | reverse complement strand
CGCCTCCTGCCTCCGGCCTCCTGCCACCGGCTCCAGATCCGACCGCTTCACCCGCATCCGCTTGCCGCGGAATTCGAGGTGCGCCCACTCGCCGTCGAACGCCACGACGCGCCCTTCGCTGCCGAGGCCTCGCACCCGCGCCTGCTCGCCGACTCCGACCTCGCGCGAGCGGAGCTCCTCGGCCTCGCGGGCTTCGGCGATCACCGGCTCGGTCCCGGCCGAGCGCTCGGCTTCCTCGACCACGCGCGCCGCGGAGGCCTGCGCGAGCCGGGCGGTCTCGTGGCGAACGAGATCGAGCTCTTCGGAGACTTTGCGGGCGAGCTCCCGGCGGGCGCGCTCGAACCCGGCGAGCCCCTCGGCGAGCATCTTCGCCTTCTCCTCGGCGAGCTCCTTCCGCTCGGCCTCGAGCTTCCCCGCCTCGCGGGCGGCGGCGGCGCGTTCGTTCGCGAGCTCCGCCTCGAGGCGCCGCAGCCGCTCCAGGGCCTTCTCGGCGTCGTCTTCCGCGCGCTCGCGCCGTTCCCAGGCCTCGCCGAGGATCTGCTTCGAACGCTCCAGGACGGCCTCGGGGATGCCCTGCTCGCGGGCGACGGAAAGCGCGCGGCTTCGGCCGGCGAGGCCCGGGTGGAGCCGGTAGTTCGGACGTCCGGTCGCCTCGTCGAACTCCATCGCCGCGCAGAGCGCGTCGGGGCGCGAGGCCGCGAAGGTCTTGACGCCGGAGAGGTGCGTGGTCGCGAGAGCCCGGCCGCCGCTTTCGAGGTACGCCTCGAGAAACGCCACGGCGAGGGCGCTGCCCTCCTCCGGGTCCGTCGCTCCTCCGACCTCGTCGATCAACGCGAGCGTTCCGGGACCGGCTCCGGCGAGGATCCCGGCGAGCGTCTCCATCGAAGACGAGAAGGTCGAACGGTCCGACAGGATCGCCTGAGCGTCGCCGATCTCGGTGCGAATCGCGCGAAAGACCGGCAAACGCGTGCCGGCCTCCGCCGGGATCGGGATGCCGCACTGGGTGAGCAGCGAGAAGAGGCCGGCCGTTTTCAGGACGACGGTCTTTCCGCCGGCGTTGGGGCCCGAGACCACCAGCAGGTGCTTTTCCGGCGGAAGCTCGAAGTCCAGGGGCACGGCGACGCGGCCCTCGCGCGTCTCCCCGAGCACGCGGCGCCGCAGTCCTTCGTACCTCGCGTCAAGAAGGGGGTGCCGCGCTGCGCGCAGCGTCCAGACGCCGTCCTGCGAGATCTCCGGCAGCCGCCCTCCTCCCATCTCGCCGAAGGCGACCTTGGCCTCGAGCGCGTCGAGGGCCGCGAGCCCGTGCACCGCGGCTTCGAGCTCTTCGGCCTGCGCGAGGACCTCGCGGCCGAACTCGGAAAGCAGCCGATCGACCTCGCGCCGCTCCTCGGCCGAGGTCAGGGCCAGGTCGTTGTTGGACTCGATGACCTCCATCGGCTCGACGAACACCGTCTGGCCCGAGCCCGAACGGTCGTGCACGATCCCCGGCACGCGTCCCCGCGAGGACGCCAGAACGGGAAGGCAGTAGCGGTCGTTGCGGAGCACGACGACGGCGTCGCCGAGCGCCTCACGCCGCGTGTCGAGGAGCTTCTCCAGAAGCCGCGAGACTTCTCCTCGCCGCCGGCGCAGGCGCGAGCGGATCGCGGCGAGCTCCGGCGACGCGTCATCCTTGAGGCCTCCGTCCTCGGCGAAGAGCTTCGCCGCGCGCCCCAGCAGAGCGATGAAGGACGGGAGGCTCTCGCCGTGAGCGGCGAGGATCGGGCCGTCGGCTTTGGCGAGCGCGCGTCGAACCGCTTCCGAGGCGCGCGCCGCGCGCACGATCGGACGAAAGTCCTCCGGCGCTCCCGAGCCGCCGGCGCTTTCGAGCGCGTCGAGCGCGGGGCCGATCTCGTCGAGTCCGGCGAGGGGAAGGCGTCCGTGACGGATATGGAACGCGGAGGCCTCCGCCGTCTCGTCGAGGAGGGCGGCGACGCGGGATTCCTCGAGGGCGGGGGCCAGAGACAGAACCGCCGCCCGTCCGGGCGGCGTTCGAGCCAGAGAGGATACGAGCCGGAGGACGACGCCGAACTCGAGCGACTCGAAGTCGGCGCCGTCTCCGTCTCCCGGGGTTACGGCGTCGCCCGACGTTCCTCCGAAAGCTTGCGGAGCATTTTCTTGCGAGCCTGAATCATCTTGCGCTTCCGCTTGGCGCTCGGCTTTTCGTAGTGCTGCCGCTTCTTGAGTTCGGAGAGGATGCCGGATTTTTCGCACTTTCTCTTGAAACGCCGCATGGCGTTTTCGAAAGACTCATCTTCCTTGACGTGGACCAGAGGCACGGACACTCACCCCCTTACCCGCGAGATACAGAGATCCGCCATCTTAGAGAAGGGGGCTCCGGGGTGTCAACGGGATCACTGGTATCCCTAATCTAGAGAGGAACTTAGATCCCAAGCGGTTCCACCGGCCAGCTTTACGAATCGCGTCTCAACCCCGATAATGCCCGAAGTGACCGATTCTGAGGCAACCGACCGGGCGAAACTGCTCGAGACGGAGATCGAGCGCCGGCTGGCGGAAAGGTTCGCGGCTCTCCGCGACGAGTTCGACCGTCTGCGGATGGAGACGGACCGCCGATGGTTCGGATTTCTCGAGAAGTTCAATCAGGACCTGAAGGGAGTGGTCCCCGCCGAGCTCGTCGCGACGGCCGCCCCGCGCGCCGCCGGCGCCTCTCGCGCGGGCGCGGTGTCGATCGAAACCGCCCGGGGCCTCGATCTCGCGGCGACCCAGGTCGACGTGCTCCATCGCTTTCTGGACGAGTGCCGGAAACACTGCTCGCGCGCGGCTCTGCTCGTGACGCGAGGCGGCTCCATCGGCGCGTGGAAGGCCGTCGGATTTTCTGCGCACGGCGGCGACGACGACGCCGTCCGCCAGCTCGCCCTGCCGGTGACCGACGGCGGACTGCTCTCCCGCCTCATGACCGGCACGGCTCTGCGCCTGCCGGCAGCCAACGAGATCTCGACTCTTCTGCGCGCGGCGCGGGTGTCCGAAGCGGTCGCGATTCCGATGGTCGTGCGGGAAAAGATCTCGGGCGCCCTCTACGCCGACGCGGTGCTCGGACAGGAGCAGAGCTTCGATCCCGACGCGCTCGGTCTGCTGACCTATCTCGCCGGTCTGGTCGTCGATCGTCTCGCGGCGCGCAAGCTGAAGCCGGCGCCCGCGCTGCGGCCCCTCGAGACGGTCAAACGTCCGGAGCCCGCCGGAATGTGGATGAACGAGGGCGCGGCCGTCGAGGAAGTGCCCGAGGCCGTGGAGGCCGAGGCGGAACCCGGGACCGCCGCGGAGCCCCCCGCCCCGCCGGAGGCCCGGCCCCACGTCGACGAGCCGCCGGGGCCCGCGATGACCGCGGCCATCTCGATCGAGACCCCCGCGATCCCGATGCCCGAGCCGGCGAGGCGCCTGAGCGGACCGCTCGCCATGGCCGTGGGCGATGAGCGGAAAGAGGAGGCGCGGCGTTTTGCGCGGCTCCTCATCTCGGAGATCAAGCTCTACAACGAACGCGCGGTCCTCGAAGGACGCGAGGGCGGAAATCTGTATCACCGCCTGAAGGAAGACATCGACCGCAGCCGCCAGATGTACAACGAGCGCATTCCCGCCGAAGTCCGCAGCGGCACCGACTTCTTCCAGGAGGAGCTGGTGCGCATTCTCGCGGACGGGCGGTCCGAGGCCCTGGGAATCTAACGCCCCCCCGAATCTTTCTGTTTTCCGGATGGTCCGAGTGAAGCGTTTGCCGGTGCTCGTCGTCGTCTTCTGGGCCGCCGCGTCCGTCGCGTCGGCGGAACGCGCCTACCCCCGGGCGTCCACGGACTTCGACGCCGAGTTCGCCCGCGCGGCGGACCTGCTCGAAGAGGGAAAACGCGACGAGGCCGAGCGCGTCCTCGAGAACCTTCTGCGGAACGCGGACCAGCCGGCGTGGAACGCCCGTGCGGCGATGCTCCTCGGCGTCGCCGATGCCCGGCGCGATGATTGGAGAGGCGCGGCGCTCGCGCTCGAAGCCGCCAGCGCCGGGCCGATCGGCCTCGAGGCCTACCGGAATCTGCGCCGGGCCGAGGCGCTCGAGCTCTCGGGCCGCCAGGCCGAAGCGCTCGAGCCCGCTCGGGTGGCCTTCGAGGCGGAGGGCCGCTTCGCGTACCGGATTCGCGCCGCGACGCTCTTCGCGCGCCTCTGCGAGCAGCAGGGAAAACCCGAGGAGGCCGCGCGCGTTCTCGCCCTCGCCGCCGAGGCCGCGTCGACTCCCGACGAGAGCGCCGAAGTGGCGATCGACCGGATCCGCCTCGCCGTCGCGCGGGGCGACGCGCTCGCGGCGCGGGCCGCGGCCCGCGATCTTCTGCTGCGCGCGCCGACGCACGACGCCCTTTCCGCGACGCCGGCCTTCGCGCGGCGCGCGGCGGCCGAGGCCGAGAAGACGCTCTCGCCGGCCGACCGCGGCCGGCGCGGACGCGCGCTCGTCTCGGCCGGCGACCCCCGGCGCGGGGTGGCCCTGCTCTCGAAGGATCGCAGCGACGACTGGCCGGAAGGGGAGCGCGGAGCGAACCTGCTCGCGCTCGCGCGGGGACAGCTCGCGATGAAGAAGACGAAGGCGGCGGAGGAGACGGCGTCGCGCGTTGCCGACGACGGAACGCTTTCCGCCTACGAGGCCCGCCTCTTCCGGTGCGACCTCGTCGTGGCCCGCCTCTCCGCCGGCCGGAACAGCAACGGGACGCCGCACGATGCGGACGCGCGGCTCGAGCCGGTGACGCGCGCTCTCGAGAGCCTCACGTCTCCGGAAGTTCCGGCCTCCGTCCGGCGGGGAGCGCGCGAGCGCCTGCTGCGCTTCGCCGCGGACCGCGAGGATTTCGACTCGGCCCTCGCGCTGGCGCGCGAGATGTCCGTCGAGAACCCGGACGGCCTCGAAGGCTTCGAGCCCCTCTGGCGGCTGTCCTGGCAACGGTACCGGGACGGCGACTACGCCGTCGCGCGGGAACGGTTCGACGCGCTCCAGGGCGTCTACCGCGCGGTCTCGATTTCGCGGAGGCTCGATTACTGGCAGGCCCGCTGCCTCGAGCACGAGGGGCGGAACCTCGAGGCCGAGGCGGTTTTCGCCGAGCTGGCGGCGGCCGAGCCGCCCGATCTCTACGCGCGATTCGCGAGCGCCCATGTCACGCGGCCGGCCCGGAGGGACCAGACGGAGCTGTCGGACCCGTCGACGGCGACCGCGGCGTTCGCCCGCGTCGACGAGCTCCTGCGCCTGCGGATGTTCGAGGAGGCGGCCGCCGAGGCGAGGATCCTGCTGCCCTCGCGCGGCCGGGATCTCCGCATCGCCCAGGCGGACTTCGCGCTCGGACGCTTCATGACCGCGGCCTCGTCCATCAAGCGTGCGATGCCCGAGATCGGGACGGCGGAGGAGAGCCGGGTCCCCGACGCCTGGCGCCGTCTCTACTATCCGATCGAAGAGGGCGGATTTCTGCCCGAGCGCGCCCGGGAGTTTTCCCTGGACGCGGCCGTGCTGCGCGGCCTCGTGCGCCAGGAGAGCGTCTTCGACGCGAAGGCGCGGTCCCGCGCCGGCGCGATGGGGCTCATGCAGCTCATGCCTGCCACGGCGCAGAGCCTGTCGCGTTCGGTGCTGCGCACGCGCTATCGCCGTGCCTTTCTCTACGATCCGGGAGTGAACGCGCGCCTCGGCGCCGCGTACCTGCGAGAGCTCATCGACCGCTTCGACAACTCGACGCTCCTCGCGCTCGCGGCGTACAACGGCGGGCCGACGCGCATCGCGCGGCTCGTTCGCGATAACCCGGGGCTGCCGGAGGACGAGCTCTTCGAATCGATTCCGCTCTACGAGACGCGGGACTACGTGCGCCGGGTGATGCTCTACGCGGAGTCGTATCGGGAGCTTTACCCGTAGCCGCCGTCATCCTGAGGAGCGAAGCGACGAAGGATCCCAAACCTGGTCCGGGATCCCTCGTCACGGTGCTCCTCGGGATGGTGCCGCTCCTGACGGAGCGTCACCAGCTCCCCTCCGGCACGACCAGAATCGAGCATCCGCAGGTGCGCAGCACCTGGCGCGTGACGCGGCTGCCGGCGCCGATGACCACGAGGTCGGTCGGCTCGGCGCGCATTTCCTCGAGGATGCCGTCGATGGGCGCGTCGGCTTCGCGGACCGAAAAGCGCGAGTGCACGCCGAGCTCCCGCAGCGTCGCGACGCCCCGCTCGAGGTGCGCCTGCGCGTAGCGCTGCGGCGCGCGTCCCGGGGGTGTCACGTGGAGGAGCGTCACCGCCGCCCCCAGCCGGCGGGCCAGCCAGCCTCCCGCGCGGACGTCGGCCTTGCCGGGCTCGCCGATGGCCGTGCAGATGAGGATGCGCTCGAGCTTGCGGGGCCGTCCGCGTGCCGCGATCAGCGGGATCTTGCTCATCTCCGCGACCTCTTCGACGAGGCCGGGGGACCCGCGGCGGCCCTTCAGGGATTCGACTTCACCCGCGCCCGCGATGACGAAGTCGTAGGGCGCCTCGGTCGTCTCGATCGCGATCTGCTCGCCCGGATCGCCGCGGCGGACGCGGATCGCCGCGGTCGATAATCCCGCCTCCGCGGCGCGCCGCCCGAGCGTCTCGCGCAGCGCATCCTGCGACCGGGCATCCGGAGCGACCCCCAGAACGGTCGCCACGCCGTCGAGAGCGGAGAGCAGCGGAGTCACGAGCTCGAGCGCGGGGGCGACGCCTTCGCCGGAATCGCAGACGAGCAGACGCGGCGTCGGCTGCCTCAGGATGTGCCACTCCTGCAGCACGACCCACGGGTCGCTCGCGGGCGCGGAGAGGTGCGCCGGAAGATCCACGTCGAGAAGGATGGCTTCCTCGCCGAAAGGCAGCGGCGGGACGAGCTGTCGCACGCCTGCGAGGGCGGGCAGCCGAACCCGGAGCCGGCGCTTGGCGCCCGCGAACGTCTCTTCCACGATGTGCCCGCGACCGAGCGTCGGAACGGGGCTCGCCGGTTGCTGCTCCACGAGTGAGATCTGCTCGGGCCGCACGAGGACCCGGACGCGGTCGCCTTCCTCGTGAGGAACCTCCGGCGGGATCGGAAGCGAGAGGCCGCCGAGCTCGACGCGGTCGCCCTTCGAGCCGCCGACGAGGATGGCGCCGGCGCCGAGGAACGTCGCGACGAAGAGCGAGCGTGGTCTCTCGTAGAGATTCTCCGGTTCGCCGATCTCGAGCAGGCGGCCGCGCTCGACGACGCCGATCCGATGTCCCAGCTCGAATGCTTCCTCCTGGTCGTGCGTGACGAGGATCGTGGTCACGCCCAGGGTCTTCTGGATCTCTCTCAGGCTGTGGCGCAGCTGCCCGCGGATCATGACGTCGAGGGCCCCGAACGGCTCGTCGAGCAGAAGGACGGTGGGCTTGTACGCGAGCGCCCGCGCGAGGGCGACGCGCTGGCGCTGCCCGCCCGAGAGCTGGCTCTCGTAGCGGCCGCCGAGGCCGCCGAGCCCGACCAGGTCGAGCAGCTCTTCCCGCCGCTGTTCGCGCGTGGCGGTCGGGACCTTCCGCACGCGCAGGCCGAACTCGATGTTCTCGGCGACGGTCATGTGCCGGAAGATCGAGTAGTTCTGGAATACGAACCCGACGTCGCGGGCCTGAGGCGAGAGCCGGGTCACGTCCTTGCCCGAAACGCGGATCACGCCTTCGTCCGGCGAGGTCAGGCCGGCGATCATCCGCAGCACCGTGCTCTTGCCGCTTCCCGAGGCGCCGAGCAGCACGAAGAGCTCGCCGGCCTGGACCTCGAGCGAGACTCGGTCGACGGTGACGAGCTTTCCGTATCGCTTGGTGACGTTCTCGAGGACGATCGACATGTTTCGGGGGCTCCTCCCGGGTCGCGACCTGCGCGGGGCGGGCCGAGGATATCGCCTTAGAATCCCGCCGTGGCCGGCGCCAGCGAGTTTCGTGTGAAGACCTCTCGCAAGATCGAGCGCCTCGACATTACGAAGCAGGTCGAGAAAGCCGCCCGGGCGGTCGGCGAGGCCGCCGGCGCCCTGATCGTGTCGACCCCCCACACGACGGCGGCGGTCACGGTGGGCGAGGCCTGGGATCCCGACGTCACGGGCGACATCGAGCGCGCGCTCGAGGCCTGGGTGCCGAGCGTCCGGTTCGATCACGGCGAGGGCAACTCGCCGGCGCACTTCCTTTCCGAGGCCATCGGCAACGCGCGCCTCGTGCCTCTCGAGGCCGGCCGGCCGCTCCTCGGCCGCTGGCAGGGTGTTTTCCTGATCGAGCTCGACGGCCCCCGCGAGCGCACCGTGCGCGTCGCGGCGTTGGGCGCGTCGCGCTAGAAGTCGCCGCGCGCGAGCGCGCTCTCTTCCTTCTCCGTGTGTGCGTCCCAGCGGCGCGCGAGGTTTCCAAAGAGCCTCTGCGCGCCGGCGAGGTCGCCGCTCTCCTCGACGAGGCGGCGCATCATCCCCGAAAGCTCGCGGATCTGGACGTGCTCGAGGCGAAGCTCGCGCGAAAGGCGCTCCGGCGCGGATTCCCCGGTCGCGGTGTCCTCGAGGGGAGCGACGAGCTTGCGCGCGGGCGCCGGCGGAAAGAGATGGCCCTCCTCGTGCGCCGTGTGGCGGCGCAGCGTGTCGTCGAATGCCGCGATGGCCTCGCGCGCGGCGTCGAGCGCTCCCGACCCGGCCGCCGCGAGAAACCGGCCGAGAATGCCGTCCAGCGCGCGGTGCTCCGAGCTCAGATCGAAGTCGACTTCTGCCATGGGACGGATTCTAGGAGGTCCGCGGAATACAATCGCGGGCTGGCTGCAGGAGGGGCCTTCTTCGGTGGTTCAGCCGGGCACGCTTCTCGAAGGCAAGTACGAGATCCTCGACAAGATCCGCGAGGGCGGCATGGGGTCCATCTACCGCGTCCGCCACCGGCTCCTCGACGAGATCCGTGTCGTCAAGGTGATGAAGCCCGGCGTCGTCGCGGACGCCGATCTCCGCCGCCGGTTCGTCGAGGAAGCCCGCACGGCGACCCGGCTGAAGCACCCGAACATCTGCACGATCCACGACTTCGCCATCGACGATTCCGGGATGGCCTACCTGGTCATGGAGTTCATCGAGGGCGTCAACGTCTCCGATCTCCTGAAGCTGCACGGACGGCCGGCGCTCCCCCTGGCCCTCGAGATCGCCCATCAGTCTCTCCTGGCCCTCGGGTTCCTCCACCGCAAGGGCATCGTGCACCGCGACGTGGCGCCCGACAACATCATGCTGACGCGCGACGAGCAGGGCGGCCCCTCCGTGAAGCTGATCGACCTCGGCATCGCGAAGGTCGCCGAGGCGCCGGTCGAAGCCACGGCCACCGGCGTGTTCCTCGGAAAGCTCAAGTACGCCTCACCCGAGCAGTACGGCTCCCTGCCGAGGGGGCACCGCCTGGATGGGCGCAGCGATCTCTACGGTCTCGGCGTCGTCCTCTACGAGCTCCTGACAGGGGTCCTGCCGTTCGAGGGGAGCACGGTCGTCGAGCTGCTCAAGGCCCACGTCTTTTCGCCGCCGCGGCCGTTTTCGCAGTCCGACCCCGAGGGCCGCCTGCCGGCCGAGCTTCGCGGCGCGGTGCTGAAGTCGCTGCAGAAAAAACGCGAGGACCGATTCGCGAACGCCGAAGAGTTCGATCGGGAGATTCTCGCGATCCGGAGCCGGTACCTGCGTCCCGAGGACGTGGAACAGATGCGCGTCGAGCTCGCGCGCATTCGTCCGAGCGGCGGAATCCGCGTGGAACCCGCGACCCCCAGCGCCCAGGGCGAGATCGATCGTCAGTTCGCGGCGTTGAAGACGCCGACGCCTTCGCGGCGCACCGGCGAGGACGACCGAACCGCCGTGGCGCCGGAGCCCGTGCCGATGCTGCGTCCGATCTCGCCGCCTTCGCTGCCCCACGAACTGGTCCCGACGACCCCGATTCCGCGATTGCCGGACCGCAGGATGCCGCTCTGGCTGATCGGCGCCGCGCTGGCCGTGATCGCGCTCGGCGCGGTGCTGTGGGCGACATCGCGCCGCCGCGCGGAGCCTCCGTCCTCCGCCGCCGTTGCTGCGCGGCCGACCCCGGCGGCTCCGGAATCCATCGGGACGGCGGCCATCGTGGCCGCTCCCGAAGCCACCGCGCCGCCGCAGCCCGAGCCCACCCCGGAGCCCGCCGAACCGACGCCGCAGCCTCCGCCGACGGCAGCGCCGCGCGCCCCCACTCGAGTCGCGGTCCTCGCGCCTCGGAACGTCGCCCAGCCGTCTCCGCGGCCTGCGGTCGCGGCCCCGATCCTGGTCCCGACCGCGCCCGCGGCGGCGGCCACGCCTTTCGTTCCGGCCGCAGGCGCGCTCCCGCCCGCCGAAGCGCCCCGGGCGACAGTTCCCGCGCCGGCGCCGCCTCCGTCCGCCCGGCCGGCTCCGACGGAAGCCGACCGCATTCGCGAGACCATCCGGCTTTACGAGAATGCGCAGAACACGCTGGACGCCGATCTCTACGTGAAAGTCTTTCCGAGCGTGGACCGCAGCCGCATCGAGCAAGCGTTCTCGAGCTTCCGGTCGCAGTCGGTGAACTTCGAGATCCGGAAGATCGAGATGAGCCCGCAGGGAACCTCGGCCCAGGTCTTCGGATTCGAGAACCGCGTCGCGGTGCCGAAGGCCGGAAACGACCTGCGTGTCACCGCCGACCGCATCCTTCAGCTCGAGAAGCGCGGCGACGCCTGGGTCATCGTCGCCGTCCGGTAGGCGGCAGGCGGCAGGCGCTCGCCGCTCGCCCCGTCAGAAGCTGTAGTCGATCCCCACGAGCGGCGTGAAGCCGTCCTGCAGCCCCTCGCTGTTCAACGGGAAGAGGCCGTTGAGGGTCAGCAGGAAATTTCCGAACGGGTTGATCTTGACGCCGACGGACCCGAGGATCTGATTGATGTCGCCGCGCTCGGTGACGAGCCTCGGGAGCACCGCGGAAACGATGTTCGGCGGATCCGCCGGGTTCGTGGTCGTGTTCGCCGTGAAGAGGGTGTCTTCGACGTGGATGTTCTGCGTATTGAGGAACGTCCGGCCGATCGCGTCGAACACGAACGTGAATCGGGGCCCGACGGAGACGTCGAAGCCCAGGGTGTAGTTGATTTCGTCCGCGATGCTGATGTCGTCCGAGCCCTCGAGCGACCACGTGTAACCCGCGTTCAGGTGCGGGTTGAACCACCCGAAGTGTCCGGAGCCGACGACGAAGGCTTTCAGCTGCGTCGCTCCCGTGCCCAGCAGGTCGAGCTCGTCGCCGGTCGGCAGCCGCGCGTCGAGGGCGAGAGCCATGCCCACCTTTTGGCTGGCCACGAAACGCCACTTCGTGCGCAGCACGACGTCCCCCAGGCCCGAGGCGCTGCCGCTCTCGCTGAACGTTTCCGTGCTCTCGCCGTTCTGGAAACGGTGGATGCCGGGAGCCGTCGTTCCCGTCGCCAGTCGGTCGATCGAAGCGTCGGTCTGAGCCTCCATGTCGACGCTCACGATCGGAACCGCGAAGCCCACGTCGAGGTTGTCGAGGATCCCGTAATCGAACACGAAGGCCGCGATGTCCGTCTTGATCTTGAGCCGGAGCGCGGCCGTGATCACGTCCCCTTCGAAGAAGAGATTTTCGTGGCTCCCGTCGTGGTTCACGTCCTCGTGCGTGAAGACGAGCCGCAGGTCTCCCTCACGCAGCGACAGCTCGTTGATCTGGTCGAAGGTGAAGTGGCTGTAGTTGATGCCGAGGTTGAAGCGCCCACGCCCGATCGTGTCGGCGCGCTCGGCGTAGATGGGACCGAAGCTCTCGGTCGCGCGCGTGAGCACGCCGAGCGCGGGATCGAACTGATAGACGAATCCGCCGGAGGAGGACGCCAGCGGAAAGGACGAGAGCTGCGAAGCGATCAGCGAGTTCAACTGCTCGACCGCCCGAAACTGCGGGGAGTCGCTGCCGATGAAGTGCGCGGAGTGGCTCGGGAATCCCTCGGGCGGGGGCGCGAGCGTGATGCCCTCGCGCAGGAAGTCCGTCAGCATGTCGCGGAGATTGAAGCTCTGGGCGGCGAGGGGAGCGGCGGCGGCGATCAGAACCGTCGCGAGCAGAACCCGAAGAGAGCGCATGGACATCCTCCCGAAAACGCGAAGCAAGCCTATGGAGAGCCGGTCGCGCGGTCAAGGTTGAACGCACGGAATCGCGCGCTCGAGCGCACAATAGGCGGATGCGCAGAGCGGCCGCGATCTCGAGCCTGGCCTTCGTGTGCCTTTTCGGCTGCGCCAGAAAGACCGATCCGATCCGCGAGACGATCGACGCCGTCGTGAAGGCCGCGAACGCCCGCGACGCGGCCGCGGCGCTCGCCCGGGTGTCGCCCGATTTCGAGGCCGCCGACGGCACCGGTCGCCTCGACCTCGAGATGCGCCTGAACCGCTACTTCGCCGCGTACGAGATCCTCCACGTCACGGTGTCCGACGTCCAGATCGAGAAGGGATCGGGCGCCGCCCGCGTCCGTCTCCGCGCTCAGATGTCGGGCCAGCCGCGCGCCGTCGGAGGCCTCAGCGGGCTTCTGCCCTCGGAGGCCACGTACGACTTCGAGCTTCGACTCGTCAACGACGGCGAAGCCTGGAAAATCGGCTTTGCAGGCTGGACGCCGGTCTCCCCGTAGCCGCGGCGCTCCCTGTCGCCGCAGGCGCTTCTCGTTGCCGCAGGCGCTCGGGTTTGACTCCCCGGGCCGATCTCTCTATCCTTCCCGGTCCGCTCTGCTCCTCAGTAGCTCAATGGCAGAGCATCCGGCTGTTAACCGGAGGGTTGTAGGTTCGAGTCCTACCTGAGGAGCCAATTCTCCTGACCACGGCCTTCGAGCATGAGGCCGTGGAAGCCAATCATCGAGCCCCGGCCGATCTGTAGAGGATGAAGGTCGGGTCCCTGTGCGTCCACACGGCAGACAGCCACGGCGGGGCCGCTGCGGGATCCCCGAGGCTTGCGACTCCGCCTCGTCTCGACAACTCGACCGAGCTGATGACGACGTAATCCACAGGGTTCGTCTCGAGCCACCGCCGTAGTTCTTCGACGGAAAGCACCCGCGGGAACGAAACGCTCTGCTGCTGGCAGACCGAGGCGAGATGGGGCTTTCGGGACAGAATCCGCGCGTCTCGGATCCCGTTTGCTTGCAGGTAGGCGCAGGCTTCCAGCACCTCGACGGGTTCGGTCCGGAGGAAGGCTCGCACGTCCCTTGCGGAGGCTCGCAACGACATCGCCCACAGGACGGCGAACGCGAGGACGCCGGCGATGCGCGCAGGCAACGAATTCTTCGCGGGCCGGGCGGCGAGATCGGCGAGCCGAACGACGGCGTAGGCCGCCAGGCCCGCGTAGAGCACGGCGGGGAACAGGTAATACCGGGCCTCCCAGTGATTGAGGGCCATAAGCAGAAAGTAGATTGCCCCGGCCAGGGCGACGATCACGAGGAACCCGGAACGGCGGCTCCACAGCGCGAAGACGGCTCCGACGACCGCCGCCAGGCCAACGAACGGACCCACGAGCTGCGTCGAAAGGCTGCGGCGCAGGCTCCCGAGGAGGTTGCCCGGATACCGACGGGCGATTCTCATCGGGTCATATCGAACGACTTCTCCGAAGGAGTGGAACTTCTCGCTCATGATGGAGGTTCCGTCGCCCGTCTTGTCGGCGCCGAAGCGGTCTCCGTAAAACTCCGTCGCGATATTGAGATAGTTCTGATTGAAAAGGGCGGACCCGTTGTGACGGAGGTTCGCGTAGAACCAGGGGAGCGCGACCACGAACGAGACCCCGAGAAAAACACCAGCCGACTGGATGCGGCGCCACAGGCCGGGACCAAACGACTTCAGCACGCCGATCCCGACGAGGAAAGCGGGGATCAGAAAAACGCCGTTGTATCGGGTCAGAAACGCCATGCCGGTCAGAAGTCCGGACGCGCCGGCCCGCCAGTGCGGGGACCAGTCCGTCCGGCCGAATGCCACCAGTGCCGCCAGGCATAGCATCAGGAAGACCATGTCGGTCGACGCGGTGACGGCGAGCTGCGGGAACAGGCCGCTGACCAGCACGAGCAATTGGCTGCCGATGCCGCTCCAGTAGCCGAAGAGGTCGCGAAAGAGGAAAAACGCCAGGAGGCCGACCGCCGCGGCGCTGGCGGCCGAGATCAACCGCCCGGCCCGGAAGGGATCTTTCACAGCGTACTCGGCGAGCGCCAGAATCGCCGGGTAGCCGGGCCCCTGAAATGTGTTCTGCGGAAATTCTCCCGCTCGGAGCCGATCGGCGTCGGGAGCGTAGTCGCCGTAAAAGTCGGTTTCGAGGCCGTACGTGCCGATACGGCGATTCGCCGCCACGGCCAGAAAGACGCAGAGCGAGGCCAGGGCGATACCCATCGGGAGAAACGCCGTCCAGCGGCTCCGCACGGGAGATTCGGCAGCGGGTCGCATCAGCGTTGCTTTCGTCGCATCACGCAGGCCTCGTTTCACTCACGCCAGCCGGCGCCGCTCGAAACATCCTACCCGAGGAGGCAGCCCTGGGAGCTTCGAAGCAATGTTAACGCCTGGATAGCTCAATAGAATGACACGCGCCGCACGAAGCGCGGCGGAGGTGCACCAATTCGCGCAGCCATCTGCCGAAGAGGTCCACCTGGGAACCAATGGGGAGTCAATTTCCGTCCATGGATGCGCGGGACCTCTTTCTGATCGGCGACCTCCGGGGGTTCACGCCTCAGATCGGCCGTCTCGTCTCGATGATGCGCTACGTCCGGCACACGACGCTCGCGGAGCTCGGAGGCCTGGGCGTCGAGCAGCTCGATCATCTGCACGATGGGGAGAGCAATTCCATCGGCGCGCTGCTTTCCCATATCGCGGCGGTGGAGACCTGGTACCAGGCCGCGACGTTTTTTGGTCGAGACCTCGACGCGCGGGAGATGGAGGAGTGGGGCGCCGCCCTGGATCTCGGGGAAAAGGCACGGAGCGAGATCCGAGGGCACGACCTCGCCCACTACGTCGACAGGCTGGAGCGCGTTCGCGCGAAGACGCTCGAGGAGCTCGCCCGGCGCGACGACGCCTGGCTCGAGGAGCAGTCCCCGTTCCGGGAGGGGCAGCCGGCGAACAATCACTTCAAGTGGTTCCACGTCTTCGAGGACGAGCTCAACCACCGCGGGCAGATCCGCTGGCTCCGCAAGCGTGCACGATGGTAGCGAGCCTCCGGCCGGGCGCATGGCCCGCGGACATCCTCGAGCGGATCGGCCGCACCTCGATGCTGGCCCTGCGCCGCGTCGCGCCCGAGAACGGCGCCCACGTCCT
>Ga0207706_10003375_pt1 | contig 15276 bp, 11 predicted proteins | sample KBSC53metaG_FD_184318 | JGI IMG/M metagenome (GOLD analysis project Ga0207706, IMG submission 184318) | Corn rhizosphere microbial communities from Kellogg Biological Station, Michigan, USA - KBS C5-3 metaG (SPAdes) (version 2) | ecosystem: Host-associated > Plants > Roots > Rhizosphere > Soil ... | reverse complement strand
GGTTATACCCTCTCGTTGACCTCGAATCTGGTCAATGACATTCGATATGGCTATATCCGGCAGGGCTACTCGAGCATTGGAATCGGAACTGGCGATTACGTTGTCATCCGCTTTTTGCAGCAGCCTGAGGCCCAAACCCGAAGCTCCATCGTTCACGTTCCTGTGAATACGATTGTGGATACACTCAGTTGGACCAAGGGAGCTCACTCCCTGTCGTTTGGTGGCAACTGGCGAATGATTCAAAATGAAACCACGAGCAACGAAAACTCCTTCCAGCGCGGATATACGAATCCCTCTTACCTGAGCTCCCGTTTTGCTCCAGACCCCACCACTCTTGGCTTGCCGGCCGTCGACCCGGGCTTCGGTACCTCATTCGATTACGCCTACGCGACGATCATTGGCGCCATCGCAGAATGGGATACGGTTGGGAACTATGTCGTGACAAGCCCGACCACCGGCGTATTGCAGCCCGATGGTGCCTTTGTTGACCGGACCTTCAAGACCAATGAGTTCGAATACTTCCTGCAGGATTCATGGCGAGTTCGCCCAAATCTGACGTTGACATTTGGTCTGCGGCACACCATTTTGCAGACACCGTACGAGACCAAGGGGCAACAGGTTGCTCCCACGGTCGATACTCACCAATGGTTCTTGAACCGCGGTCTTGCGGCTGCTCAAGGTCAGGTCTACGAACCAGATCTGTTCTTCACCCCGAATGGCAAAGCGAACGGTCAGCCGGGATTCTGGCCGAAAGAGAAACTCAATATCGCACCACGTGTGGCTTTCGCATATTCGCCGGATACGAAAACCTCGATCCGGGGCGGCTTTGGCATGTACTACGATCACTACGGCCAGGCTCTGACTAACCGCTTCAGCAGTCTTGGCGCGTTCGGACTATCAGGCCAGTTCAACAGTGCTCCGAACTCCGTCAACTACAGGACCGCACCTCGATTCACCGGTCCGCGCGACATGCCTACGAGCCTGCCGGGAGTTATTTCACCCGACGTTCAAAACTATCCGTATGCCGTCCCTGATGGCACCTTCGGAATCAACTGGGGTATCGACAATAAGGTGAATACGCCTTACGTCGAGGCCTACAACCTTTCTGTGCAGCGTGAGTTGCCGGGAGGATTTCTGCTCGACGTCGCATACGTTGGACGTATGGGAAGGCACTTGTTCCAACAGCTTGATTTGGCCGAGCCAGTGAACTACGTCGATCCTAAGGGCGGCGGCGACTACTTCACCGCCGGAACACAGATGTCGAAGGCGACGGATCAGCTCAACGGTTCGTGCCTCTACTGCGATGGCGTTTTTCAGCACATCCCCGACATTCCGTATTTTGAGGATGTGTTCCCGCAGATGAAGGGCTTCGACTTCGATGGGGAAAGCGCCACCGATGCCATCTACAACAACGAATGGGCAACACAGCGTTACAGCTACGGTGAGACGGGCGCGTTATACGACATCGACTTCGGCTGCTTCTACGGTGGTTACTGTGAAACAGACGGGCCAAAGTTCTGGCAATCCCAATTCTCATCCCTGATCGCTCTGTCTTCGATCGGTATGAGCTACTACAACGCCGCCCAACTTACGCTTCGTCATCCCATGAAGAACGGCTTGACTCTGGACTTCAGCTACACGTTCTCCAAGTCGATCGACATGGGTTCGGATGCGGAACGGTCGCAGACATCCTACGGCGCAATTCAGAACGTCTGGAATCCGTCGTTGAGCCGCGGCCTTTCTGATTTCGACACCAAGCATCTGATTACTGTGAATTGGTCTTACGCACTTCCCATCGGACGTGGCAAAGCGTTACTCGGCAACTCGGGGAAAGTGGGAGACGCGATTTGGGGCGGATGGCAGTGGGCCGGTTTGGGCCGTTGGACCAGCGGACTGCCGTTCTCAGTGATTGAACCCGGCTGGACAACCAACTGGGAACTTCAAGCCTGGGGAGTTCCAACTGAGAAGGTAAAGATCCGCAAGCACTACGAAAGTGACGGATTGCCACAAGTGTTTGATGATGTGAACGCGATCAGTGAAGGGGTGACTTCGGGTTCGCCGATTCGCCTGCCGTACCCGGGAGAAGCAGGTTCCCGCAACGTCTTCCGTGGGGATGGCGTCTTCAATTTCGACTCGTCCGTAAGCAAGACCTGGGCCCTGGGCGAAAGAGCAAGACTGAAGTTCGCCTGGGAAGTTTACAACGTCACGAACTCCGTACGCTTTGACGATGGGTCCGTATACTTCGGCAACGCGTTGACGTACCCGGGATTCGGATTCTACGGAAACACCCTCGGCACTCACACCTTCCGCCGTATGCAATTTGGTGCGCGGGTGGATTTCTAATACAAAACTCATAAAACGCCGGGGGAGCAAGTGCTCCCCCGGCGTTTTCTTTTTCCTCTCAAAGTCAGCCGACGATTTGCAGATAATTAACGCCGAATTTGGCGCAGGATAAATACAGCGATCGTCCCACACGGGCATGCTCGCGCCGGATCGGAGATCGACACAAACGACAAGGAAGCTACGAGCGAGTCTTTGCAGTCGACAATAAGCTAGTCGCTTAACCGCGCCCGCGCGGCAATCCTGCGGAGTTCAGGAAGAACGCGTCCGAGCGCTATAGGCTCTGCATCGCGTCTGCCCAGCGCGAAATAAGTGTCTTTGTAAAGCGGATAGAGTTCATCGTATGTCTTTGTTGCCCACGGATCCGGGTCAACCGTTCGCAACGGAAGGCATACCTGCTCCTGTGCCTCCTCGATGTTCTTAAATGTTCCGGCGGCAATCAGTGCGAAGATTCCTGATCCCAGACTCGTGGGAATTCCGGCAGGCACCAGAACCGGTTTGCCGAGCACATTCGCGTACACCTGGTTGAGCACTTCGTTCTTCTGCGGAATACCTCCCGCATTGATGACGCGATCCACCCGCACACCGTTTTCCGCCATTCGCTCAAGAATGATGCGGGTATGAAAGGCCGTTCCTTCAATCGCCGCGAACAACTCATCCTGTGCGGTGTGGATGAGATTCCAGCCAAGCGTGACCCCGCCGAGTTCGGGATTGACGAGTATTGTACGGTCGCCGTTATCCCAGCTCAGACGCAGCAGACCAGTCTGTCCTGCCTTGTAAGATTCCAATCCCTTTGACAACTCGAAGACCCGGGTCTGAGCGCGAACCGCGATTGCCTCAAAAATGTCACCGGTGGCGGAGAGGCCGGCTTCGATGCCGGTGTAGAGAGGATGAACGCTGCCCGGCACCACTCCGCAAACGCCTGGTACCAGTTTCGCGTCGCGTGCTATCGCAATGACGCATGTTGACGTACCAACAACGTTCACTGCGTCGCCTTCGCGGATATTCGATCCGATTGCATCCCAGTGCGCGTCGAACGCTCCCACCGGAATCGGGATTCCCGCGCGAAGCCCCAATTTCTCAGCCCACTCCGGAGAGAGATGCCCGGCCAACTTGTCACTGGTCAGATATTCGCCGCCCAGCTTGGCGCGAATTCCTGCGAATAGCGGGTCTACCGCGACTAGAAATTCCTCAGGCGGCAGGCCACCCCAGCGAGGATTCCACATCCATTTATGACCCATTGCGCAGACGCTTCGCTTCAGATCTTTTACGGACTTCACGCCGCTCAAGGTCGCGGCCACCATGTCACAGTGCTCGATCGCTGTGACAAACAATGACCGCTTGCCGGGGTTGTGACGCAGCCAATGAAGGAGCTTCGCAAAACCCCACTCATGTGAGTAGACGCCGCCGCACCACTCAATCGCTTCCAGCCCCATTTCGTGGGCCTTGGCAGTGATCTCTTCAGCTTCAACGTGAGCGCGATGATCACACCAGAGATAGTAGTCATCCAATGGCTCAAGGTTATCGCCGACTGGAATCACGCTCGAGCCAGTAGTATCGAGGGCGATTGCGGCTACGTCGTCGCCATTGACGGCGGACGTTCGAAGCACATCACGAGTCGCAGCCACCAAAGCAGTCATGTGGTCTGTGTGGGATTGTGTTGCGAAATCAGGGTCGTCGCGGCGGCGATGCAGGGGATAGGAAGCGGATGCGGTTCCAAGCGGTCCAGCCTGGCTGTCGACTACTGTTACTCGAACGCTCAAAGTACCGAAATCAACCCCCGCCACAATTGACATAGCCCTCTCCCGGTAAACGCTTTCTACAGCACTTCAGAGTACACCATCGAGATACTGAAAGGTGAGACATTCACGGAGAGAATTGGGGCTGGGGAGAATACACGGCAGGCTGTCCCGTTGACGGAGTTTGAAGAACTCTTCAGGGACAGTGGAGAACCCTCAAGGTTCTTTACAAGAATGGAGACACGTCGATTGGATGGATCATAGGGATTATTTTTGACGCGTAGCAACTGGTCGGCATATCCACGCACCTGGGTGACCTGGTCGGAACGAACGCCGCTGTCTTGCAGCAGTCGTCGGGCCGAGTTTGCGCGGTCGGCTGACAACTCCCAATTGCTGTAACCGGCGTCGCGCGAGTACTGCGCGGAGTCAGTGTGTCCCTCGATCAGCAGGGAATTAGGAAGGGTCTTCAATTCGCCCGCCAGCAACGATAGCAACTCCTGCCCACTTGTGCTTAGCTTTGCACTGCCTATTTCATAGAAGGTCCCGTTCTTGTCTTCCAGCAGCTCGATGCGGAGACCTTCCGGGGTGATGGTAATTTCAATTTGCTTCGAGAGTTTTTGCAGATCCTTTTTAGATTTGATCTCTGCTTCGAGCCTTTCTTTCAGCTTTTGCATGTTATCCGCAGCCACCTTCGTGACTGTTTCGCCGGTACCCGTCATTGTGGTGCCCATCAAACTCGCGGTGCCTTTCGGATCGTTGAAATAACCTGCCACTGCCTTCTTGATCTTGTCGCTGGAGTTCATGAGCCAGAGCACGATGAACAGCGACATCATCGCAGTCACAAAATCGGCATACGCCACTTTCCAGGCGCCGCCGTGATGTGCGCTGTGGCGACCTCTCTTTTTGATTACGATTATCGGTTGAGTTTTCGCTGCCATGGTCCTCATCTCTCTCTATTTGGCAGCCAGGACGGGTTCGGATGTTGTAGTGGTGATGTTCTTGCAGTGCTTTTCCATTTCGTCGAAGGACGGCCGCACATGCGAGGGAATGGCGCGCCGTCCAATCTCGATGGCGATGATAGGCGCGCTGCCCTTGAGAAACGAAAGCAACAGGACGCGCATTACATGGAGGTAGCAGTTGTGCTCTTCGGCCATCTTGCTCATGTTGGAGCTCAATGGGCCGGCAACACCATAGCAGAGCAGGATCCCGAGAAAGGTCCCGACAAGGGCAGCAGCCACCTTTTCGCCGATCTCCTCTGGAGGACCGCCCAACGACCCCATCGTGATGACGACACCCAACACCGCTGCGACAATTCCGAGGCCTGGCAACGCGTCCGCCACGGTGGTCAGTGCGCTCACCGGTTCGGTGGTCTCATTGTGGTGCACTTCCATATCCAACTCCATCATCTGGTCCATGTCGAAGGGCTCCACGCCGCCGGTGATGGCCATGCGCAAGGTGTCGCAAACAAAATCGCATGCATGGTGATCGGCAAGGAAATCAGGAAAATTTTTGAAGAGCGGGCTCTCACCCGGTTTCTCCACGTCCATCTCCACACTCAAGAGGCCTTCCTTGCGAACCTTGTTCAAGAACTGGTACATCATCTTGAGTGCATTCAGATAACGCTGCTTGTTAAATTTCGACCCCCCAAGAACTGCCTTTAGACCCGCGGCAATTCCCTTCAGTATGCGTGGTGGGTTGGCGACCAGCAATGTACCGATCGCGGCACCCACGAGGATCAGCAATTCCGCGGGTTGCACCAGCACCGCGATGTGTCCCTTTTCCATGAGGAACCCGCCGATGACTGCTCCGAAGACGATCAGAATGCCTATAACTGCGAACATGCTGGTCTCCCGTGCGCACTCGTGATGTGGTTTCCACCCGCGTGAAGGCTTGAGAACATCGCCGATTGGGCCCGCTCAAGCAACTGTGTCAGGGTATCGCCAGCTTCCGCCTGGGCAGCGCCGATGCTCACAGTGAGCGAGATGCGGTCGCCCCACCAGCGAAAGTCGGTTGTTCTCGACAAACCCGCCAGGTTTTGAGCGTGTGCGCCGAGCATTGCGGCGTTCCGTTCATGAGACACCACGAGGAACTCGTCATCTCCCCAGGGACCGATCTCCTCGCTTGGTTTCAGGCCGCTGGCAAGGGTTCGCTCCAGTCTCTCCAGCATCGCTTCGCATGCTCGCGCTCCGTGAGTTTGGCGCAAGGCGAGTGCCTGATCGACTGTCACCCAGAGAACGCCCAGCGGCATCTGGCCTTGCTCGAAGTCTTCAAATAAGGCCTCCAGTCTGTTTTCGAGTTCTGTGCGGCTCTTACCGAGATGAGAGTCCTGACCTATGTCGCCGCGAGGTAGCGCGTCGATGCCTTCAACGGAATGAAACACAACTCCCGTGCCGATGCGCTCGCCGAGTCCATCGCGTAACACCAGAGTCCTTGCAATTGCTGGGAAATCGTGGCCTAGTTGATGACGAATGTGGATCCGCACACCGCGGGGCTGAGAGTCAACCTGAGTGATCCAATGCTGTGCGCCGCCTGTGATCAGAGCATTAAGCGCCTCACGAACAGGCTGACCTACGAGTTTCGCGGCGCTGTGTCCGTAATGGCATGAGCAGCGTGATTCCAAAACGCGACTCTCCCTTCGAGATCGGCCAGGGCAACGCCTTCAGGCAAACTGTCGAGTGCGGCTTCCAGCAATTCTGTTCGATCGGACATTCAAGTTCCCCATACCTTTACATCGGCATGTTTGCGGGCCAACTTGATTCGGTTCGCGCCAGGAAAAGAATTGGAAGTTACTCATGTGTGTACAGGCAGGGGTTGCGAGCCTTCTGCTCGCGCATTCGAATTGAGAAGGATCACAGAAAAAGCTCAGTTCGTCTGAGGAGTGCCCTTGGCCTCTGGTGAGGCGCTGAGTGGAAGACGCACGATGAAACGCGTGTTGCCGGGCTCGGACTCAACATCAATCTTGCCGCCGAATTTCTGCGTCACGATGCGGTGAACAATTTCCAACCCAAGTCCCGTTCCCGCCCCCTGAGGCTTGGTGGTGAAGAACGCATCGAAGATGTGGGGCAGTACGTCGGGCGTGATTCCCGCGCCGTGATCTGCAATGCTCACCGCCAGCCAGCCAGGATCGCTCGCGTCATCTGATCCCGGTTCGGTCCAGGTGCAGATCTCGATCTGCCCCTGCGCGGGAGAAGCGTCGACGGCGTTATCGATCAGGTTCGTCCATACCTGGCTGAGAGCAGAGCCGCGAGTTCTAATCAGGGAGGTATCGGCTTCGAAGCGTTTCTCCACGGTGATTTGTTTCATTCGTAGCTTGTGACCGAGAATGGTCAATGTGCTTTGTAGACTGTCGTGTACGTCGAGGTCCTTGACCGGCGATCGCTCGTCATAGGCGAACTTCTTCACCGCCATTGCAAGGTCAGACACGCGCGTAATGCTTTCCTCAATCGCACACACCAACGAAACGCTGGAAACCAGGGCTTCAAGCCAATTGAGGGCATCAGAGAAAGCCGAAGCTTCGAAATACTGGCGCGCGCACTTCAGCTCATCTTGCTGAAAACCGATCGCTACTAACGAAGGCGCGATCGTGAATGCGTTTTCTACGCCGGAGTCGGAAAGCCACTCCGCCAACGTCTCTTCTGCATCGGATTGCTCGAGCGAACTCAAAGCCGGAGCATGGCAACTCTTTACGGCATGCTGCAGCAGACTGTGCATGCATTCGAGTTGCTCGGTCGTCTTCGGCATTTGAGCAGACCGCAAGCTCAGATCCTGCAGTCGCAGCAAATTTTCGCGTAATTGCGAAGCCGCGCGTTTTGCCGCTGAGCCAGGGTTATGCAACTCATGCATCAATCCGGCCGCAAGGGTTCCCAGCGATATCAACTTTTCGCGGTGCAACGCTTCCGCCTGATATGCGTGCAAACGTACCGACATATCTGCGAGCACGACCTGGCGCGTAGATGGGCAGCATGCCATGAGCGCCCAAAACTGCTCGCCGCTAAATCGCGCCAGCACGGAATCCTGTACTGCCGTGATGAGGAACGAGGATTGCGTCTTGCCAGTCAAAAAGGGAGTCTCGCCATAACCATCGCCGGGATGTGCCAAACCGATAATCGCCGCCGATCCATCTGGCTCCATGCGATCTGCGCGGGTTTCCCCCTCGAGAACGACCCAGTAGTAGATGGGCGTTTGCCCCGGCTCGACCAGGATTGTGCCCGCCTTGGCCGTGATGCGATCCACAGAATCAATTCCGTAGATTCCGTCGGCCGGGGCCTCAGCAAATGGACGCGTCTTGCGCAGAGCCTCGCCGATCTCCTTCAACGGGATCGACTCAATTAACACTGATTGTTCGCCAAGCCCCATCGTTCTCTTTCGTTCCCCGCTCAGAATCCTGCCAGATATTGGTGCGCAAACTGTACTGCGATCGAGCCTTCGCCAACGGCCGAAGCTACACGCTTAATTGAGCCATGCCGCACATCGCCAGCAACAAAAATCCCCGGTACGCTGGTTTCGAGCAAAAACGGCTCGCGGGGTTCCCGCCATGCATCCACAAGCTTGCCATCCTGCCGCAGATCTGGACCAGCCAACACGAAACCCTTATCATCGCGCAAGACGCTTGGCGGCAGCCATTCAACCCCTGGCTGTGCTCCGATAAACACAAACAACGAGTTCGCTGGTACACAACTTTCGCCGTTTGGCCCCCGAAGCCTTAATCCTTCCAAGTGCTCTTCCCCTTCCGCCGCGATGACTTGCGTTCTTGCTTCCAACACAATATTGGATGTGCGCTCAATCTCATCGATTAAGTATTTCGACATAGTGGCTGATAACCCCGGTCCGCGCACCACCATGGTTACCTTTTTAGCAAATTTGGCGAAGTGTAAAGCTGCTTGTCCAGCGGAGTTAGCCCCGCCGACGACAAAAACCTCTTCATCCTTGCAGGCTGCAGCTTCAACTAATGCGGCTCCATAGTAAATTCCCCGGCCAGTAAGCCGGTCGGCTCCTGGAACCTCCAACTTGCGATATTGGACGCCAAGCGCCAACAGAACCACATGAGTCGCTACTTCAACGCCGTCTGCCAGCTGAACAAAGCGATATTGGCCATCGATGCGCAATCCGGTGGCCCGCTGGGTCAGGAATTCGGCTCCAAATCGCGAAGCCTGGATATGCGCGCGCCGTCCGAGGTCAGTACCCGTGATCCCAGACGGAAAGCCCAGATAGTTCTCTATGCGGGAGGTAGAGCCTGCCTGTCCTCCAGGCGCTTCTGGTTCGATCACCAGAGTTCGGAGGCCTTCGCTGGCACCATAAACAGCGGCTGCCAATCCCGCGGGACCCGCGCCGATCACTACCATGTCGTAAAACTCCTGCGTCGCATGAATACTCAGTCCAACGCGCTCCGCCAGGGCATCCGGATTGGCTTCGGCAAGCGAAGAACCGTCCCCGAAGAGGACGACCGGCAAATGTTCGGGCTTGAGCTGGCGTTCGTCCAGGAGCTTTTGAGCGTCCTCGCTCGTTGTGGCGTCAAGCCAACGGTAGGGTATGTGATTGCGAGACAAAAAGTTACGCAGCCTGTGATCGTTGAGCGCCCAGCGATTTCCTATTACGCGCAGGCCTTCGAAGGGAGGCCTATAACCAGCTTTCCAGTCTTCAAGGAGGTCGGTTAGGACGGGATAAAGCTTCTCCTCGGGCGGGTCCCAGGGCTTATTCAAGTAATAGTGGATCCGAGCCGTGTTGATGGCGCGAATTGCGGCCTCCGTGTCGGCATATGCGGTCAACAGCACCCTGCGAGCATCTGGATATTGCTCCCTCGCTCGCTCCAGGAACTCCACCCCTGTCATTCCGGGCATCCGCTGGTCGCTGAGCAGCAACGCCACAGGTTCCTGGCGGGCTTTAACCTGGGTCAATGTATCCAGGGCAGCTTGCCCACTGGCAGCGCGCATCACTCTGTATTCCGCCCCATATTGCCTTCTCAGGTCCTGGACTACTGCTTCCAGAACACTTACGTCGTCATCCACTGCCAGTAAGATCGGCCTCGCCATTTTTCTAGTCTAGGGCCTTTCTGTCCCAAAACGGTAAACAGGATCTGGGAAGGTGAGTGTTGAATTCTCCGTGACTGTCAGGGCATTTGGGCTGTACTCTATTGGCTGGGGATTACCTAGGTGCAGGTACTTCCGGCTAAGCGGGGTGACGAAAGGAATGTGCATAATTCCTTAAGGCTCCAAAGCGGGGAGTATGGGGATTTTTGTTCTTCTGCATAGCTTTTGACATGGCAGAGAGACCCGCCTGAGCAAACTGCTGCAATACCGGCCCTGACAGAGAGGGAAGCCGGTATCGGCCCGAATTGATGAATTTACCGGCGGACGAGGCGCACAAAAATGAATAAGGTCATTCTCGCGGATTCACAGGCAATATTCCGAGCCGGCACTGCAAAAGTGCTGGCGATGGACGAAGATTTGCGGATCATTGCCCAGTGCACCGACCTGGATCGCATGATGCACGCAATTACCACGTTTCCGGGCTCCATTGTGGTGTTTGCCGCTTCGCTGCGGCCGGATATGGCCCGCCTTCGCACTGTACTTGAATCAGCAAACAGCCGCGGTATCGTCATTGCTGAAAATACCGAGGCAGCAAGCAGCTACCTGCAGCAGGGATTTCGCGGCGTGGTCTTCCGCAACGTGACCGGGCAGGCACTTGTAGAGTGTGTGCGCCGTGTGGCTGCCGGGGATACCTGGGCGCCACCACAATTGCAGATTCCAGATTCACCGGAAGAGGATATGGTCGGAACGCGCGTGCGCGATCGGCTGACTCCTAAAGAAATGCGGATTGTGGCATTAATTGTGCAAGGGTGCAAGAATCGCGAGATTGCGCTTCGTCTCAAGACGACCGAACAGGTGATCAAGAATTATCTGCGGTCGATTTACGACAAGACCGGGGTGAGCGATCGGCTGGAGTTGGCGCTTTTCACCATTCACCACAGGGTGCTTGCACAAGCAGCTGCCGAAGTGGGCAGCAAACTTGAGCAAGAGGTGCAAACGGCCAGCAGCACCATGCAGACCGGACCGCCGGCCCTGGCGTCGTAATTACAGTTTCTCAGCCACGCTCTTGGCTTGAGTGAACAGCAGCAGATAATCGGGGCCGCCGGCTTTCGAGTCGGTGCCGCTCATATTGAATCCACCAAACGGGTGAGCCCCCACCATCGCGCCAGTGCATTTGCGATTCAAATAGAGGTTTCCCACGTGGTACTCGCGTCGCGCTATGTCCAATGCTTCGCGGGATTGGGTGTATATTGCGCCCGTAAGTCCGTACTCGGTGTTGTTGACCACCTTCAAGCCCTCTTCGAAGCTTTGGACCTTGATCACCGCAAGAACCGGCCCAAAAATCTCTTCGAGGGCGATTACAGCGTTGGGCGCGACATCTGCGATTACGGTGGGCTCAAGGAAGTAGCCGCCTTCTTCAGTCTTGATCGCGCTTCCGCCTGCAAGCAGCCGCCCCTCTTTCTTTCCCGTCTCAATGTAGCCGAGGATTGAGTCGAGAGCCGCTTTGTTCACGACCGGGCCCATGTTGGGATTTGTCGTAGGATCGCCGACAGTGAGTTTTGCGACACGCTCACGGAGACGTTCAACGAACAGGTCGTAGATGGGCTCTTCAACGATGGCGCGAGAACAGGCTGAGCATTTCTGTCCGCTGAATCCAAAGGCTGCCGCGACGACTCCTTCGACTGCTGTATCGAGATCGGAATCGGCGCAAACGAGCGTTGAGTCTTTGCCGCCCATTTCGAGGATGGTTCGCTTGATCCAGATTTGGCCGGGCTGATGGTGGGCGGCGCGCTCATGAATCTCGAGGCCCACAGATTTTGAGCCCGTGAATGCGATGAAGCGGGTCTTGGGATGTTCGACGATTGCATTGCCGAAACTGGCACCAGAGCCGGGGCAGAAGTTAACCACACCGCCGGGCATACCGGCCTCCTCGAGCACCTCGATGAATTTTGCGGCGATAGTGGGCGAGTCGCTGGATGGCTTCAGAATCACGGTGTTTCCAGTAACAATCGAGGCTACCGTCATTCCAGCCATGATCGCGAAGGGGAAGTTCCAGGGCGGAATGACCGCACCGACGCCGAGCGGAATGTAGAGCAATTCATTTCGCTCGCCTGAAAGTTGAATGGGGGTTCGAACCTTTGCTAGCCGCAGAACTTCGCGACTGTAGAATTCGAGGAAGTCAATGGTCTCAGCGACGTCGGCATCGGCTTCGGCCCAGTTCTTTCCCACTTCATAAGTGAGCCATGCGCAGAATTCGAACTTGCGCTTTCGAATAATGTCGGCTGCTCCGAGCAGCAGGGAGACGCGGGTCTCGACGGAAGTTCTGCTCCAGATCTCGAAAGCCTCCAGGGCTGCCTGCATCGCCTTTTCGGCGTGTTCACCGCCAGCTTTCTGATGAATGCCGACAATTTGGGCAGGCTTTGCAGGATTGAGAGACTTGATCTTGCCTTCGGTTTTGAGGCGATGTCCCCCGATCACGAGGTCGTATTCGCTGCCCAACTGATTGGCGACGAGCGCCAGTGCTTCCTTCATTTTTCGGGCATTGTCGGGAGCCTTGAAGTCGATAAAGGGCTCATTGGCAAACTCACCCTTGGGCACGCGGGGCAGGATATCGGTAGGGAGCGTTACGGTAGCCATAGCGAATCGATTGTAGTCGAGCGAGTGACTCGACTGCCAAGTTTTGGATTCATCACAAGACAGAAAGGAGGCGTCTTTTTCAGATTTTCAATAAGAGGACAGAAACTAAAGTCTCGGCGCTGGGTTAAGACTTGCGGAATAATCTCTGTCGGCTATCGGCTTTGTTCTGACCATGAACCGACCGGAGGAAAAAGCGCACGCGGAAATGACGCGGCTGACAAGGCCATGCCGCCGGCGAAACGCGCTTCGCAAGTGCTCGGGAAATGTGAGGAGTGATGAATCCCCGAATCGACCTGCGCCCGGCTCGCCGTCGCTGGATCCCTCGATTGTTGAATCTGGCTCTTTTGGCGTTGCTCTTTTACGGGAGCAATTTATGGGCACAAAGGCCTGAGCCGATTCAGAACTGGCCTGCGAACGGGGTCTACGACGACAGTGGGGGATACTCTCCGGATCAGTCGACTGACGACGGGCCAACCCAGGATGGTCAGCAGCCGCTCTACCCGGAGCAGCCCGGAGTTGGCCCACAGAACGGTCAACAACAGGCTTATGCGGATCCGGACCAGACGTACTTTCAGCCAGGATCACAGCAGGTGCACGCGCTGAATCCCGAAGAACTTGAGCAAATTGTCGCTCCTATCGCACTTTATCCCGATAACTTGCTGGCACAGGTACTGGCTGCGTCGACCTATCCGGCGCAGGTGGTAGCGGCGGACCAATGGCGGCGCGTGCAGGGGAATGCGCCAGATCAACAAATTGTTGCAGGTGCCGATGCGCAAACAAGCTGGGATCCAAGCGTGAAGGCGCTGACAGCGTTTCCGCAGGTGTTGGCTGAGATGGCTCGGAACCTGCAATGGACGACCGACCTCGGGAATGCATACTACAACCAGCCCCAGGACGTGATGCAGACGGTGCAGGTGTTGCGCGACCGGGCACAGGCAGCTGGAAATCTGCAATCCACTCCTCAACAACAGGTGACCGTTGACCAGGGAAACATTGAAGTCGCCCCGCCTACACCGCAAATCGTCTATGTACCTCAATACGACCCGTGGAGTGTCTATGGGCAGCCGGTGGCGCCTTATCCAGGCTTTTCGGCGCTGGACGGGGTGGGGTCGTTCCTGGGCTCGTCGCCGATTCAATATGGCCTTGGTATTGCGCTTCAGGTCTTTGCCGGCGCTCCGTGGGGCTGGCTGGGTTGGGGTCTCGATTGGTTCACGCATTCGGTAATGTTCAATCACGAGAGCTATTGCTCTCGCAGCACTCAAGTGTCGGACTGGGGTTTTGCTCACGGAGGTCCGCGCGCCTACAGAGGAGGCTGGGAGAGATCTGGCTATCGACGTGGCGACGTTTGGGGGCACGGGAACTATCCTCGACCTCGTGCCGGCTTTGATCGGGGATTTGATCACAGGGCGGGAGTTCTTGGGAGCCCGGGAAGATTTGGAAATGGCAGGATTGCCGAGGGCTATCAGCGCGGACACCAGTATTCCAGCGACAGCTTTGGGCGGCGGTCAGCTCAGGAGGCTCGCAATCGGATGCCTCGGGCGATCGGGCAACCGCAACAGTATGGAGGTCGATCGCAACAGTTCTTTGGAGGCCGCCCGCAGCCCTATGGCGGCGGGTCAGAGGCCTACGGACGACAGGGCAATGGGTACGGCAGAGAGCGCCAAGCTTACGGTTCGGGGCAAGGAATCGCCCGCGCGAACCCAATCTATCGCTCGCCGGCATCGGGATTTCGGGGGAACGCAGGCAATTCATATCGTTCGAATGGCGGGAACTACGGAGGCAGCGGGTCGCAGAATGGCTCGGGTGGCGGCTTCCATTGGTTCGGGCGCGGTCAAAACTCGCAGAGCTTCAACGGAGGTAGCCGCGGCTTCGGGGGGGCGTCCAATTTTGGCGGCGGTCATTCTTCAAAGAGCTTCGGAGGGTTTGGCGGCGGGGGCTACAAGACCCCTAAGGCTAGCCACTTTGGCGGAGGCGGCGGGCACTTCAGCAGTGGCGGTCATTTCGGCGGTGGAAGCCATTCTGGTGGTGGTCACTCCGGCGGTGGCGGCCATTCGGGCGGACATAGTCATCACCGCTAGGACGTGAGGCTGGATTCAGAATGCATTACGTTGATTCGGTCAAGGCTTCTGTCTGTTTGCTCATTTTTGCCGTGCGTTCGAGTTTGTCCCAGTTGAAGGGTTTGCCGTCGATGGCGCGTTTGAGGGTCTTGAACAGGACAATCGAGAAGACCTGGCGATAAGCGAAGCGCTGCAGCCAAATGTGGAAGAGCAGCCAGCCGTCTCCCTTGTTGGCAGGATGGCTGCGTTCGAGCGAAAACGCGATAGTCGAGGTAATGAAGTCGATGAGCAGGAATGCTCCGAAGTAGGCAAGGAGCTTCTCAAAACTCGCCATCGAGGCTGCCTCGGAGCAGCGGCGGTGCCGCTCGCTTTGGGGGGAGCCGCGACTCGACTGCTGAGCCGATTCGTCGCCGCCGCGGCCGCGCGACTTCGAGGTGGCTGCTCGATATCGGCGAGCCGATCGAGCTCGCACTAGCG
>Ga0207706_10003374_pt1 | contig 15279 bp, 10 predicted proteins | sample KBSC53metaG_FD_184318 | JGI IMG/M metagenome (GOLD analysis project Ga0207706, IMG submission 184318) | Corn rhizosphere microbial communities from Kellogg Biological Station, Michigan, USA - KBS C5-3 metaG (SPAdes) (version 2) | ecosystem: Host-associated > Plants > Roots > Rhizosphere > Soil ... | reverse complement strand
TCGAACCAATGCCGGTCAGGATGGCGGGCTTGGTGGGAAGCCTGTCGATGAAATGGCCGACAAACGGACTAGCGATACCGGTCGTGACCTGAATCGCCACTGGGATCATGGTCAATTCGGCGCGGCTGACCTGAAAGCTGTGCGTCCAAGGAATCAGGACGACGCCGAAGCTGTAGAGAAAGATGCCCAGCGAAAATATCTGCATGAGCACCGTCAAGGCCACGATGACCCAGCCATAATGGATGGAGTTCATCGCCGGAGATTCCGATGAGCCGTGATAGCGAGCGGCGCGTCGAGAGTGGGGCTGAACCGTGTGCGAGCCACCGGAATGATCGTCTTCACCAAGCCTCCATCCTCTTCCCTAGCCGCTTAGACCACGGCCCAGGGTACACAGCGACGGCATAGGCCGCCCGCTGGCGCAGCGCCCGGGGGGCGCATCCCATTCGCGATTTCTTCGGTCCGTTCGGAGGCCTTATCGGCCGGCCCCTTATTGTTTGGTGCGATTACAAGCACTCTTGCATCCCGCGGCATCGTCCGTTCGGCCTAGGAAACCCCGGGAGCGCGCCGCCCCCATAATAACATGCAAGATGCACAATGCGGTCGGACAGGATGCGCGCGCAGGGAGACTGAAAATTTATCAAAATTGATCAAGTGTCGCTTATGTCAACCCGATCCCGGCGCAGGCGGGAGCCAACTCAGATCGACGCTGATCGTACTCCGGCTATCACGATGGGTCCCGCTTGATTTTCATCCCGCCCACAGCTTCGGCCAAGCTTCGGCGATCGCCCATATTCGCCCGCAGCTCATCCTCCAGCCGTTGCCGGACGGGCGACAGATTGCGGGCTTCCGCGGCCAGAAAACGGTTGGTGATGGCCTGATAACAGGCAATGCCGATGCTGTCCGGATCGACCATGGGGCAATCGAGGATGGTGCCCGCCTGCGCTAGATGGCTGTCGAGGCTTTCGATCGCGCTGCGCGCATCGGCTATATGATAGACCGCGGTGAAGGCGAACGTCGGCACCGCATCGACCAGTTGCAACTCACTCACGCGGTAGAGTTCACCATCGACGAAGCCCGTCAGGGCCAGGGTGCGCGGAAGATAATGTTCGCGATACCATTTGCCGAACTCGGCTTCCCTGCCCGACCGCGCGTTCATCCGGATCAGGAGCACGTCTCCGTCCCGCGCATCATAGGTTTCGACCGCAGACCTTCCAGGCGCTACGGGGACATAATAGAAGTCTTCTCCAAGCTCCATCTTCATCGCGGACGTGATCGGCATGGCATCGGTGAAGCAGTCCTTGACATGCGCGTCGATGTTGGCCTGGGTGTCGTTCATCTCATAGATGCACAGCCATTGCTGGACTGGCCGGTTATACTTGGCATTATAGCGTAACTGATAAGGAGAACGCTTCCACCTCTGGACGGCGACGCTTCCTTCGATGCGCATTGTGTCGTGACAATGGATGTTCGTGTACCAGTCGTTGAACTCATCCTCCCTCCCCTCGATCGCCTCGGTCATGACGATGAAGATGCTGGGAAGGGCTTTGCGTACCTTTGGAGACCCGACGGCCCCCGCGAGCTTCGCATTGTCGCTAGGAATGATGTCGTCAGCCATTGATCAGTTTCCTGTTGCTTTCCCGTTGGCTGGTAGGGTGAGGGCTTACCCCATAGACACGCCGGATGAACTCATCCAACTCTGGCTCCGCATCCATCTTTACGATGTCCCAGACTTCCCGTGAACCATCAGGTTCGACGGTGAAAAGGCAGCTGCGGTAACACCATTCATGCCCGTCGGTAAAGGTAGGATTATAACAGTGATTATAATGGTCCGAACTGGACCCATCACTCTTGACATTTATGAACGTTTTCAGGATGTTGCTGGTGCCGGATAACGGACTCGAACCGTTGACCTACCGCTTACAAGGCGGTTGCTCTACCAGCTGAGCTAATCCGGCGCGGATGTCCCCATGCTTCAAACCACGCCGAAAGTCCAACTTTCGGTGCGGGCGATTTCGGGGGTCATCGGCGGGGGTGCCCACAGATCGGGACGATGCGCGTTGGCGCGGAGCCAGGCGGCGGTCAGGATCGCGTCGGTCGCGTGATCGGTATAGCGCGCGAGCGGTGCGTGGGGACGGGAGCCGAACCCGGCGAGCGCGGCGTCCAGAGCGGCGGCATCCCGGATCTTGCTGAGGCCCTTGCGCAGACCCGTCGCCCGCGCGGCGATCTGGGCGTAGATTTCGACGGCAACCGGGCCTCTTTCCGGCACGGGATCAAGGGGCCAGATGGCGATCCCAGACGCCCGCAGACGATTGAGGAAGCGCATGCCGGCAAAGCTTGCCTTGGCCACCTGCGCGGCCCCGATCGCATCATAGACGGTCGAGGGCTTGCCCCCGCCCCCCGCATTATAATGCGCCTCGCAGGCGCGGAGATGCATGAAATCGGCTTTTCGTCCATCGGCGGCGCCCAAGTAGAAATGGCGACGGTGATGGACTTCGAGGAACGAGGCCGCGCCCAGATCCTCGTCAGCGCAGATGCGGTCGACATAAGCGTGGAAGCTGATCGCATCGGCGGCGGTCTCGTCACCCGGCAGATAGGCGCCGCGCGTAACGAACGGCGGCGCGAAGCTGAAGTCGAAACCGATCAGCAGATCGTCCGTCCGCGCCGACAGCCATGCGAGCACCGCTTCGCGCGACCAGTGCCGCTCCGGCGGCGCAACCAGCACCGGCGCTTCGTCGCCTGCGCCGCATTCAGCGATGGCGATACCGGGATGGCGGTTGCCCTTGGCACCCGACCAATCGGCGACGGCGAAACGGGAAAAACGATCTGGCCTCACCTGCCCATTACTTCAGAGCCGCGAGAATCTCCGCAGCGAGCCTAGCGCCGTCGAAATTGGCGGTGAAAGGGTCCTCGCCCCGCCGGACGATCACGATGCGATGCGAAGGGATCATCATCACGAACTGTCCCCTGTTGCCGATCGCGGCGAAGCTGCCCGGCGGCAAGCCCGAGATGCCGTCGATCAGCCAGAAGGTCGCGCCATATCTCGGGCCGCGCAAAGGCTGCGGACCACTGGGCGTGGTCGCATAGCGCATCCAGTTCTGTGGCAGGATGCGTGTGCCCCGCCAGACGCCGTCGCTGAGCCAGAACAGGCCGAGCCGGGCGAGATCGCGCGCCGTGGTCCAGATCTGGCTGGAGAGGATATAATTACCGCGCCAGTCCGTCCCCGCGACCGTGTGCTTCATGTCGAGCTTGGCGAACAGCGCGCTGTTGGGGAAATCGCGGTAACGCTCCTCGCCGATCGCGGTGCGGATCGAGAGCATCGCCAGCATGATATCATTGTTGGCGTAATTGAAGCGCGAACCGGGCGCCGCCTCGATCAGTTCGCTCGACGGGCCGCCATCGACGGTGCCGCCACCGAAATAGACATCATCGGAACGGTTGCCGACCGTGGTGGTGTGCAGCCCGCTCGCCATCCGCAGCAAATTGTCGAGGGTGATGCGGCGGCGCGGGTCGTATCCGGGTTCGTAGCGCCAGAAGGGGATCTGCGCGGGCTGGTTGACGCGGAGCAGCCCCTCCCCCTCGGCGATCCCCGCGAGCGTGCCCGTGATGCTCTTGGCGACCGACCAGGTGCGCTGCGCCACATAAGGCCCGAAACCATCGGCATAGCGTTCCGCGATGATGCGGCCGTCGCGCACGATGACGACGGCGGTGGTGCGGGTGCCCTTGCCGAACGTCTCGCCATCAAACGCACGGGCGAGCTGGGTAGCGACCGGGCCAGCGACGCGGATCACGCCGGTGGTGTCGCCCATCGGCCAGGCACGCAGATCCGCGCCCGCGACAGGCGGCGGCGCCTCGCGCGGTTCGGCGAGCGAGGGCAGCGGCGCGCCGATCGGCATCAATACGCATCCCCTGCCCTTGCGCCATTCGGCGCGGCGCGGCGGGAGATTGTCGACGAACGGCACACTGATCATGCCGCGTGGGCGATCGATCGTCGCGCGGAGCGTCGGCATTATCCGCTCATATTCCGGATAGATGCCGGTAAGCTCAAGGCTTTCGACCTGCGTATCCGTGCGCCCGGCGATGAACAGGCCGTCGCACAGGAACATGGCCTTGTAGCCCGCCGCGATGGCGCGCTGATAGGCGGAGGGCGCCGGATAGACGGCCTGGGCGTGCGACAATGTCGGGAGAGCGGCCAGCAACGCCGCTGCAAGAAACTTCTTCATCCGTCGTTCTGCACACCTTGCCGTTCGCCGCGAAGCTTGTCCCAATGCGCGAGGCGTTCAGCGATCTTCGCCTCGAAACCGCGCGGCACCGGCGCGTAGAAATTCTGGGCGATCATGTCCTCGGGCCAATAATTGTCGCCCGAGAAAGCATCGTCGGCATCATGATCATAGGCGTAGTTCTTGCCGTATCCGATGTCCTTCATCAGCCGGGTGGGCGCGTTGAGGATATTCTTCGGCGGCATCAGTGATCCTGTCTCCCTGGCCGAACGCCATGCAGCCTTCTGAGCCGAATAGGCGGCATTCGATTTGGGCGCGGTGGCGAGGTAAAGGCAGGCCTGCACGATCGCCAGCTCGCCTTCCGGCGAGCCGAGGAAATCATAGGCATCCTTCGCCGCGAGGCACTGCACCAGCGCCTGCGGATCAGCGAGGCCGACATCTTCCGAGGCAAAGCGCACCAGGCGGCGGAGCACGTAGAGCGGTTCCTCGCCCGCCACCAGCATTCGTGCGAGATAATAGAGCGCAGCCTGCGGATCGGAACCGCGCAGACTTTTGTGGAGCGCGGAGATGAGGTTGTAATGCCCCTCGCGATCCTTGTCGTAGACCGCGACGCGCCGGTGGAGCAGCGCGGCCAGGCCGGCGGGATCAAGCGGCGCCGGAATATCGATCGAAAACAGGGTTTCGGCCTGGTTGAGCAGGAAACGCCCGTCGCCATCGGCCGACGCGATCAGTGCCTCGAGCGCCGCCGGCGTCAGGGGAAGCGCGCGATCCATCTCGGCCTCGCCGCGTTCAAGCAGCTGGCCAAGCGCGCGGCTGTCGAGCCGGTTGAGGATCAGCACCTGTGCACGGCTGAGCAAGGCGGCATTGAGTTCGAACGATGGGTTTTCCGTAGTGGCACCGATCAGAACCACCGTGCCGTCCTCGACATAGGGCAGGAATCCATCCTGCTGCGCGCGGTTGAAGCGATGAATCTCGTCCACGAACAACAGCGTGCGCTGGCCCATGCGCGCATATTCGCGCGCTTCGGCAAAGACCTTCTTGAGATCCGCCACGCCCGAAAACACCGCCGAAATCGCCACGAAGCGCAGGCCGACCGCATCGGCCAGCAGCCGCGCGATCGTCGTCTTGCCCGTGCCCGGCGGACCCCACAGGATGATCGACGACAGCTTGCCCGCCGCCACCATCCGCCCGATCGCGCCTTCCGGCCCGGTCAGATGCTCCTGCCCGACAACGTCCTCAAGCCGCCGCGGGCGCAGGCGATCGGCGAGCGGGCCGGACGGAACGCCCTCGACTTCCTCTGCGCGGGGCTCAGCGAACAGGTCTGCCATCGGCTGAATGTAGGGTCTCGTCTCTTGATTGGATAGGCTCAATACAAACTGCTTCTCCCTGACAATCCCCAGGCGCGCCGATAAGGAATCTTCAGCCTTTGATGGTAAACGGGGGCTGGAGACGACACCGGCTTTCGGGCCTCGACGTCCTCGTCAAACAATGCCGGGATCGGGACGATGGCGAGCCTCGCTGAAACCGACGCGGCGCTGTTCGACGGGCATTTCGCGGTGAATGTGCGCGCGCCTTCTTTGTGACGCAAACCGTGCTGCCGTGCCTGCGCGACGGCGCGGACCACGCTCGGCCGGACCGGCGAAGCAGTCGACATCGCCGACGTGGTGGCTCTCCTCATTTCGCCGCAGGGCGGCTGGGTCACCGGACAGCTAATCCAGGCCAGCGGCGGCATGCACCTTCAATCTCTCCAACAACAAAAATCCCCCAATGCCTCTTGCATATCGTACTTTACGATATATCTTAGATGCATCATGATTCGTCTAAGGAGTAATTTGATCATGTTTTCACAAAAAGCACGCCATTGCGGCCCACGCCGCGGCGAGCATCATTGGGGCCGCTTCGGCGGACAATGGGACAGGGACGAGGACGGCCCGCGCGGGCGCCGCCGGATGTTCGATGGCGGCGAGCTTCGGCTCATTCTGCTCAAGCTGATCGAGGAAGCGCCGCGCCATGGCTACGACCTGATCCGCGAGATCGAGAATCGCACCGGCGGCGCCTATGCGCCCAGCCCTGGCGTCGTCTATCCGACGCTGACCATGCTTGCCGATATGGAGCAGGTCGAAGAGCAGCAGACAGAAGGCGCGCGCAAGAGCTTCGCCATCACCGAGGCCGGCAAGGCACATCTCGCCGAGCACGCCAAGGAGGTCGAGGCGCTGATGGCGCGGCTGACCGAACTGGGATCGATGCGGGCGCGGACGCGCGCCGGGCCGGTCAAGCGGGCCATGATGAACCTGCGCACCGTGCTGCAGCAGCGGCTCGGCGAGGAAGCCGACGCCGATACGCTGCACGGGATCGCCGACATCATCGACGAAGCCGCCCGCAAGATCGAGCGGCTGTCATGAGCGTGTCCAGCACGGCCACCGTGCCGACGAAGAGTGGCAGCCGCTACCTGCAGCAGCTCTGCAAGCACTGGACGCACAATCTGGAGGTGGAGTTCACCCCGGAACATGGCACGGTCCGCTTCCCGCGCGACATGCGAGGGGCCAACTGGACCAACGACGGCATGCTGACGCTGACGGCACGGCCGGACGCACTCGAATGCCGGTTGGATGCAAGCGAGGCGGCGCAGCTCGAGGCGTTGCAGGGCGCGGTTGCGCGGCACCTCGATCGTTTTGCGTTTCGGGAAGCGCCGTTGCCGTTCGATTGGCACCCCGCCTAAATTCGTCATTCCAGCGAAAGCTGGAATCTCTTTTCTTCCGGCGACTTAAGAAAGTGAGATCCCAGCTTTCGCTGGGATGACGAGGGCGGGTCCTGGCTTACCCGTTCAGCAATCCGACCAGTCGGCCAGCGATGATCTCGCGCGTTTCCTTCATGATCCGCTCGATCAGTTCGGCGGCCGTCGGGATATCGTTGATCAGACCCGCGACCATGCCGCAGCTCCACGCGCCGATATCGACCTCACCGCCCTTCATGATGCGGGCATAGATTCCGGCGACTTCCGGCGCGATATCCTCGAACTTGATCTTGTCGCCAAGCGTGCGTTCCTTTTCGAGGATGCGCTCGACGCCGGCATTCACGAGCACGCGTTCGGTGTTGCGCAGCGGGCGCATGACGAGACGGGTATCGAGTTCGGTCGCCGCGACGATCGCAGCCTTCACATTTTCGTGCACGGGCGCTTCCTGTGTCGCCAGGAATCGGGTGCCCATGTTCATGCCGTCCGCGCCCAATGCGAGCGCTGCGACCAGGGAGCGCGCGTCAGCCATGCCGCCAGAGGCGACGAAGGGAATGCTGAGTTCATCCGCCGCGCGCGGAAGCAGGATCATGTTGGGCACGTCATCCTCACCGGGATGGCCGCCGCATTCGAAACCGTCGACACTCACTGCATCGCAGCCGATCTTTTCGGCCTTCAGCGCGTGGCGGACGGCGGTGCATTTGTGGATGACCCTGATGCCCGCTTCCTTGAGCGCGGGCAGATAGGCCTGCGGATTGTTGCCAGCAGTCTCGACCACCTTCACGCCGCCTTCGATGATCGCGCGGATATAACCCGGATAGTCCGGCGCGTTGACGATCGGCAGGAAGGTGAGGTTCACGCCGAAAGGCTTGTCGGTCATCTCACGACAGCGGGCGATCTCGTTCGCCAGCGCTTGCGGGTTGGGCTGAGTGAGGCCCGTGATGATCCCGAGGCCCCCGGCATTGGACACCGCCGAGGCAAGCTCCGCCAACCCGACATGGTGCATGCCGCCCTGAATGATGGGGTGTTCGATTCCGAACAATTCCGTGATGCGCGTTTTCATGGCGCATCCTTTACGTGTTCGCAAAGGGCTGTCCAGAGGTACTGGAAGTGAGTCTTCATCCACAGCCAACATGAAACCGTCATGCCGTAACGTTCGCGGTTTTTGCGGCGTTCGAACTTTTATGGCTAGTGCAGCGAACCGCCACGCCTGAGATCGCGGAGACGGTCCTCAAGGTCGCGCCAGCGCCGGACGCCGGCTTCATCGCCGGCCATCAGCATCTCCCCGATTCGGTCGGCAAGATAGCGCCATGCCGCATCGCCCCGTTGCCGGGAAAGCCGGCAGACGTGAGCCCAAAGCTCCATTTCGGTTGGCGCCATGGTCATGAGCAAAGGATGCAGGGCGTGGCGGCTATCGTCAACTTAACCATGGTTATAGCGCGGCCGATGCTCCAACCTGGGGCAGATCAGCCATCTCGCCTGGATTCAGCCGCAGGGAGAGCGTGGGCCTGCCGGCGCGCTTCAGGTTGGCGGCGATATCCTGATAGCGGCCGGACAAGGCCGTGAAGAATTCGCGGATCGATGGATCCGTCGCCCGTTCCGCGCGCGACCGGGCCTCTTCTGCCCGGACCTGATAATATGACAAGGTGTTCGTGACTTTCATGGATGCTGACCCGCTTCAGAGGGATGCGGCGGGCACCGCCTCGGCTGTTCTGTTTTACCGACACGCGATGGCCGCCGCCCCGGGTTACGCTTAATCAACGCCATCCCTGGACCTCAGGTCGGCCTCCGTCAAAACATACGATGTGTTAAACAGTTCCGAACAGATCAGCATTAACCCTCTAAGAAATCGTTATATTCTTATATCAAAAGATATAATACTGCATTGCATATGAACGACCTGCAGGAATTACAGTATATCCGTCGACGAATAGGGCGGTTATCGCGACGATATTCCGACTTGTTGTGTATTCGAGTTCACATAGCGAGAGTGCGCGGCAGGACTCGACAAACCCGGCCCACACCGATCACATTGAATGGATGGCGACAGATGTCGAAACCGTGCGGGGCGAACGCGGGCTGATCGATGTGGCACCCGCGCGCGCCTTGCAGATCGCCCGCCGCGCGCTGGCCCGCAACCCTGGAGATGCGGATGCGCACCGGCTGGCGGCGCTCGCCTATCGCCGGCTCGGCCTGGACGAGGAAGCTGAGCGCGCCGAGATCGAGGCGATCGAGGCATCGGTCCACGATCCCAGTATACGCGAGGCCGCGGTGGCGCTGGCCGAAAATGCCCTGCATGTCGCCGAACCGATCCTGCGCGCCCGGCTGAAGGCGGTGCCGGAGGATGTGGCGGCCATCCGGATGCTCGCGGAGCTTGCCGGCAGGATCGGGCGCAATCGCGATGCCGAAACGCTGCTGCGGCGCGCGCTGGAACTGGCGCCCGGCTTCCACGCGGCGCGGTCCAACCTCGCCATCATCCTCCATCGCCAGAACCGCACCGAGGATGCCTTGGCCGAGCTTGCGCGGCTGACGGCGGTCGATCCCGACAATCCGGGCTATGCCAATCTCAAGGCGGCGGCACTTGGCCGGGTCGGTGAGTTCGACGAGGCGCTTGCGCTTTACGAGCAGATCATCGGGCGCGGATCGACGCATCCCAAGCTGTGGATGAGCTACGGCCATACCCTCAAGACGGTCGGGCGGCAGGAGGACAGCATCCGTGCCTACCGTCAGGCGGTGGCGATCCGGCCGGAACTTGGCGAGGTGTGGTGGAGCCTCGCCAACCTCAAGACCGTCCGGTTCGACGAAGCAGATATCGCGGCTATGGAAGCGGCCCTCAACTCGCCGAACCTGAGCGAGGAGGACCGCTTCCATCTCGAATTCGCGCTGGGCAAGGCGCATGAGGATGCGGGCGATGCCGAACGGTCCTTCACCCATTATGCGGCAGGCAATGTGCAGCGCCGCGCGCAACTGCGTTACAATCCGGCCGAGACCAGCCGGAAGGTCGATCGCACGATCGCATTGTTTACGCGGGAGTTTTTGGCAGAACGCACCGGGTGGGGTCATCGAGCGCCGGACCCAATCTTCATTCTAGGCATGCCGCGCGCCGGATCGACGCTGATCGAGCAGATCCTCTCCTCTCACTCGCAGATCGAGGGCACGATGGAGCTGCCCGACATCCCAGCCCTCGCGGCGCGGACCGAGGAAGGCGGGGCAACCTATCCCGAAGCGCTGTCGGGACTGTCAGCCGAAGAGACGGCAGCGCTTGGCGCTGACTATATCGAGCGCACCCGTATCCAGCGGAAGACGGACAGGCCCTTCTTCATCGACAAGCTGCCCAACAACTGGCTGCACACGGGCTTCATCCATCTGATCCTGCCCAACGCCAGGATCATCGACGCGCGCCGGCATCCGCTCGATTGCTGCTTTTCCAACTTCAAGCAGCATTTCGCGAAGGGGCAGGGCTTCAGCTACGGGCTGGAGGATGTCGGGCATTATTATTCGGATTATGTCCGACTGATGGCCCATTTCGATGCAGTACTGCCCGGCCGCGTCCACCGCGTGATCCATGAGCGATTGCTCGATGATCCCGAGCAGGAGATCCGCGCCATGCTGCACGCGCTCAGCCTGCCGTTCGAGGCGGGCTGCCTCGATTTTCATCGCAACGACCGCGCGGTGCGCACCGCCAGCAGCGAGCAGGTGCGCAGGCCGATCAACCGCGATGGCGTCGATCAATGGCGGCCTTACGAACCATGGCTAGCCCCGTTGAAAGAAGCGCTGGGTACGGTGTTGACCGAATATCCGAACGTTCCGCCGCTGTGACGAATAGGCAACAGCCGGACTGAAAATCGCACCCTTCTAAACCTTTGCGGATTTCCCCCCTTGCAATGCAGCAAGGATCGTGGGGAATTACTGTCATTGATGTAAGGGGGACCGAATGAAACGGGCTTGCGTCACTTCTCTGCGCCGCGCTGGCGCCACTGCCTTTCTCGCTTCCACCATGCTCGCGACGGGCGCAGCAGCCTTCGCGCAGGACGCCGCGCCGCCAGCCGCCGCGGAGGATACCGGCGAGATCATCGTCACCGCCACCAAGCGTGAGGAAAGCCTCCAGAAGGTGCCGATCAGCCTGCAGGCGCTCGGCAATGCCACGCTTGACCAGCATCAGGTCAAGTCGTTCGACGATTATGCGAAGCTGCTGCCGTCGGTCAGCTACCAGACCTATGGCCCCGGCCAGTCGGACGTCTCGTTTCGCGGCGTCGCCACCGGCGGCATCAACCTGCCGGGCGGATCGCTGCCGACGGCGGGCGTCTATATCGACGAAATCCCGGTCACCACGATCGGAGCGCTGGTCGATATCCATGCTTATGACCTGGCCCGCGTCGAGGCCTTGTCGGGGCCACAGGGCACGTTGTTCGGCGCCAGCTCTCTGGCCGGCACGCTGCGCATCATCACCAACAAACCGAACACGGCGAAGTTCGAGGCGGGCTACGATCTTCAGCTGAACAAGTTCGGCAAGGGCAATGCGGGCGGCGTCGCCGAAGCCTTTGCAAACCTGCCGCTGAACGACCAAGCCGCACTGCGCGTCGTCGGTTTCTACCAGAAAGACGGCGGCTATATCGACAATACCTTCAAAACGCGCACCTACACGCTGTCCGATGACGATCCCAGCAACGATCTCACGGTCAACAATGCCGCGTTCGCGAAGAACGATTTCAACTCGGTCGAAACCTATGGCGGCCGCGCCGCGCTGGGCATCGATCTCGACGACAACTGGACGGTCACGCCCGGCATCATGGCGCAGCATCAGGTGGCGAAGGGCACCTTCGGCATCGATCCGCGCGCGGGCGACCTCGACGTCCACGAGTTCGCACCCGACCGCAATCTCGACAAATGGTATCTCGCGACGATGACCATCAAAGGGAAGCTGTCGGATTTCGACGTGGTCTATGCCGGCGGCTATTTCCAGCGGTCGATCGACAACCAGCAAGATTATTCTTATTATACAGTCTATTACGACAATATTCCGGGATACACCAACTTCCCCGACGGCAATGGCGGCTTCCTCGATCCGACCCAGCGTTACGCCAACACCCAGCGCATGGTGAAGCAGTCCCACGAATTCCGGATCAGTTCGCCGTCCGAAAACCCGTTCCGCGTCACGGCGGGCCTGTTCTACCAGCGCCAGCGCAACCACAATATCGCGCATTATTACGTGCCCGGCCTCGCCGCGACCGGATATCCGGTGGTGTTCGAGGACGACATCTTCATCACCGACACCAAAATCACCGCCCGCGATTATGCGGCGTTCGGCGAGGCGAGCTACGACATCACCCCGTCCATCACCCTGACGGCGGGCATTCGCGGCTTCAAGGCGCACAACAGCTTGTACGGCTTCTCGGGCTTCGTCTCCAACGCCGATCCGGGCGGCGTGGCGCAGGAGGTCGGCCAACCCGCGGGTTCGGGCTGTACGGTCCCATTCACGACACTTGGCCAATGCTACAATGTCGACAAAACCTACAAGGAATCGGGCGAGACCCATAAGGTCAACCTGACCTGGCAGGTCGATCCCAGCAAAATGGTCTATGTCACCTATTCCACCGGCTTCCGGCCCGGCGGCAACAACCGCCGCCCCGGCATCGACGCCTACAAGGCCGACACGATCGACAATTTCGAATTCGGCTGGAAGACGAGTTGGCTGGATCGCCTGCTGCGGATCAACGGCGCCATCTTCTATCAGGAGTGGAACAAGCTCCAATATACCCTCGCGCCCGAGGGCGCCGTGGGCGTCGTCAACATCTACAATGCAGGCGACGCGCGCATCTATGGCCTGGAACTCGACGTGCAGGTCAGGTCCGGCGGGCTCACGCTTGCCGCCGCCGGAAGCTATACCAATGCGAAGCTGACGACGGATTTCTGCGCTATCGGCGCTGATGGCAATCAGCTGCCGACCTGCTCACTGGCAACAAGCAATGTCGCGGCACCAAAGGGAACGCGGCTTCCGGTGCAGCCCAAGATCAAGGTGAACGGCACCATCCGCTATGATTTCACGCTCGGCGAGCATGACAGCTTCGTTCAGGGGACGGTCCTGACGCAGGACGGCGTGCGCAACTTCCTGGGGCTGGCGGATAATGACGCGGTCGGGAATACCAAGGGATTCACGACCTTCGATTTCTCGGGCGGCATCAAGTTCGGCGAACTGAGCTTCGAAGCGTTCATCCAGAATGCCTTCGACAAGCGCGGCATTCTCAGCCGCAACACCTTCTGCGCGCCAACCTATTGCGGCACGAATGCGCGTTCTTACCCGGTCAAACCGCAACGGTTCGGACTGAAGGTAAGCCAGCGCTTCTAGAGTGTGTCCTGATTACGCTGAAACCTGCATGTTCCCCAGCGAAAGCTGGGGTCCAGTTCCCACGTCGCCGCTGGGCCCCAGCTTTCGCTGGGGAACGATTTAAGGTCAGCAGGACTGGCTCTAGCCGGAGGCTTCGCCCGCATAAGCGCGCCGGAAATCCGAAGCGAAGGCGGTGAGCCTTCCTTCGGCGATGGCGGCGCGCAGATCGGCCATCAGCGCCTGATAGAAGAACAGGTTATGCTCAGTCATCAGCATCGCGCCGAGGATCTCGCCCGAGCGCACGAGATGGTGGAGATAGGCGCGGCTCCATTGCCCGCAGACCGGGCAGGCGCATGAGGGATCGACCGGCCCCTGATCTTCGGCGAACTTGGCGTTGCGGATGTTGAGCGGGCCGTTTCGCGTAAACGCCTGCCCGTTGCGGCCCGAGCGGGTCGGCAGCACGCAATCGAACATGTCGATCCCGCGCTCGACCGCGCCGACGATATCGTCCGGCTTGCCGACGCCCATCAGGTAACGGGGCTTGTCGGCAGGCAGTTGGCCGGGCGCGAAATCGAGCGTGGCGAACATCGCCTCCTGCCCCTCGCCCACCGCCAGCCCGCCGATCGCATAGCCATCGAAACCGATGTCGATCAGCGCCTCGGCCGATTGCTTCCGCAGCCCTTGGTCCAGCGCGCCCTGCTGGATGCCGAACAATGCCGCGCGGCCCGCATGATCGCCCCCCGCATCGAAGGCATCGCGCGAGCGCTTCGCCCAGCGCATGGACCTTTCCATGGAGCGTGCAGCCTCGTCATGACTGGCGCCGTTCTTCGTGCATTCGTCGAACGCCATCACGATATCGGAATCGAGCAGCCGCTGGATTTCCATCGATCGCTCGGCCGTCAGCATATGCTTCGAACCATCCAGATGGCTGGAAAAGGCGACCCCCTCCTCGCTCATCCTGGTCAGCGCGGACAGGCTCATCACCTGATAGCCGCCGCTGTCAGTGAGGATCGGGCGCTCCCAGCCCATGAAACCGTGCAGACCGCCCAGCCGTGCCATCCGCTCGGCACCGGGGCGCAGCATCAGATGATAGGTGTTGCCCAGGATGATGTCGGCGCCCCCCGCCCGCACATCAGCCGGCTTCATCGCCTTCACGGTCGCGGCGGTGCCGACCGGCATGAAGGCAGGCGTGCGGATTTCGCCGCGCTGCATGGTGATCACGCCGGTGCGCGCGGCGGCGTCTGTGGCACTGATGGTGAAGGCGAAGCGGGTCGTCATCGGCTCGCCTTAGCCGGAGGTTTGTGCTTGCGCTATCGAGCTGTATGGCACGCCGATGGAACTCGCGCCCGAAATCTACCTGATCCTCACGCTGGTCTGTGTCTGCTCGGGTTTCATCGATGCCATTGCTGGCGGCGGCGGATTGCTGACCGTACCGGCGATGCTGTTTGCCGGGATACCGCCGCTCAACGTGCTCGCCACCAACAAGCTCCAATCAGTAATGGGCACGACCATCGCCTGTTCCAACTATGCCCGCGCTGGGCTGATCGAGTGGCGGCGCAACCGGCTGTCGGTGCTGGTGATCCTGATCGCCGCGGGCGTAGGCACTGCCGTGGTTCAAGCGATCGATACCAGGGTATTGAGCCTGATTGTCCCGGTATTGCTGATTGCAGTGGCGCTCTATGTGCTGCTGAGCCCGCGCATGTCCGATGCGGACGCGCATCATCGAGTGGATTCGAACGGCTATGCCCCGATCGGCGGCGCTATAGGCTTCTATGACGGCTTCTTCGGGCCGGGCACCGGCGCCTTCTTCACGACGACGCTGGTCGCGCTACGCGGCTACGGCCTGACCAAGGCGACCGCGCTGACCAAACTGTTCAACCTCTCCAGCAATCTCGGCAGCGTGATCGTCTTCATCCTCGGCGGGAAGATGCTGTGGCTGCTCGGCCTCTGCATGGCGATCGGATCGATGACGGGCGGCTGGATCGGTAGCCACACCGTGATGCGCT
>Ga0207706_10003372_pt1 | contig 15280 bp, 10 predicted proteins | sample KBSC53metaG_FD_184318 | JGI IMG/M metagenome (GOLD analysis project Ga0207706, IMG submission 184318) | Corn rhizosphere microbial communities from Kellogg Biological Station, Michigan, USA - KBS C5-3 metaG (SPAdes) (version 2) | ecosystem: Host-associated > Plants > Roots > Rhizosphere > Soil ... | reverse complement strand
TCATCACATGTTACTGGTTGGATGACGATCGGAAAACTCTTAGTAGGTTGGGATCAAGAAGAAGGATTGGTGCCGGACAAGAGATAAGAATAGAGAGAGTGTCCATCCAAGCAAGGGATCACGGTCAAGTGCACATTTCATTCAAGTGAAGGAAGGCTATCTGTGCCAGGAAGGGAAGTTGCTGAGTTGATTAATCAAGTACCACTTTTTCCACTAGGCGAGATACACTTTTTTTCAAAAGCAATCGACTTTCCCTCCTATGCTCTGAGTTCCAGTATCGATAAGAATTCGAGCTCTAGAAGTTCTTATGTTATGGTATGAATATACCATACCAATTCGTTATGTCTGGATGATGGCTGTTGGATAGAGAGCCAGTTCCAAAGAGTGCCAGGAAACATCAACCGCCGGATCTTGAGATGGCGACTATCGTATATGCACTCACACTAACGTACCACTCTTCTTGTCTTCTCTTTGAAACCGTCGATCAATCCTTATCAAGAAAGAGAGATTTTAAGAACTACCTCTACCCACAAGATAAAGATATTGGTTATTTCCGGCTTTCCTTTAGGAAACAGAAGCATGAGTGAAGTAGTACGATACCAGGAAAAACCACAGAAACGTATGATCCAAGGAATGCTAGAAAGTGCCAGAACTGGCTATGCATAAAGAAGACCGAGCCGGAGCATCTAGATGAGATTCCACCAGAGCAGACTTCTCCGCCCCCGGAAGAAAGAAGGATTTCCAATCAAACCCAGAGGATCATCACCAGTCAACCGCAAGGAAAGGAATAGTACTAGTTCCGTCTCCCCTATAAAAGTAGGCAACCCTATTATTCGGTCAATCAAGTGATTAAGTATGATTCATTTCTGAGCGAGCGTCGAATATACAAAACTTTCCATCTCCACCGACGGCAGATTTCTATCTTGCCATTTCAATTTGGCTCTATGAGAAGCTTGTATCTCCGATTGGGACTTGTCTTCCCAGTAAAACATCACAGGGCCCACTCCTCTTGCATTTGACCCTCTCTTCCTGCAAGCTCCAACTTCTAAGGTTCAGTGAATTAGATAGTTCTCCGTCTATCTCTTTTTAGATTTGATGTAAATCACGGAGAGTTCATTGCGAAACTCTTTAGTCCGATTTTCTTAGAGCATAGAAAAGGTATAAGTAAGTCTGTGTACTCGAGTCAAATAGCAGGACTAGTTCTGGCTTCTCTATCCCGGATAAGAGATTCAACATAGCTTCGCCTGCCTTCGTGATTGCTTGTGTAATACAGAAAGAAGAAAAAGAGCTGTGGGATGCAAGTCGAACTAGACTGAATGTGCCAGGCTTCTATTTATCAGGGCCACAAGTAGAAAGTGAGTGGAGGCAAATGTTGCATGCAATTGACTCAGATGTCCCTCCAAGTTTTCCATGGAACCAAGGTCATAAAAAGATGTATCTAGAGTGGGCGTCGGTTGACTTTTCTTTTATGGGTGGGTCAAACCTAGCCTAGACGAACGAGTGGATAGAAGCAAGGCTAGCCGCCCTAGTGCTTCTAACTCATTGGAACACGCATGGACGGAGTGCCAGGGAAGAAAACCGGAGAGTTTCGGCTTTGGTATGAGCTGCTTTGAATCAAGAATCAGTTTGGTTGAGTTTTGAATGCGCCATGAATAAGAAAAATGACGGGGCATAAATGCTTCGTACACGTACACCTTAGAGAAGGAGAGCGGGGTAAAAAGCAGCCAGCCAAAACATGTCAAGAGTCGTATTTTTATACAGATAGATAAGTAAAAGAAGCCGGATGTCGATTTCTTTCGCCTAATCTTTTCCTCTACTTCCAGTACCCTAGCCCACAGTCAATCCCACACTTCTGTTCGTTCACTTCCCCTATCTTCTGAATGCCGGATTAGGATGATCGCATTTAGAAAAGATGCCTTTTCACTTGAAATCCGAGACTTGACTTCTACACCAACGCAAGAAGAAACCTTCCGTACTTTGGCGCAAGTGAAATTACCAATGAAGGTGAATCTATCAGAAAGACAATAACGTGTTGACCAGAATTGACTGATTGAATCGATTCTTCTTTCCCACTGATTCTATATGAGATCCAAATCGAGTCACCTTTTCCAAGGCTGCTTTGATTCGCTCTTCTACTACTCATACTCATACTCATTGCATTGTTGTTTGTATATGAAAGGCTATAGAATGACATAGTTGATCGAGATGTGCGCCTGCGAAGAATGAACTCTCCTCGTTCTACATGAGTCGATTCTTTCTCTACCTACCTCAAATTCAAAGGAGATCTGGGTAAAATAGTTTCTCGGACTACAGTGAGAGAAGTGGATCTTCTCGTTCCCAGGCGGCGAGGGTCATCGGTGCGCCTCCACCTCACCTAAAGGAAGAAGTTATTTCATCTATAAACCTAGTATCTACCCGAATCAGCAGAATTTCTGTAAGGCTTACCGAAATGGAAGAGAGGTCTAGACACGGGTTATTGGTGATCGACTAACCAAATCTGCTCACTTCCTGCCTATCAAGAAAACGGATAAGCAGGGTAAGTTGGCCTAATTGGTAGATAAAGAAATATTGAGGCAGGATTTGGATTTAGAGAATCAAAAAGCAATCAACCATCCCCAAACAAAGTGCTGCTGGAGGGAAATGCTAAAGTCCCATTCCGAATTCCATTAAGGTTGTATTCCTACTAAGAAACTCTGGGCTATACTCTACATCCCATCCCAGCTCGTAAGTAATCCTATTTCTGTATTAGCCTTTGAACAGCATGGGCCATGAAAGGACCGGAGAAGGAATGCAGTAGGATGATTCTATCTTTCCTATGTATGGGGCACACGATTCTCTTTCCATACACTAGTAAAAATCCAGAATAGGGCGAGGGTACCTAAATATCCATCCAGAGCGAGTAGCGATTCTTTTACTTACTACTTTTTGAAAGATTACACCTTCGACTATCTCTAAGCACGCATGTCCCACTATCTATATGTGAGAACAGGCTGTAAGCACGCATGCCCCTCCTATCTATGAAAGAGAACAGGAATTCCCTACACCAACATATCTAGCGAGGGAAATAACTCCTTCCAATCTACGAAAAGAGGGCACTACGAAAGCTAATTAGTCAAACCAGCACCAAAATAGCGAGTGAGTAACAAGCACTATTTCGACCATACTCTCTTGTCCTTAGATTAATACTATTTCTTTAGCAGTCAACTCACTATTTGCACTCCTTGCATTCCATGAGCTTTTCTTTCATTTCAATAGTAAGCAGGAAATGCGAATAAGAGAAGGGTAGAAGAAGCGATCTGCGCATTTCTTTATTTCACAACGGACGTTAGATAAATCATTTCTTAGGTATGCTACATTCTTTGAAGAAAGAGTAGGTTATTACATTATGTCTAGTTGTTGAACAGGGCCCTTGCTTAAAAAAGAAATAGTTAGATTATATTATGCCCATGCTTTATTAACAACACAAGTGAAGATAAATAGTAGTAAGTAAGCTTTCTACCACTAGTAGTACTAGTACTATGGTTGCTTTCTACCACTAGTCGTTGAATCTTCCTATTCCACTTACAGTACCCCTGGGTGTCCAATGGTTAGGACCAGATGTAAGCTTGTATCAACAAGTTTTGTATAAGATTATGAGATGTAGTTGAAACAAAGCTTTGCTCCTCTCATAGTTTTGTTGTTTCCTATTGTTTTGCTTCCTTCAATTACCCAACAACTGGTATCAGAGCACACTAACACTAGGAACCTTCACGGTAAGGGATTATTAGACCACTATGAACACTTGTAATTGGTTCATTCTACTTCAGGCATGGTTCACTCTAGTTAGTGGAAGAGTGTACAACATAGGGATTGGTATCAGTCACACATTTAGGAAATAAAGTAAAAAGCCTCCTATTCCAATCAAGCAAGAAGTTGTCTGTACCGCCCTAGCATGTTAATAAATACTCTTTATCTAAAAAATAAATTCCTAGAAGAAAATAAAATCTATTAGCATTTAGTGACAGCAGCATAGCTTTCCACTTTATGATGGTATCTTATATCTTACAGTGCCTAGATGCACTGTGATCTTTGTGTTGTATGAGTGATCTTCTTTAGCTTGCTTCTTCAATCCCTCTATCCAGTCATCATCTGCATAGCTTTGCTGCAGTTCTTGCACCCACTGTGGTAATAGCTCATAAATGGCAGCTACTCCTGCAAAAAATTGACTTATTTGCCCGCAGCGGGCCTAAGCCTTTATTGTCTTATAAGATCACTTACCAAAGGAGTCTTTTTACCTGCTTGCTTATTAGATAGAAAGACAACCAGATGTTGTAGTGTGCGCTCTTGGTCTTCTCTACGTGTACATGGACAATTGAGGTGTTGTCTTTTGTTCCGTCAGTCTTGCTTGTAACACAGTGAGTGTATATGTTTCTCATTTCCGTAGAAAGAACTACCAGCCAGGAGATGAGACTCAAAGTGCACCCTTCTCAGACATAGGAAAGCTCAATCTCTTAAAGACATAGCATTGAAAGAGTGAGTAAGAAGCATTGACTTAATTTCTTTCACAACCAAGGCCAGAAGACAACACAACTGTCTATCATTTCTCTGGGAGAGGTCAATGCAGCCTCGGAAAAAAGAAGAAAAGGCTATTCCTTAGACACAGAGGTGGGATTAAGGCGTCATGCGGAACTCCAACAACATAGACCAGATGACTTATTGAAAATAGGTTGAGGAGCCTGATCCTGGAGCTGAGCAAGCATGGGCGCGATCCACATCGAGTGGAACTACTATAACTATAGCTAGTGGAAGTACCATCCATTCCGCAGTGGGCGGACGTTCTTTTCAATCCTATGAAGCTCATCAGTATTTCTGTCAACAATTCTGTAGTATGATGGCTGTTGGTCTTAATTTGAGTCAACTTAAATGAATAGAAAAAGGAACCAAAGACTGAGCAACTACTTCTAGAATGATGTTATAGAAAATACAAGACACAGTGATCCTCATCCGGCATAATAGCAGTACATGAATTCCACCCAGACGAAATGGACTGACTCTCTATGGATCTCAACATAAAAAAAAAGAAAGTGCTTATCCATCCTTGGAAGAACTAGCTCCCTCCCTGTCTTTGTCGGAACTTGAATCGAGGTAGGCAAAAGAATCCTTACTCGGAACGAGCCCAAGATAAAGGGTCTAGTCCAATTTGAGTCTTGGTTGTACATCGGTACTACGCACGGTAGGCATTTCTTCCAGTTATCGGGACTTGCACTTGCTTTTTCCGGCCTTAGTGGTATTTCAATGATTTTATTGCCCTAGCCCCGTCCTTCCATCATAGCTTAGTTAGCTAGCTAGCTACTTCATTTTGTGCTAAAGCCCCTCGATACATAAGTGCTCTCATTCCTAGAACCCACCCGGGGCGAGTTGGTAACCGTAAACCATTGATCTACGAATTCAAGTGAATGAAAATGTAGATAGATTTTTGCCTACTTCTGTAACATAACTTCTCTACGGATAAGCTTCAACTACTGAATGAAGAGATAGTGAGACCTACCTAGCAACGAGAAATACTAGAACTTAAATTCCTTGCCTTGACTCGCCTACTTCTCCAGTCTTTGAGCTTTCCTGGCTTTCGATTCCTATTCGTCTGATGTGTTGATGCTTGAGAAGAAGCTTTGGCACTGACACCTTACTTTCTTTCGCATAGGGCTTTAACAGATAAACTCTTTACAATACTTTATGCTGTAAAACAAGAGGAAGAAAAGAAAGGATCCATGATGTGCATGTGCCTTTTGGTCTTGTACCAACGCTCTTTAATAACGAGGCTTTCCATTCCAGCTTCTGGGATGCTTCATAGCGAGGTAAGATCTAACTCCCTGGGTGGATTTGTATTCCTCTTCACTCATTCTAGTCCTTAACTACTTGCTCGATAAAAGCTATCCGCTTTGACAGTTACTTCTTCAAGAATCCGAACCTACTTTTCTATGGCTAAAAAGGCCCCGAAATGGCGTGCTGCCATGCTGGATGAGATGGAGTCAATGAAGATAAATAAGGTTTGGGACTTAGTTTATTTACTGCCAGGGCTATTAGGTAGCTTGGTAAGGGATAGGCCGCAGGTTTGTGAAACATAGGAGTAGAGGGGTAGGCATTTGGATCGGAACTGGTAGGAAGCAATGGAATAGGTCAGTAAAATAGGACTACTAGTAAAGGCACGTTATTCGCTAAGAATAGTTTCGTGATAGGTTTTTCTAAATAGGAAATTTGATCGGCTTAACTGAGTTTATTATGGATCGTTGCCTGTTGAGTGGAAGGATTCCTAGTACCATAGGTAGACTTAAACGCAACGTTTTGTTGAAGTTGAACTTTTTTAAAAATTGCTTTTAAGGTCCAATTCCTTTATCTGTTGGTAATCTAACGAATCTCTCTGAAGTTCACATGGGAGAAAATTCACTACTACATACCTAACGCATCTACAAGTGTAGAAAGAACTCTTACTATTCATAACGGTCAAGTACCAGTCCTGCAACTCATAATGGTCAAGTACCAGTCCTGCAACCCGCTTCAACGTTCTAAGGACCACAAATGATAAGATCTGATACCTGTAATTCCAATTCTCGTAATCTTTGATGAATCTCCATAATCTTTAGAGATTCTTGTGGTGTACCCCTCCCGTGTTATCATTCACAGCTTCGTAGGGCAAGGCAAGTTCACCATCTCTCTGAGAAAGAGGAGCGTAAGAAAAGGAGGTTCTTTTCCCATCTCTTTTTGGCAATGGGTTAAGGAATTTAGGGCTGGAAGAGATCTCAGAGTGGATTGGGCAGCATTAATGGCATGAGCACAACTGTGATCTTGATCTCCTCGCGTCGGCTTCTTGCTCTCTTTCACACAGTCTTCTCAAGTCACTAATGGCACAACAACAGGAACGAGTACACAATTGAATAAAAAAGGGAATTCACAATAAGGTGGCAAGATCCTTGTCCGTGGCAAATCTATGTTGTTGGCTATTGTCTTTTCGTAGGAAATAATCATCAACTATGAGAATTCCCTAAGTCTACAAGGGAAATCAGGGCAACTGGGAGAGGAAAGATCTTAAGGTTGAGGCTGATTGGTGTCGAAAAAGGTTATCCACTTTTGGCTACTATTACTTCTCTAATCTAAATAAAGAACGTCGGGGCTTTCTGGTGATTTCTATATAATAAAACACTTTGAGAACTTGACATAGAGTCGGTGATCCTGCTTTCATTGCAACACAATTCGGAGGTCTGGAATGTAATTAAACCATTACTTTAGCTTCGTAAATAAGTTTACGTACGGTGAGCTGTCTGGGAATCCATACAAGATCGGAGTACCCACAAGACTTGCTAATTTACTGAGAGCGCTTCTCGTCTACATGCGCAGAGGCAAGTTGGGGGAGGGTGATCAAGAGGAAAATAGTCTCTAGCCGATCATTCTCCTGCCAGATTTACTTGGACCATTTAATTTAGTAGAACTATGCCCTAGAGTGACTATGCTGTGCGCTTTCGAGAAGATTCAAACCTATCTGTTTGATTTTCCGGTCTTGGTACTGTTAGTTTTTCAGGGAAGATCACTCTTGCTATACCTCTCGCTCACGAAACATTCCATAGGATGCGAGTAGCGGTACATTATATTATAGGCAGCTTCAGTGTTTTGATAGAACTCAAGCGGTTGATATAGCTAAGGAAAACCATAAGAGTGAGGGATTGAATTTCCATGTAGGAGTATTGGCTTTGGCAAGCAAGTCAAGGACAAAAGAAGAGGATATTCAAAGTTCCCTGAGTTTGATGGTAGTAAGTTAGATGTCACAAATAGGAATTCATGGCCGCATGTATGTGCTAAAAGAAGATCAAAAACCGAACCGGGGAATCACTTACACTTAATAAGAAATTCTAACTATCTATTGTTCAAAACTCAAAGTACCACAGAAGAAATAGAATGAAATGGTTAACTAAGAATGAGAGAATGAAAAAGCTGAGTAATAAACAAGGATTGGTTTGCTATTTATGATGACGAAGAGCTGGTACAAGCCTCCTTCAGGAAATGACCCTGCGATGAATGCAATCTACATTCTTCCAAGATGGTATATGACAGAAAGAAAGTGGTGCGATGAATTAGTATCATTTACTAGTCATTCTAAAACCGTTCCAATTCATTTCACATTTCATTACCTAGAGCCTGAGAGGGGTCACTGCTGAGAGGGTTCATACTATACCTATTACTATGGATTGGATGCGGATGCTTCATCTAGCGCATACCAAATAAAGCCAGCCGGGTATCATAGGAGACAGGGGAAAAAGCACTTTCAAATGACTAAAAACTCCGAATCATCTGATTGATTCAAAAATGTTAGTAGTAATTGAATTGCGTAGGGAACCCTTTCAAAGCTTCTGTTTCATAGTCTACCGAGTAGCAGTTCCAGCATTATCCGAATCAGCATTGCGCCAGAATCCATTCAACCAAGAAAGGCGTAAGCGCTAGCTGATCTGAAACGAAATAAAATAGTTCTTTCCATTTTCCCAGCCGGAAAGCCCTGGGACGGCATATGTGACATCAAGTTGACGCATCCATCCTCTGGACCAAAAAAGAGGAGTTTGCCGAACAGAACAATAGTTCACTGCCAGATATCTTTTCTAATCAATCAGCAAGGAATTGATAGAGAGAGAGAGCCCTGCGAAAGGAGTAGCTTCCAGCATCCTCCCTTGACAGTGACTTTCGGAGACTTGTCTATAAGTAAGTCCATTTCTTCTTGTGGGACATCGAGAGACTTTCCTCTCTCTCCGATTGCAACTAATATCATCCTATCTTTCCTCTCAATTAGACCAATCAGAAAGATTCCCTATCTTATGTCATTGGCTGGAGAAGATTGATAGATAGGCTATCAGTGCACTCTTCTGGGTGGGACCAGAACTTCCTACTCGTTCTCGCACCCCAGCGCTATGCTCCAGGCGCATCTTGGCACTCAATTGGAATGAGTCCGAAGAACACTTGCCCCCCTCACCGGCTTTGTCAGATCTGTCTTTCGGCTGGACAGCTTCCGCTGCTACTTTGATATTTACTCCGACGCTTGTTCCTAGATATAAAAAGAAGTACTTTAGTCTACGAGTATTAGGTGGCACTGCTGCTTTCTTTGCTAGCTCACCCGAAACTCTGTCTTCAGGAGGAAGAGACCAGCGTCCATATGGACGACGACGACTGGAACACCCTCTCGCCCATCCAAGAGATCCCATCTCCTCACTTACCAGAGGATGATGAAGGGAGGCAAGATGGGCATGGGCCAACTCCACCCACGGCTTCTTCCAGCCACCTTCCGGTAGAGGTAAGAGAAGGATCGCGAAGAAGGAAAACTGCAGATCAGGCAGAGGAAAGACACATACGCCCCCGCCTTAATGAAACAAAACAACAGGAGTACAGTTATGGTGAGAAAGAGTTCTCAAATATTGATAAAATAAAAAGAAAAGAAAGAAGAGAACGAAAGGAGAACAGAACTTTGTATTTGGTAACTCTCCTGTAGTTATGTTTAACCTTGAATGCAATTTATAAATTCGACAGCAATAGTCCCTCGGACTCTAAAAGTAATAACGAAAATGGCTAATCCAATAGCAGATTCCGCAGCTGCCACTGTTGGAACTAATGAAGCAAATGATTGACCCATCATATCATCCAAAGAAACGGAAAATACCAAAAAGTTCAAATTGACAGCTAATAACATTGATTCAATTGGCATTGACATAATAAGAATATTTCGTCTATTAAGGAGGATTCCCCGAATACCTAAAATAGAGATGATCATAGAAAAAGTGAAATATTTTATAGGATCCGTTTCGGAAACATGGAATGTCAGAGAAATTCAAATTATGTAAGGCTTAGAAAGAAGTCCTGCGTAGAGTCCAGGGAGAGCCTATTTTTCTTTTTTCTCTAGTTACCCTCTCAAACAACGCGTTTGATTTCCTTCCTTATATAAAATTCCATCTTTCTCTTGCCGATCACATCCAATTTCGTCGGAATACATCCTGTCTTTTCACCATATGATATGATATGATATGATATGATATGAATAGTAGTCCTATGCATTACCCAAAATAGATTCTATGAACCCGATTCTTATCCGCTATTGAATGATTTATCTCCGAATTAGTCCTTCCTCTCTAGTCCTCTAGAAATCGGGCTTCCTCGCTTAGTAGCTCCTTTAGTTTCCTACTATGTGGGGATTTTGAAGATGGGCTTGCAGCGGATTCAACCGATCGATTCGCCGTGGCATATAGAGATGGGCGAAGCAAAAAAGGTGTTTTCATGTTCCATTACAAAGCCAACCCCCGAGGAAGAAAGGTAAGTTAGAAGCATACCAGGATATATACTCATAGTACCTTCCATACTTATCTCCGGTAGAACTAACAAAATAGAAAACTATGACTAGTAGACTCATACGAATGCTCTCCTTCTCCTAGCGACGCTTCGCGCCTACTTGCCTCAGTTGATGGATGGCCAAAGTAAAGTGCCCACTGCCTTTTTTCGGTTGCGGGATGCTCTGGCACATAGCTATTCAGGTCAGGCTAGCCCTAAGACCATGCTTTTCATTTCCGTCCTGCCCACTACCATTAGTTAGGCATTTAAGCTCAGACCAGCCCAACCTCTTCATGGTCACATCCCCTTTTCCGACGCTTTTATTGTTATAGACCGCTCACTACCCCTTTCCTTCTCTATGTAAGACTAAATAAGGAAATACAAAGAATGGAAGAAAGGGCCAAAGCAATTGTTTGTCTTGCATTGCAGCAATCAAACCAAAATCAAGTATTAAAGGCTGTTGAAACACTTCTTTTCTTGGGATGGGAGCTAGGCTACCAAAGCTGTTTCAGTCCCTGCCCATAATTCAGCACATAAGGCAGACCTTGAACCAAGGTTATACATAGATCCTTTGATCTCCACGGCACTGACTATACCACCGGCACTCTAGAGGCACAGGGCGAAGAGTAAGCATCTAACTGAAGTTTGACAACTTGGAAAGATGGCCCAGCCAATGTTAATGATTCTTTTATCTGGGATAACTTGCTGGGAATTCACTAGAGCTCCTGAAGCCACTTGATCCTTATAGAGGTCTATCATTTGGTTTGGCTAAAAAGATCCCTGCGTGCATTGTCTTCATTACCCAAATAGAAAGCATTCCTGTACCGGCAGTGAAGTTCGTGCTAAATGACCGAACGAAGGTATCCGCTTGCGAGTCTGATCAAAGAGTTGCCGGGTTCATTATGCTCTTCTTCCTGAAAATGGGAAGTATTATGAAGTTTAAGTCCTGTGCTGTAGTTAATTCCCTTTGTCTTAAGTGATCTATTAGAGAGCTTCCCTGTGACCGCCCGAAGGGTAAGAAAGAGATGCTCCGTGTAGCTAACCCCAAGTCTGGTAACCTTTGAAAATAGGTTTCTGACGTCACTGCCTTTCATGCCAAGCTTGACGCTCTTGCTCTTGCACAGGCGGTGGGTGGATCAATTTGTGTAAACGATCGCTTTCTTTCTATGTCTCCCAATCGATGCGGTACTGCCAATCGTAGACTGGTGACCGGGGAATGAGAGCTCCATACACCATGATTCATGGAGTCTTTCCTCTCGTTTTTAGGTTGTTTGTGTATATACCCAACTGTAGGTCACCTATGTGACCAATCCTCACCATTGGTTTCACAGCACTTAGTAAGCATACGTTTGAAGACCGAGTTGGTTGATTTGGTCTGTCCATTCGCTCTAGGAGGGGCTCGACTTCCTTTGAGCTATGAGAAATGGGAGCGCCTTCTTCTTTTTTTTCAGGGATCTCCTTGGCTACAAAGAGAGCTATGGAGCCTAGCTGAAAGCTTGACAAGGCCTATTTAGTGTATTCGGCCACCCAACCACTCGCAGAAAGAAAGGGGCATTCAAAACCTGACAGGGATTCCTTCTCCTAGGGTTGCTCTGAGGTAACCGCTCGTCTTGATGCTGGCAGTCAAGAAGGCAAAGAGTTGACTTCTACTTTTGAAGTGTAAGGAGTTGACCTTCCTTCGCCTATCTCGGATTCTGCTACAGATTGGAACAATAGTTCACATTCGCTTGGGAATACCAAATAGAATGCAGTCGAGACAACCACAAGTAGAGGAACGACCGACACAGCTGGCATGCCCCCGCAACCTTCGATCCATCTATCTAAACATCGTTCTACTACAGAACTGAGTTCATCATAGCAGCCAGCCTCGGTAAGGTTAACTAGCAACTTGACTCACTGCACTCGAAAAAGATAGCAAAGCGACAATCGGTCGGTATGGGTGGAACCTAGTATAGCTGCGCTTTCTTTTCTTCTTCTTGGTCTAGTCTATCTACCCGTCTCTAAGTAAGCCCCTCACCTTCCCTTTTTGGAGTAGAGGTCAGAGGCTAGTGCGGGTAGCCCTGTCGGAAACTAGAAAGAAGAGGCTGATGCACCTGCCCGGCGGTGGGTGGGTTCAGCTCGATCAACTGGGATAGGAGTTTTTTCTCTATCTTGCTCCATGGTGTTCAAGCAGTGCGTCCAGAAAGCTGTGATTCATGGGAGGGAGCAGCTTCAATAGCTTTGGCTGTGAAAACTCTTGGTCTTGGAGCATCAGTGTCATCAGTTCACCCAAGATCAGCACAGGACAAATAACTACTAGGTTTGTGCCAGAAAAGCGTCTTGCGTGACGGGGAAAGAGTGGAAAAAGAAATAGATTCATCAGCTATGGAATCTGACAGGTATCGGTATTGAACAGAGGGGGCTGTTCACAAAGCATCCCATGGTGCGCTCCGAGGAGGGGAAAAAAGATACCACACACAATTCTGAAACTCGAAATCCGTTCCTAGAAATCCGTGAAATCATTGTTCTGGGTCACCTTGGCTTTTGTGTTCCGTAGTGACTAGGGGAAGTTGCCCGGCTTGGTATCTCTCCTACTTCTTGACCTTGCTTCTCACCATTAGGGGATAGAGTCTAGTAGTTCCTTCCATGCCAAGGAAACTTCTATCGATTGGCGCCGTTGGTTGGAAATTTGCATAGCATTCCCACGCCTCGTTCTTCATCAGCTTGGTGCCGCTTCAATTACGAGGTCTGTCAGCTTCCATCTCCCGATGTTGCTACTCGTATCCATTCCTCCCTGGAACCTGTTGCGAAGAGCTTGCAAAGGTGCCAAGGTTGCCTGAATCGAATCAAATAAGAGCTCTGCCTTCTTGACTAGCTATTCGTGCTGCTCCGCTAGCTGGTGACTTGCCTGTCCCCTCATACATACTTACTTAGGTCTAGACCCCTATTCGCTGACCACCGGGCTCCATCTTTCTAGTAGCAAGAAAAAGCCTATACTACTTCTGATTCCATACGCAACGCATACCTCTAGAGTGTAGCAGTGACTTCTTTCTCTCTCTAGTTTAGCAGTGACTTCTTTCTCTCTCGGTGATCCCTTGGTTGGATACTATTTGCATGTTGACTAGTGGGAATTCCAGCTATCCCTTTCCAACAACTAGACAAGTTCGGTGCATCTAGACTTTCTTTTTGACCGATATACTGAACCTATTCCTTTCAAGCCAACCGATTCAAACTCGTAGAATGACTTGACTTTCGAACAAGACTACGGCACTCCTTCCTCGAGAACTGCTTTCGCTTCCAGCTATTTAAGGCAAGACAAGAGCGGATCGGCTTTTCCTTGCTACAGAGGATTGAAGCTCTTTCCACACTGAAGATCGGATCCATTCCAGCTTCACTTCAACCTTGCCAGCTCTATTGCTGGGATTCCAGAAGTTATATTAATGGATTTGCCACCTGGCTCGCTTCAATGGATGAGTCGGGCTAGGGTGATGACTCGGGCTCGGGAGTTTCCAGTGAAGGAAAAGTCTCGTATTTCTTGATCTAGTTCCTACCATTTCTGATCCGGATCTAGCTAGATGAGTAGTTAGTTTGGGAAACAAGGGTGCCGAGCTGATGTGTTATCATATCATATTTGAAAGGAAGTCAGCTATTGAATCAGCAACTAGTCTGGTGTTGATACGCCGCGATGCCTTTGCTTCACAAAAGACACAGTGAAAGAAGCCCACATGCCCACTCTTCTTTCCCCCCCTCACCTCAACCGTATAGTAGATGGGTTTGGGGGGCCTCGGTTTCCTATGCCTACACCAGTGAATTTCTTTACCTCTTCGTACGCTCCCAATCGCAGATTTGAATAATCAAGTCGGTATGGGGCTGCTGCCTTTTGTTACTCCGGAAATATTGGCTTCGCCTGTACAGATTTTCTAGGGCCTGGGCGATTTTTACCCGCTTCTCGGCGCTCGCCGTTTCAAGGTGAAGATCCTCGTAAGTAGAGCGTAATGTGCTCTCCCTAGGGTTCCTATCTCGACAGGACCTTAGAACTGTTTTAATTCTTTTCTTTAAGAACGCAATGGATGGTACTTCAGGTTGCGCCCCATTTATGGGCGGCTCTGACTCTTTGCCATTGGCGTCTTGGCGGGACACTTTTTTCCGCTTATCATCATCCTCAGAATTAGGCGTAGCGGAAGCACTCGACGAGGCCTCTACGACAGCATGGGCTCTTCCCCGTTTCTGGCCGGACGATTCCATAAATACTTTGGTCAGAAGTAAGACCAAACCGAGAGTGAGTAGCATAGACATAGACAAGGATAGATTTGTGAATGAGACATAGTACTCACCAATATTCAGATCCAGAATTGGGTGAATTCCAAATTGATATTGATCCAACGGGCTGTTGAGATTAGGTAGGTTACCAAAATACCCTCTGCCTTGTTGGGCAATCAAGTAGTCCCAGTTGCCCTCGGCAGACATTCGGGCGTGCAGATCTTGTATTCTCTGACCAAAACAACTACGTCCCTGAGGTGTGTGAATCTCCTCGAGTAAGGAGCGCCAAAAAGCGTCGTAGTCCGCAATCGCACTCTCACGCCGGATACCAGAGAATAGATTCACACGGAAAGCGCTTATTTCCTGTACTGACGGGAGATTCAGGTTCCTCTCACGCAAGATACCTTCCATTTCTCTAAATAAGGGGAGGGCTCGGAGTACCCTATGCACATCCTCCACCGATTCCGATTCTCGATTTAGTGGGATTCCAGGCATCCCACGAGTTGCAATCATAATGGGTTTACTACTTGATAATAGCATTTTTCTATCCGTTAATAAAAATATCATCGTACTTGACAATTCCATCTTTTTCAGCTCTGCTCCCAAAAGAGAAAGGAGACTAGACTGATCCATTCTTGACGTCGGCGTTGGTTTTTCCAACGAAACGAAAAAAAGAACATTCGAACAAATAGACTTGATTCCATGACAA
>Ga0207706_10003371_pt1 | contig 15280 bp, 17 predicted proteins | sample KBSC53metaG_FD_184318 | JGI IMG/M metagenome (GOLD analysis project Ga0207706, IMG submission 184318) | Corn rhizosphere microbial communities from Kellogg Biological Station, Michigan, USA - KBS C5-3 metaG (SPAdes) (version 2) | ecosystem: Host-associated > Plants > Roots > Rhizosphere > Soil ... | reverse complement strand
CACTCCATCCCGGCCTCCCTCCGCCGCGCCCGCCGCGCCGTCCGGCCGATCCCTCCCGGTTCCCTGCGGCCGCGGACCACGCCGACGATCACGCCCGCCAGCGCCAGCACCACCCCCGCCGCCACCGCCGACGCGAACCGGCCGGCGTCGCGGGACGGAGTGGACGTTTCCGCGCCGGCGAACAGCGCCATCAGCATCACGCCCAGGAACCCCGCCGCGGCCAACGCCACCACGCCGGCAGCAACGAGGCCCCGGGTGCCATCCACGATCACGCTCTCCGGGTTCGACTCCTCCGGCTTCTCCACCGACCACGGCTCACCCGTTCTTTCCATCGCCGCCTCCCGGGTGTGAGGTGATGGATCGATCGACCGGACGATCGTCTCCCGCGCGGATCCCCGGCCGTTGAAGTCCGCGCAGGCGGACGGTGGGCCGTGGCAGCCGCGACTTCAGCCGCAAACTCCCCGATGGGACGCCACGTTCCGGCCTCACCCCGCCCGCGCCAGCTCCCCCCGCGGCGCCGAGCGGATGTCGCCGCGCGGGCCGATCTCGAAGTCGAAGATCGCCGTGGGCACCGCCACGGTGCAGCAGACGTTGGGGTGCTCCAGCATGCAGCTGATGTGGCCGTGGATCGGCGCGGCGGCGAGGAGGACGTACGCCTGCTCGCCGGTGAAGCCGTAGCGCTGCAGGTGGCGGATGGCGTGGCGGCAGGCCATCCGGTACGCCACCCACACGTCCAGGTAGTGCTGCGTGTCGTTCTCGTCCACCGAGATCCCCTGGAAGGTCAGGTACTCGGCGTAGCCGCGCTCCACCGGCGCCGGCTCGAACACCGGGCTGGTGATCCCCGTATGGTTGATCCCGTCGGAGATCAGGTCCACGTGCAGGTCGATGTAGCCGGCCATCTTCACCCCGCCCAGCCCCGTGATCTTCCCGTCCCCCTGGCTGAACTGCAGGTCGCCCACCGACAGGTTCGCGCCCTCCACGTAGACGGGGAGATAGGCGCGCGAGCCGCGGGCCAGCTCCTTCACGTCCAGGTTGCCGCCGTTCTCGCGCGCCGCCCAGGTGCGCGGCGCCTCCCTGGCCAGCCGCTCGGCCAGGGCGCCCTCCAGCTCGCCCATCAGCGCCCCTTCCTCCTGCGGCACCATGGTGCCGGAAACGAAGCGCCCGCCGTGCGTGGACGCCACCGCCAGCTCGCGCCGGTTCCAGCGCGCCATCCGCTCGGGGCTGGGCGCGCACCCCAGGGTGCCCGGGTGCGGCAGCCCCGCGAAGCGCACCCCCTGCACGTGCCGCGAGGTGCCGTAGATCCCGTTCAGGTCCCAGATCGCCTTGCGCGCCTCGGGGTACTCGTCGGTCAGCAGGCCGGTGCCGGTGTGCCGGTCCAGGATCCCCGTGTACCCCCACTCGGCGCCGGGGAGGGGGCCGATGTCCAGCACGTCCACCACCAGCAGGTCGCCGGGCTTCGCGCCGTTCACGGCGACGGGGCCGGTGAGGTAGTGGAGCTGCGACAGGTCCAGGTCGCGCACGTCGTCGGCGGTGTCGCTGTTCACGATCTGGCCGCCGGACAGGTCCAGGCACTCCAGGCGGAACACCGAGCCGGGGTCCACCGCCGCCACGGCGGGGATCCCGGGGTGCCAGCGGTTGTGGGGACGGGGGTGCTGCTCCTCGGGCGGCCTGCGCAGGTCGACCCCGATCAGGGTGGTGGGCACCGTTCACCTCCGCCGCGCCGTGGAGAGGGGGGCGCGGCCTGGCCAGAGCGCGGCGTGGATGGTTGCGGCCCGGCGGCGGGGTGCCGGGCGGGTGGTTCACCGGGTGTCGGGGCTTGGCCCGGGCGGCGTGCCGAAGCGGCGCGCCACCTCGTCCACCGCGCGGTTCATCCACGCGATGGCGTCGGCCGCGCCGCGCAGGTACGGGTCGCCCTCGGGGGCGGGCTCGTACTCGCGCGGGCCGTGGCCGGTGAGCAGCCAGTGGCCGCTCACGTTCAGCGCGTGGGGCAGGCGCAGCATCACGTCGCCGTTGGGCACGCGGCCGCGGGTGAACCACTCGCTCACGGTGGCCACCCCTACGCCCAGCTCGCGCGCCAGGTCCGCCTGCGACATCCCGCGGTCGTCCAGCACCTGCCGCAGCCGCTCGAAGAAGGCCGACAGCTCCACCGCCTTGCGGCGCACAGGTCCGGCGTTCTGTTCGGGGGCCAGCACCGCACCTCCGACGACAGGGGTTCCCGGCTCGAAACGCATCTCGCGCCCCTGCAAGGATTTAGCCGCGGCGTCGGAGATCGCTTCCGTGCCGGGCTCCCCCACCTCGGTTTCGGTGAGCCGAACCGCATTTGACATGTCGAACACAGGGTAGCAGATTGACCCCGCGCCAGCAAGGGAGACCCTTCCCGGCGCCCCAGCCCCACCCTTTCGCCGCCGCCGCGAGCGTGAGCCGCACCATCCTGCTGGTCGAAGACCACGAAGACAACCGGATCGTGTACCGCACGATCCTGGAGCACTACGGCTACCGGGTGCTGCTGGCCGCCGACGGCGCCGAGGGCGTGCGGCTGGCGCGCGAGGAGGCGCCCGACCTGGTGCTGATGGACGTTTCCATCCCGGTGATGGACGGTTGGGAGGCCACCCGCACGCTCAAGGCCGACCCCGCCACCGCGCGCATCCCGGTGATCGCGCTCACCGCCCACGCGCTGGCGGCAGACCGCGCCACCGCGCAGGAGGTGGGGTGCGACGGGTACCTGGCCAAACCCGTGGAGCCCCGCGTGGTGCTCGAGGAGGTGCGCCGCTTCCTGGGCGACTGACCGTTGTCGGCGGATCCCCCGCAAAGAAGCGCGGCGGCGCTCCCGCCGCAAGCTGCACGAAGGTTGAACGCACCAGCGGCCCTCCGGAACCGGAAGGGCCGCTTCGTTTTTCGTCGGCGGGCTCGTGGCTGTACCGGGTCTGCTGGGGGTCACACGGAGCAGCGGAGGGCAACGGAGCAGCGGAGAACTACGCCCGTCCCCTGCTTCGGCGTGCATCCCTCAGCCCGGTTCGGGACCGTCGGGGACGAACCGCCGCCACTCGTCCGATTCGGCGATGTGCTTGATGGCGGCGTTGCGAGCCTCCAGGAAGCGCGTCATGTAGCGCCGCAGCAGCAGCCGCTCGGCGATGCGCCCCAGCGGCCCCAGCGGCGCGGCGAAGCGGAAGCGGTCGCGCAGCACGGTGCCGCCGTCCGACTCGCCGAACCAGTGGTCGTGCGCCATCCAGGCGAAGGCGCCGCGCACCATCTCGTCCCGGAACCAGCGCGGCCGGTCGTAGCCGCTGATCCGGCTGGTGAGGTGCTGCGTCACCCCCAGGTGCCGCGCCCGCCACGTCACCGTCTCGCCCGGTTCGATCAGCCCCGTCGTCCGCCCGGCCACCGCCCGCTCACCCGACGATCCGGTGGACTGCTGGTGCAGCTCGATGCTGCGCGACAGGTCGAACACCCGCTCCCGCGGCGCCGCGATGAAGGTGCTCAGCTCGATCTCGACCACCGGCGGTTCTTCCTCCGCTGAAGCGTCGCAGGCCCTGGCTTGCTCACCGGCCGCCAAAGCCGCAGTTGTTTGGACGAGAGCCTCTTCCGTGCACCATTCCCCGCGTCCACACCGAAGCCGGTAGTCCGCGAAGGCGGACTTCGTGCCGTCGTCGCAGCGAATTCATTCGCCCGCCGGACCATCGGCCACCCCTTTCTTCCTTGCTCACGCGCCGTGCCGCGGGTATCCTGCGGACACTCACGTCATCGCCGCCCTTCCACCGTGCACCCGATGTCCGACGCCGATCCCGGGAAGATCGAGAACGTGTCCGACACGGCGCGGTGGGTGGCCATCTACCGCGCGATGGAATCCGAGCGGCCGGACGCGCTCTTCCGCGATCCATGGGCGCGGCGGCTGGGCGGGCCTCGCGGCGAGGCCATCGTCCGGGCCATGCCGCAGGGCCGCAAGATGGCGTGGCCGATGATCGTGCGCACGGCCGTCTTCGACGAGGTGATCCTGGAATCGATCCGCAGCCGCGGCGTGGACCTGGTGCTGAACCTGGCCGCCGGCCTCGACACCCGCGCCTGGCGGCTCGATCTCCCCGCCGGTCTGCGCTGGGTGGACGTGGACCTTCCCGGGATGACCGAGTACAAGCAGGGCGTGATGCAGGGCGAAACGCCGCGCTGCCGCTACGAGGCCGTTTCGGCCGACCTGGCCGACCCGATCCAGCGCGACGGCGTGTTCGCCCGCGAGGCGCGGGAGTCGGAGTGCGCGCTGGTGGTGACCGAGGGGCTGCTCGTCTACCTGGACCAGAAGGACGTGGCCGCGCTGGCCCGCTCGCTGGCCGCGCACCCCGCGTACCGCTGGTGGCTCACCGACCTGGCCAGCCCCGCGCTGATGACGTGGATGCAGAAGAAGTGGGGCAGGAACGTGCGCGAGGGGAACGCGCCTTTCCGCTTCGCGCCCGACGAGGGCTCCGGCTTCTTCGCCCCGTACGGCTGGCGCGAGTCCGAGGCACGCGGCACCGCGGACGACGCGCTGCGGCTGAGGCGCGGGCAGGGCAGCCTGTGGATCTACCGCCTGCTCAAGCCGATCGTACCCGAACGCAAGCGCGAGGAGTTCCGCCGCTTCTCCATCAACCTGCTGCTGGAGCGGACACCCCCCGCCGCCGCCCCATCCACCTGACCGTCCGACGATCATGGGAACCCGAGACCCGCGCATAGACGCCTACATCGAGAAGGCCGCCCCCTTCGCCCGGCCGATCCTGAGCCACCTGCGCGAGGTGGTGCACGCCACCGTACCCGAGGTGCAGGAAGACATCAAGTGGGGGATGCCCGCCTTCATGTACAAGGGGATGTTCTGCGGCCTCGCGTCGTTCAAGGAGCACGCCGCCTTCAACTTCTGGAAGCATTCGCTGATCGTGGGCGGCGAGCGCCCCGAAGACGCGATGGGCAGCTTCGGCCGCATCACCAGCCTGGCCGACCTGCCGCCCGACGACGTGCTCGCCGGCTACCTGCGCGAGGCCAAGCGCCTGAACGACGAGGGGATCAGGGCGCCCAGGGCCGAGAAGCCGAAGGAGGCGAAGCAGGAGCCGGACGTTCCCGACGACCTGGTCGCCGCGCTGGAGACCAATCCCGCCGCGCAGGAGCACTTCCACAGCTTCTCGCCCAGCAAGCGCAAGGACTACATCGAGTGGATCACCGAGGCCAAGAGCGACGCCACCCGGAGGAAGCGCCTGGACACCGCCGTCGAATGGATTTCCGAGGGCAAGAGCCGCAACTGGAAGTACGAGCGCAAGTGACGGCCCGTGGATGATCCTGCGCTGCACGCAGAAGCTCCTCGAGGCCAGCGGCAGCAAGCCGGAAGAGGTCGAGATCGAGCCGGAAGGGCTGCTGGGGGAGTGGTACGCGAACACCGTCGCGCTGCCGTTCCGCGGCCGTAGCGTGGTGATGTTCACCAGCGCCAGCACGCTGCTGACGGTGGTCGCGCCGGGAAAAGTGCTCCGCACCACGGTGCCCGTCTTCCGGGAACGTCTCCCCGCCCTCCTTCACCGGATCGGCCTTCCGGCGGAGTGGGTCGCCCGGCAGCGGATCGGTCTGGATGAAGTGCGCGTCACCAAAACGCGTGATCGCCACGTCCTGGGCTGCATGAACGATCTGGCTTACATGCTCCAGATCCATACCGAAGACGATCACAGTTTCGACCGGATCGATTGGGACGGACTGGAGAACCGGCTCTCTCGGAACCTGCTCAGCTACCAGGGCTACGAACCTGCCGACCGGCGCCTGTATCGGCTCGCGCACGGCGACCACGCCTGAGCGAAGACAAGGGCGACGACCGGCGAAAGGGGGCATCGCCCGACCTGAAACCGTGTTTCCACTCCACATCGTTGGCTGCGCGCGATTTTTCTTGCTCCGCCTGCCGGCCGCGAATATCCTGCGGACTGATCCCCCGATCGATCGTTCTCGTCGGCTCCCCCTCATCTCCGTCGCCGCGGAATTCGAGATGACGCGCTCGCGCCCGCTGTTTCTCCTGCTGGTGCTCCCGTTTCTCCAGGCCACGTCGTGCGTGCGCCCGCCGCAGGGCGAGCCGTCCGCCGCCGCGCGCGCGAACACGCTCTCCGCCGCCGAGCAGAGGGACGGCTGGAGGCTGCTGTTCGACGGGCGGACGCTGGACGGGTGGCGCGGCTACCGCTCGGCGACGGCGCCGGCGGGGTGGCAGGTGGTGGACGGCGCCATCACGCGCGTGGGCGAGGGCGGCGACCTGATCACCGACCGCGAGTTCGGCAACTTCGAGCTGGCGCTGGATTGGAAGATCTCGCCGGGCGGCAACAGCGGGATCATCTACCGCGTGGTGGAAGACCCGGCGCTCGAGTACGTCTGGCAGAGCGGCCCCGAATACCAGGTGCTCGACAACGCCCGCCACTCCGACGGCCGCAACCCCATGACCTCGGCCGGCTCCGACTTCGCGCTGTACGCTCCCGTGCGTGACGTGACGCGGCCCGTGGGCGAGTGGAACGCGGCGCGGATCGTGGTGCGCGGCAACCACGTGGAGCACTGGATGAATGGCGTGAAGCTGCTGGAATACGAGCTCGGCAGCCCCGCCTGGGAGCAGCGCGTGCGGGCCAGCAAGTTCGGCACCATGCCGCGCTACGGCCGCGCCTCCCGCGGCCACATCGCCCTGCAGCAGCACGAGGCCTGGGTCGCCTACCGCAACATCCGCATCCGCGAGCTGCCGTAGCTTTGATCCGAGGTATGACGTTGCTCACGCCGAACGTCCCGAGATGTCATCCTGAAGGAGCCTAAGCGACTGAAGGATCTATACTTGGCCTCCACGCCAGGCCAGGTGGAAATCACTCGAACCACGAGCAGGACCCCTGTCCACCCCGTCCCGCACCGCGGACACGTCATTCCTCCACCAACGGACCACGCGCGATGAACGGCACCCGGCTGCGGCTCTCAGCGATGATGTTCCTCCAGTACTTCATCTGGGGCGCGTGGTTCGTCACCCTGGGCACCTACCTGGGGCAGACGCTCAAGTTCGACGGCACGCGCATCGGCCTGGCGTACGGAAGCACCGCCGTGGCGGCCATGATCTCGCCGTTCTTCGTGGGGATGGTGGCCGACCGCTTCTTCGCCAGCGAGAAGCTTCTCGCGGCGCTGCACCTGGCCGGCGCGGCGGCGCTGTGGTGGGCATCCACCATCCACACCTTCGCGGCGTTCTACGCGGTGGTGACGGTGTACGCGCTCTGCTACTTCCCCACCCTCTCGCTCACCAACTCGCTGTCGTTCCACCACATGCGCGATCCGGCGGCGGAGTTTCCGCGGGTGCGGGTGCTGGGGACCATCGGGTGGATCGTGGCCGGGATCATCGTCGGTCAGCTGGGCGTGGAGGCCACGGCGATCCCGATGCGGATCGCGGCCGGCGCGTCGGTGGTGATGGCGGGGTACTCGCTGCTGCTGCCGCACACACCGCCGCCGGACGCCGGAAAGCCGATCCGCGCGCGCGACGTGCTGGGGCTCGACGCGCTGGCGATGATGAAGGACCGCACCTTCCTGGTGTTCGTGATCGGCTCGTTCCTGCTCTGCATCCCGCTGCAGTTCTACTACACCTTCACCAACCTGTACCTGAACGAGACCGGCCTTCCCGCGGCGGCCACCAAGATGACGCTGGGGCAGATGTCGGAGATCGGCTTCATGCTGGTGATGCCGTGGTTCCTGGTGCGGCTGGGCGTCAAGCGGATGCTGCTGGTGGGGATGGCGGCGTGGGCGCTGCGCTACGTGCTGTTCGCGGTGGGGAACCCGGGGCCGCTGGTGGCGGCGCTCTACCTGGGGATCGTCCTCCACGGCATCTGCTACGACTTCTTCTTCGTCACCGGCCAGATCTACGTGGACCAGCGCGCCACCCCGCAGATCCGCGCCGCCGCGCAGGGCTTCCTCGCCTTCGCCACGCTGGGCGTCGGCTACTTCATCGGCGCCATCGTCTCGGGCCGGGTGGTGCAGGCGTACACGACGACGCTCGCCGGCGGCGCCGTCACCCACGACTGGCGCACCATCTGGCTGATCCCCGCCGCCCTGGCCGCCGCGGTGCTGGTGATGTTCGCCGTCGCCTTCCGCGCCCCCGCGGCCGCGGCGACGCCGACGGTCGAGCCGGAGGTGCCTCTGGCGCCGGCGTGATGATGAGCATCCACGTGTTCCGGCTCCTCACAGAACCCCTGCGACTGTCATCCTGAGGGAGTCTAACCTAAGCGACTGAAGGATCTATACTTAGCGCCCGCGTCAAACCAAGGGAACCGATCGCCCTTCACGACAAGGAGGACGTATGCGAAAGCTGCGGCTGGACCTGGACACGCTGATCGTGGAGTCGTTCGACACCGCCGTGCTCCGCGCCGCCCGAGGAACGGTGGCCGCCAACCGCATCGACGCGGACCCGGTGCCCATCGAGAAGGGCTCGCGCAGCGACTGCGCGGACTGCTACTACACCCTCCCCGCCACCTGCATGTCGTGCGGCGAAGACGTCTGTACCATGGCCTCGCAGACCGATTGCCCGTCGTGCTACAACTCGTGCGGCGACTGCGGCCCCACCTGCGCCTGCCCCGCGGACGTGGGTGGAGCACAGACGGTCGGTGGACGATGACCGTGCAGGACGTCGCGGCCCCCGCGACGATCGAGCTGGTACGGCGGATCGCGCTCGCGCTTCCGATGGTGGAGGAGGTGCCGTCGTGGGACGGCACGCCCTCGTTCCGCGTGCGCAAGACGAGCTTTCTGCGGCTGCGGGAGGATGGAGACACGCTCGTGGTGAAGGTGAACTACTACGAGCGGCGTTTCCTGATCGAAGCGGACCCCGGCGCCTTCTTCGTCACCGACGACCTCCGGGTACATCCGTGGATGCTCGTGCGGCTCGCGGTCGTGCCGCCAGACGCGTTGCGCGAGCGGATCGAGGAGGCGTGGCGGCTCGTGGCGCCGAAACGGCTGGTCGCGGAGTACAGCCGGACGCTCGCGTGAAGCGCGGGGCCGGCGTCCGCGATCACGCTTCCCGCGCCACCGCCGGCACGAACGCGTCCAGCCCCTCCGGCGGGAACGGGAGGGTGCGCTCCTCCTCGGCGCTCTGGTAGGCGGTCATCAGGAGTTGGACGACCTCCAGGCCGTCGTCGAACGTCAGCAGAGGCTCCTCGAGGCCGAGGAACGCCCGGACGAAGTGGCGGTTCTCGGCCTCGTAGCCGTAGGCGGCGGCTTCGCTGGCGACCACGGGCATCTGGCCGGTCTCTGCGTTCTGCTTCTCTACCAGGTCCTCGCCCGCGCGGCCACGCACCTCGCGGCTGAAGAACAGTTTGAGGCCCGTGTCCAGGCTGTTCCACTGCAGCGAGTACTCCGGCCCCAGCAGCTCCGCCGAGAGGCGCAGGCCGGCGCCTACGTAGCTCCACGACGTCGTCGCTTCACCCAGCACGTGCAGGCCCTCGGGCGTCTCGAACTCCACCGTCATGCTGGCGAAATCCTCGGCGGGGGCGCGGGTGTAGTCCACCTCGGGGCCCATCGTCTCGGACAGGCGGCGGGCGTACTCGGGGCGCGTCCACTTGAGGCTTGCCACGTGCGCGGTCACTTTCACCGGCCGCAGCGACCGCGGCGGCGCGCCCGGCTCCGTCAGCAGGTGGCGGACGAGCTGCACCGAGTGGCACATCATGTCGTTCAGCACGCCGCCGCCCTGCAGCCGGCCCTGCCAGAACCAGGGCATGTGCGGCCCGCTGTGCTCCTCGGCCGCGCGCGCAAGGTACGGACGCCCGGTGGTCGCCGCGCCGCGGGCCCACAGCAGCGCGCGGCCGGCCTCCACCTGCGGCGCGAACACCTGGTTCTCCAGGTAGCCGTGCATCAGCCCCGCGCCTTTCACCAGCTCCACCACGCGCCGCGCCTCGGCCACGTTGCGCGCCAGCGGCTTCTCGCAGGCGATCCCCTTCAGCGCCGCGCCGGCATGGACGGCGCGCACCACCTCTTCCACGTTCTCGACCCGTGCATGGTTGGGCCCGCACAGCCAGACCGCGTCGATCGACGGGTCCGCTACCATCTCGGCGATCGAGGCGAACGCGCGCGCCTCGCCCACGTCCAGCCGCCGCGCCATCTCGGCGGTCTCGGCGGCGTGCGCGGGGTTGGGGCTCCAGATGCCGCGCACGTCCGCGTCGCGCACACCCACGAACGCCTGCAGGTGGAAGCGCGCGTTGAACCCGCTGCCGATGATCCCGATCCCCAACCGCCGTCCGCTCATCCCGTCTCCCGATCCGGTTGATTCGTTCCGACCCATGCTCGTCACCCGCGGATGCGTCGTGCCGCACGATGGCCCCGCACCGGGCAGCTGAAGCCGCGGTCTACGACTACAGGAAGCCTCGCAAACTACGCGAGGCTATTCGGCGCGGCAGCAGGGTTCGGTTCAACGACGTGATTCTCGCGCGGGACCTGGCCGTTGAAGTCCGCGAAGGCGGACTGCGTGCCGTTGTAGCCGCGACGCCGTGACTTCAGTCGCATACTTGAGGGAGATTCAATTACCCCCCGTAGCTCACCCCCAGCTTCGCCAGCGCCTCGGGCGGGCAGCCGGTCCACTCCGCCATCCCGGTGTTCCCCTTGTAGCCGATGTCCGCCACACCCATCCGGCTGGACCAGAAGCCCGACGACGTCAGGTCGCGGAAGCGGGAGAAGAAGGCCACGCCCTGGCTCATCTCCGGCTTTGCGCGCGCGGGCCAGGCGATCTCGTCCAGCAGCCGCCGCTGAGACGGTCCGTCCGTGGCCACGAAGCGGGTGCCGTAGCGCCGCACGCTCTCGCTGTCAAGCCAGGCCAGCCCGCCGCGCATCGCCGTCTGCTGGTCCGGGTACGCGTCCATGATGAAGTCCATGAACTCGGGCACGCCCGCGTCCGTGGCGCTCCCCGAGCGCTCGTCGCGGGGGATCACCAGGTCGGCCAGCACGCGCACCGTCTCCCACTCGCGCGCGGTGAAGAACTTCGGCGCGAAGGCCGACGCGGACGCCAGCGCGTCCGCCGCCGCCCGCGACGCGGTCTCCACCGCGGGGGCATCCACGCCCTCCGGCAGCGGCGCGAACGCGGCGGCGATCGGGAGAAACGCGAGGACGCCGAGCGCCTCGCGGCGGGTCATCTCGCTCACAGCGCCCCCTGCTTCACCTGGTCCGCGATGTGGCTGGCCGTCCGCATGGCCAGCGCAAGGATCGTCCACGTGGGGTTCTTGTCCGCCTGGGAGACGAACACGCCGCCGTCGGCCACGAACAGGTTCCTCACCTCGTGCGCGCGGCAGTTCGCGTCCACCACGCTGGTGCGCGGGTCCGCCCCCATGCGCGTGCACCCAAGCTCGTGGATGATGCGGCCGCCCGTCGCGATCCCGTACCCATCCTCGGCGCTCGGCATGTCGGTGAAGATGGTGGCGCCCAGGTCGGTGAGCAGCGCGCGGAAGGTCTCCTGCATGTGCTTCACCTGCAGGTGCTCGTGGTCGCTCCACTTCCAGTGGAAGCGCAGCACGGGGATCCCCCAGCGGTCCAGCACCGCCGGGTCGAGCTCGCAGTAGCAGTCGTCGCTGGGGATCTGCTCGCCGCGCCCCGAGAACCCGACGATGGACGCGTAGTAGCGGCGGTAGTCGTCCTTCAGCTGCCTGCCGTATCCCCCGCCGCCCGGCCACTTCTCGATCCCGCCCATGAAGCCGTACGCGGGGACGTGCATCCCGCCCCACGGCTCGATGTGGTAGCCGCGCGGGAAGTCGAGCTTCCGGTTGTCCAGCCACCACGGCATGTAGATGTGTCCGCCGCCCACGCCGTCCTCGTTGTGCCGCACGTGGTCGGCGAGACGGGGGACGTACCCCCACACGTCCGTCCCCGTGGTGTCGGTGAGGTACTTCCCCACCGTGCCGCTCCCGTTGGCCAGCCCCTGCGGATGCCGCGACGAGCGCGAGTTGAGGAGGATGCGCGCCGACTCGCACGCGCTCGCGGCGAGGACGACCACCCGGGCGCGCACGTGCTCGTCCACCCCCGCGGCCTTGTCGATGTAGCTCACCCCCGTGGCGTTCCCGGCCGCGTCCGTGGTCACCTCGCGCGCCATGGCGCCGGTGATCACCGTCAGCTTCCCGGTACGCTTCGCGGGGGCGATCAGGACGCCGGGGCTGGAGAAGTTGGCGTTCACCGCGCACCCGCGGCTGCACTGGCCGCAGTAGTGGCACGCTGGCCGGCCGTTCAGCGGGCGGGTGAGGATGGAGAGGCGCGAGGGGATGCAGGTGACGCCGAGCTTCTGGGCCGACTGCTTGATCAGCAGCTCGTAGCAGCGCGGCCTGGGCGCGGGGAGGAAGACGCCGTCGGGGTGGTTCGCGAGCCCTTCGTTGCTCCCGAAGATGCCGACCAGGCGGTCGACGGCGTCGTACCACGGCTTCACGTCGTCGTAACCGATCGGCCAGTCGTCGCCCAGCCCGTCGCGGCTCTTCCCCTTGAAGTCGTGGGGGCCGAAGCGCAGCGAGATGCGGCCCCAGTGGTTGGTGCGGCCGCCCAGCATCCGGGCGCGCCACCAGTCGAACTTCGAGCCGGCCGCGCGGGTGTACGGCTCGCCCTCGATCTCCCACCCGCCGATACAGGCGTCGAACTCGCCGAACGGCCGCTCCTTCGTGCTGGCGCCGCGGCGGGGCGAGTCGAACGGCCAGCGCATCATGGTGCCGTCGCGGGCGTTGTCCCAGTCGCCGCCGGCCTCCAGCATCACCACGTCGGCGCCGGCCTGGGTGAGCACGTACGCCGCCATCCCGCCGCCGGCGCCCGAGCCCACGATGCACACGTCGTAAACCTTTGGGGTGCGGCGGATCTGCATAGGCGTGCGCGGCCGGATCTGGAGGGTAGGCGGACGGAGAGCGGTCGGAGGAGATAGCGCCATGATAGTGCGGCGGGCGCCGCGGCGACATGATTTTCTCGGCCGCGGGATCTACCGGAATGGAAAGTTCGGGGAGCCAATCCCCCACCGGCGACTGAAGTCGCAGCAACGACTACGGAAAGCCTCGCAAACTGCGCGAGGCTCCAACAACGCTATCCGCCTTTCATCCCGTGGTCGCGTGCATCGCGGTAGGAGACTCAAAAGTCCGAAGCCGGTGCGGCCGGCGGTGACGGATGCGCCAGGATCGACAGCGCCCGCGCCATCACCGGATCCTCGCCCGCGGCCATCTGTGCGGGCGTGGGAAGGATCAGTTCGTCGGGCGTGACGCCGATCTTCTCCAGCTGGTTCCCATCGCTCATCACCAGCGCCGCGTCCGTCACGCTCACGCCGTAGTAGACCGGGCGGTCGCCGCCGATGCTCATCTGGCGCTGCAGGGCGTGCATCACCCCACCGGCGGTGTGGTCGCCCAGCACCACGCCGCGGCCGGTGAGCTGGAGCAGGCGCGCCAGCACCTCGCTGGCGGAGGACGAGCGGCTGTCCACCAGCGCCACCACGGGACCCGCGAACGCGTTCACGCCGCCGCCCTCCGCCTCCAGCGGCCGCTCACGGCCCCGCTCCACCAGCGTGCCGATCGGCACGCGGTCGCGGAAGATCATCTCCAGAACCGCCTGCAGCGCCCCCATCGACCCGCCTCCGGTGCCGCGCAGGTCCAGCACCAGCCCCGCGCGCCCGCGCAGCCGCCGCCGCGCCCCGCCCAGCTCCTCCGGGGTGAGGGTGAACGTCGGAAGCGTCCACACCGGCACGCCGCCGCGCTCCTCCAGCCGCGGCTGGTACTCCTCGGCCGACAGCTCGGCCGCGCGGATCAGCCCCGCGATCCCGCCGCCATCCTGCATCCGTGTCAATGCGAGCGGATGGAAGCTCGCCTCCACCTTCGCGTTCAGCCGCAGGTCGCGCACGGTGCCGTCGGCCGAGCGGATGCGGGCGCGCAGCCACCGCTGCGGGCGCAGGACGTGCGCGATGTACAGGATCTGCCAGAGGTGATCGCGGGTGACCAGGTCGCCGTTCACGGCCAGAACGCGGTCGCCAGGTTTGACACGCTGGCTGTCGGCGTCGCTGCCGGGCTCCACGCGCTGCACGTAGCAGCTGTCGCCCACCATCAGCATCGACCACCCGTAGTTCACCATCACCGGGATCTGCGGGGGGACGAAGAAGGTGTGCGAGTCGCGCAGCGTGGTGGGGAGCTGCGCCACCAGTTCCAGCGCGTCGGTGTAGGTGGCCGCCTGCCGGATGCGCCGGTCCAGCTCCGCCGCGCGCCGGCCCAGGTCCACCCCGCGGAGCGCGCGGTCGTAGTACCGCCGCTCGATCTCGCCGCGCACCGCCCGCAGCATCCCCCGCGCCCGGTCACGCTCCACCCGGGTGATGGGCGGCGCCTGGGCGGAGATGACTTTGGGTTGGAATGCCAGGATGGCGGAGGCGGCGATCACGAGACGGCCGAAACGCGGGGTGATCATGGGCGACACAGTGTGGATGCAGGGACCGCGTCAGGAATCCAGTCCGGCCTCCTTCAACGCGCGAACCAGAAGATCCTCAACACCCATCTCCGTTGCCAATTCGCGCATGTAGTCCAGGTCGAGCCTTCGATCACGAATCTTCAAGACCCCCATCGCGTCGCTCCACTGCCGATCCGAGACGTGGTCTCCAAGGCGATACCAGTGGAGTTTCTGAACGATGATGTCCTCCGGGCTGGCGACCGTGATCACTTCGGGGGGCTGAACGTCCAGCGTGTACAACTGTCGTCGTTCGAGCTCACGGCGGGTGGAGCGCTGGTCACCCGCGACGAAAACGTCCACCTTGAACATCGTTTCGAGATGGATGACGTTAAACGTGGAGCGCCGCTTCACCGCCTCCCGGACGGCAGGTTCATCCACGTAAAAACGTTCGCGGAGTGCCGATACGAACGGCATGACGTGTTGTGGCTGGAAATCGGCGACGATGTCCACGTCCTGCGTGGCGCGAGCCAGACCATGAAGCGAACTGGCGAGCGAGCCCCCGACCAGGTACGGAATCCCGAGGTTCTCCAGGATGGCCGTGACACGCAGCGTGACTCCGATCGCCTCCTCCACTGCCTACCACCCCTTCTCGTCGGGATCCCAGCCGAAGACCTTGATCATCGTCTCCCGCCCAAGCCGCAGGGCCCCGAGACGCATCCGCATCTCCTCGTCGGGGATGTCGCCGTAGTCGGCACGGATACGCGCTTTCTGCAGCAGCGCCAGCGCGCGATTCAACGATTCCACGCGCTGCAGCTTCTGCGTGGGCGTCATCCGCCGATACCCCTCGATGAGGATGCGCTCGGCTTCGGGCGAAGTGTCCGACGGTCCCATCGTTCGCTGTCACCCTGTTCACCACACG
>Ga0207706_10003369_pt1 | contig 15290 bp, 13 predicted proteins | sample KBSC53metaG_FD_184318 | JGI IMG/M metagenome (GOLD analysis project Ga0207706, IMG submission 184318) | Corn rhizosphere microbial communities from Kellogg Biological Station, Michigan, USA - KBS C5-3 metaG (SPAdes) (version 2) | ecosystem: Host-associated > Plants > Roots > Rhizosphere > Soil ... | reverse complement strand
GACTACGCCCACACCCCCGACTCGCTCGACAACGTGCTCCAGGCGGCCAGGGCCGTCACCGGCGGACGGGTGCTCGTGGTCTTCGGCTGCGGCGGCGACCGCGACCGGGCCAAGCGGCCGCTGATGGGCGAGATCGCCGGGCGGCTGGCCGACGTGGCCGTCGTCACCTCCGACAACCCCCGCTCCGAGGCCCCGGAGGCGATCGTCGCCGAGGTCGCCGAGGGGGTCGCCCAGAGCGCCGGGCCCGATGGGTTCCTGGTCGAGGTCGACCGCCGGGCCGCTATCCGGGCCGCCCTGGCCATGGCCGGGCCGGGCGACACCGTCCTGCTCGCCGGCAAGGGCCACGAGCAGGGCCAGGAGTTCGCCGGCGGCCGCAAGGTCCCCTTCGACGACCGGCTGGTCGCCGCCGAGGAGCTCCGGGCGCTGCTGGGAGCCGCACGGTGATCCCGATGACCTTGAAGGAGATCGCCGAGGCCACCGGGGGGCGGCTGGCCGACGCCGACCCGGACGCCGTCGTCGCCGGGGTCGCGGTCGACTCCCGGGCGGTCCAGCCAGGGGAGCTGTTCGTCGCCCTGCCCGGCAGCCGCACCGACGGCAGCCTGTTCGCGGCCGCCGCCGCCGAGGCCGGGGCGGCCGCCACCCTGGCCCAGGAGGGCACAGTCTTCGCCGGGCCCCGGGTCGAGGTCGCCGACCCGCTGGCCGCCCTGGCCGCCCTGGGCACGGCCGTCCGGGACCGCTCGGCGGCCACCGTGGTCGCGGTCACCGGGTCCAACGGCAAGACCACCACCAAGGACCTGCTCGCCGCCGCCCTGGCCACCACCCTCCGCACGGTGGCCAACCAGGCGTCGTTCAACAACGAGGTCGGCCTGCCCCTGACCCTGACCCGGATCGACCCGGAGACCCAGGCGGTGGTGGTCGAGATGGGCGCCCGCGGCCCCGGCCACATCGCCGCCCTGGCCCGCCTGGCCCGGCCGTCGGTCGGCGTCGTCCTCAACGTCGGCGAGTCCCACCTGGGGATGTTCGGTTCCCGGGAGGCGATCGCCAAGGCCAAGGGCGAGCTGGTCGAGTCCCTGCCGCCCGACGGCACGGCCGTCCTCAACGCCGACGACCCCCAGGTGGCGGCCATGGCCGACCGCACCGTGGCCCGGGTGGTCCGCTTCGGCCAGGGCCCGGCCGCCGAGGTCAGGGCCGAAGGGGTCACCCTCGACGGCGACGGCCGGGCCAGCTTCACGCTGGTCACCCCGGCCGGGACGGCCACGGCGACCCTGCCGGCGCCCGGCGAGCACCTGGTCTCCTGCGCCCTGGCCGCGGCCGCGGCCGCCTCCGTCCTCGGGGTCGGCCCGGCCGAGGTGGCGGCCGGGCTGGCCGCGGCCGCCCTGTCGCCGATGCGCATGCAGGTCCGGCGCCGGCCGGACGGGCTGACGGTGGTCAACGACGCCTACAACGCCAACCCGTCGTCGATGGCCGCGGCCCTCAAGACCCTGGCCACCCTGGGCCGCCTGGGCGGGCGCACGGTCGCCGTGCTCGGCGAGATGGCCGAGCTGGGCCCGGCCGCGACCGCCGAGCACGACCGCATCGGCCGGCTGGCCACCCGCCTTGGCATCGACCGGCTGGTCGGGGTGGGGGAGCCGGGCCGGGTGATGGTCAACGCCGCCCGCATGGAGGGCATGTGGCCCGAGGAGGCCGAGGCCGTGGCCGGCCCCGACGCCGCCCTGGCCCTGCTCACCCCCGTCCTCGGCCCGGACGACGTGGTCCTGGTCAAGGCCAGCCGGGTCGTGGCCCTCGACCGGGTCGCCGACGCCCTCCTCCAGCCGCGGGGGGCCCCCTCCTAGTGGTCGGCATCCTGATCGCGGCCGCCGTCGCCCTTGCCCTCGGGCTGGTGGGGACGCCGCTGGCCATCCGGACCTTCCGGCGGCGCGGGCTGGGCCAGCTCATCCAGGTCGACCTGCCCGACGCCCACCAGACCAAGCGCGGCACCCCGACCATGGGCGGGGCGGTGATCATTCTCGGCGCCGTCGTCGGCTACCTGGTCGTCCACCTGTTCAGCCGCGGCCGGGTCCCGTTCACCCCGGCCGGCATCCTGGTGGTGATCACGATGGTCCTGCTCGGCACCGTCGGGTTCGTCGACGACTACCTGAAGATCCGCAACCAGCGCAGCCTCGGCCTGACCAAGACGGCCAAGTTCGCCGGCCAGGCCCTGGCCGCGATCGTCCTCGGGGTCGGCGCCTGGTACTGGGCCGACGCCTTCCGGGGCATCTCCTTCATCCGCCCTCTCAGCGGCACCGAGCTGCCCCTGATCCTGTTCCTGGTCTGGGTGTTCCTGCTCGTCTCGGCCACCTCCAACGGGGTCAACCTGACCGACGGCATGGACGGCCTCGCCTCCGGGTCGACCGTCCTGGTGGTCAGCGCCTATGTGGTGATCGGGTTCTGGCAGTTCCGCCACCTGTGCGGCACCCCGGCCGGCACCGCGGGCTGCTACCTCTTCCCGGCCGGCGAGTCGCCCCAGGACCTGGCCATCGTGGCCGCGGCCATGATGGGCGCGACGGCCGGGTTCCTGTGGTGGAACGCCCCACCGGCCCGCATCTTCATGGGCGACACCGGCTCCCTGGCCCTGGGCGGCACCCTGGCCGCCCTGGCCCTGTTCACCAACACCCAGCTGCTGCTGGCCGTCCTGGGCGGGCTGTACGTGGTCGAGACCCTCTCGGTGATCCTCCAGGTGGCCTCCTTCCGGCTGCTCCAGCGGCGGGTGTTCAAGATGGCCCCCATCCACCTCCACTTCGAGCTGTCGGAGTGGCCGGAGTTCACCGTGATCGTTCGCTTCTGGATCCTGGCCGGCCTGGCCGTGGCCTTCGGGCTGGGACTGTTCTACGCCGAGTTCCTGGCCGCCGGAGGCACCGGTGGGTAGCCACGGGCCCCCCGCGACCTGGCCGGCGCACTGCCCGCCGGGGTGGTTCACCGGGCTGCCGGTGCTGGTGGCCGGGCTCGGCCGTTCCGGGCGGGCCGCCGCCCGGCACCTGGCCGAGGCCGGGGCCGACGTCATCGCCTGCGACGACGCCCCCGACCTGGACACCGGCGAGCTGGCCGCCTTCGGGGTCAAGACCCACCTCGGCCCGGCCGGGCCGGCGCTCCTGGACGGCCGCGCCCTGCTGGTCGTCGCCCCCGGCCTGCCCGAGGCCCACCCGCTCATCCAGGGTGCGCTTGCCGCCGGCCTCCCCGTCTGGAGCGAGATCGAGCTGGCGGCCCGGGTCGCGACCATGCCGCTGGTCGGGGTGACCGGCACCAACGGCAAGACCACCACGACCGAGCTGGCCGCGGCCATGCTGACCGCCTCTGGGGTCCAGGCGGTGGCCGCCGGCAACGTCGGGCTGCCCTTGATCGACGCCGTGCTCGACCGCCACCCGCCTGACGCGGTGGTGGTCGAGCTGTCGAGCTTCCAGCTCCGCTTCACCTGGACCCTGCACCTCCAGGCCGGGGCCTGGCTCAACTTCGCCGCCGACCACCTCGACTGGCACCCCGGCCTGACCGCCTACGCCGAGGCCAAGGCCAAGGTCTGGGCCAACCAGGGCCCCGACGACTGGTCGGTCTATGGCGCCGACGACCCGGTGGTGGCGGCCAACGTCGCCGACGCCCCCGGCACCCCGGTGCCGTTCACCACCGGGCGGGCCGCCCCCGGCGGGCTCGGGCTGGAGGCCGGAGTGGCCCTCTCCCGGGTCCCAGGCCACGAGGGCGGCCTGTGGCGGGCGGCCGCGCTCCGCCTCCCGGGCCGGCACAACCTGGCCAACGCCATCGCCGCCTCCGGGGTGGCCATGGCCCTCGGCGCCCACCCGGCCGGCATGGCAAGGGCGGTGGCCGCCTTCCGGGCAGGGCCGCACCGGCTGGCCGCCGTCGGGGAGGTCCGCGGGGTCACCTTCGTCAACGACTCCAAGGCCACCAACCCGCACGCCGCCGCCCGCGCCCTGGCCGCGTTCCCCCGGGTCGTCTGGATCGCCGGGGGCCGCAACAAGGGCCTGGACTTCGACGACCTGGTCGCCGGGGCGGCCCGCCGGCTGGTCGGGGTGGTGCTGGTGGGGGAGGCGGCCGAGGAGCTGATGGACGCCCTCGGCCGGGCCGGCTACCCGGGCCCGGTGGTCCGGGCGGCCTCGGTCGGCGAGGCCGTCACCGTCGGGTTCGGCCTGGCCGACCCCGGCGACACCGTGCTGCTGGCCCCGGCCTGCGCCAGCCAGGACCAGTTCGCCGACTACGCCGAGCGCGGGGCCGCGTTCGAGGCCTCGGTGGGCCGCCTCGCCGCCCGCCACAACGAAGGCGGTCGCGATGGCGGTTCGTGACACCGGGCGTTCCCGGGACGCCCCGCGCCGCCGGGGGCCGCTGCTGGGGGCCGGGTCCACCTACTGGCTGCTGCTCGCCGTGGCCTGTGCCCTGCTGGTCATCGGGCTGGTCATGGTGCTGTCCGCCTCCTCGGTGTTCGCTCTGGCCAGGCAGGGCGACTCCTACGCCTACTTCAAGCGCCAGCTCATGTGGGTCGTCACCGGGGTGGTGGTGATGCTGGTGGTCAGCCGCATCGACTACCGCGTGTGGCGCCGGCTGGGCACCCCCCTGCTCGTGGTGGCCACCGCCGGCCTGATCTACGTGCTCGTCCACCCGAGCGCGGTGTCGGCCTACGGCTCGACCCGCTGGATCTCCATGCCCGGCGGGCTCACCTTCCAGCCGGCCGAGTTCGCCAAGCTGGCCCTGCTGCTGTTCTCGGCCGACGTGCTCACCCGCAAGGCCCGCCTCCTCGGCGACGTCCGCCACCTGCTGGTCCCGGTGCTGCCCCTGACGATGCTGCTGGCCGCCCTGGTGATGCTGGAGCCCGACCTCGGCACCACCCTGCTGCTGTGCGCCATCGCCTTCGGGCTGCTGTTCGTGGCCGGGACCCCGCTGCTGCTGCTGGGCGGGATCGGGACCCTCGGCCTGTCCGCCGGCATGGCCCTGATCATGAGCGCCGACTACCGGCGGACCCGGTTCCTGTCGTTCATGGACCCCGCCGCCGACCCGCAGAACGGCGGCTACCAGTTCATCCAGGGGCGCCTGGCCCTGGGCTCGGGCGGGCTGCTCGGAGTGGGGCTGGGGGCGGGGCGGCAGAAGTGGTCCTATGTGCCCAACGCCCACACCGACTTCATCTTCGCCATCATCGGCGAGGAGCTGGGGCTGCTCGGCACCCTCTCGATCCTGCTGCTGTTCGTCGCCTTCGCCTACGCCGGGGTCCGGGTCGCCCAGCGCGCCCCCGACCCGTTCGGCCGCTACCTGGCCGGCGGGATCACCGTCTGGATCGTGGTCCAGGCGCTGGTCAACATCGGCGCGGTGGTGGGGGTGCTCCCGATCACCGGGGTGCCGCTGCCGCTGGTCTCCTTCGGCGGGTCCAGCATGCTGGTGCTGCTGGCCGCCACCGGCATGCTCCTGAACGTGGCCAGGCACGAGGTCTGGTCGGTGCGCGCCCCGGTGATCGCGACCACCACAACCGCCGCCGCCGAGCGCCGGGGCCGCCGCACCGCCGGCCGTGCCCCGTCCCGTCCGGCCAGGGGCCGCCCGGCCGCCGTCACCACCACCCGCGGCGGCGGCCACCGCCAGACCCCGGCCCAGAAGGCCAAGGCCGACGCCGAACTGGCCCGCCGAACCCAGGGCCCCACCGCCCGCACCCCAAGGAAAGAACCCCGATGACCTCCACCAACCCCACACCCACAACCCCCCCGGGGCCTGGCGGGCTGCCGTCGCCTGAGGACCGGCCCGGAATCTCGCTGCTGGTCGCCGCAGGGGGGACCGGCGGGCACGTGTTCCCCGGGCTGGCCCTGGCCCGCACCATCGTCCAGCACGACCCGGAGGCGGCCGTCCGCTTCGCCGGCACGACCAGGGGCATCGAGACCACGGCGGTGCCCGAGGCCGGCTTCGCCCTCGACCTGCTGCCCATCCTGCCCCTGTCGCGCCGGCTGTCCGCCGAGACCCTCAAGGCCCCGTTCGCGGCCGTCGGCGGCACCTTCGCCGCCCGCCGGCTGCTGCGCGAGCACCGCTTCGACGTGGTCTGCGGCATGGGCGGCTACGTCACCCTGCCGGTGGCGCTGGCCGCCCGGATGGAGGGCGTGCCCGTCGTCCTGCACGAGCAGAACGCCGTGCCCGGGATCGCCAACCGCCTGGCCGCCCGGGTGGCCAGCCGGATCGGGGTCGGGGTGGACGCCGCCGCCGGGGCCTTCCCGCCCGGGCGCACGACCGTGGTCGGCAACCCGGTCCGGCCCGAGCTGGCCCACCTCAACCGGGCCGCCCTCCACGACGAGGCGGTGGCCGCCTTCGGCCTCGACCCCGGCCGCCGCACCCTGTTCGTGTTCGGCGGCAGCCAGGGGGCGCGCCGCATCAACCAGGCGGTGATCGCGGCCACCGCCCACTGGCCCGACCCGGCCGCCGTCCAGGTCCTGCACGCCTGCGGGCGCCGTGACGAGGCCGACGTCCGGGCCGCCTGGGCCGAGGCCGACCCCGACGGCCGCGGGCTGCTGGTCAGGATCGTCCCCTTCGTGGAGCGCATGGACCTGGCCTATGCCGCCGCCGACCTCGCCATGACCAGGGCCGGCGCCATCACCGTGGCCGAGCTGACCGCCGCCGGCATGCCGGCGGTGATGGTCCCCCTGCCACACGCCACCGCCGACCACCAGGCGGCCAACGCCCGCGCCGTCGCCGCCGGCGGTGGGGCCGTCGTGGCCGACGACGCCAGCCTGGACGGCCCGGCCGTCGTCGCCGTCGCGGCCCCGCTGCTGGCCGACCCCGACCGCCTCGCCGCCATGGCCGAAGCCATGCGCGCCAAGGCCCACCCGGCCGCCGCCGAGGAGCTGGCCGCCCTGGTCGTCGAGGCCTCCGGCCGCGCCACCAGAGAGCAGTTCCTGGCCGAGGTGGCCGCGGCCGCCGCCCCCGTCGACCGCGAGGCCACCGGCTGGTTCGAGTCCGCCGGCACGCCGGCCGGCGGCCCGTCCGTGCAGCGGCGGGTCGACCGCCGCACCAAGCGCATGGAGGCCTACCCCCCGATCGACCGGAAGGCCCACCACCCCCCGGCCGAGCAACGGGGCACGGCGGGTTCGCCTTCCGCGTCGGCGGCCGCGCCGGCCAGTGACCTGTTCTCCGACCCCGACGACGCCCGGACCAAGGGCCCTGGGCCCGGCGGGGCCGGGGACGCGTCCTCGAACGGCCGGCCCGGGCGGGCCCCCGAGGCCCGGGGCGGCCCCCCGAACGACCAGGACGCCGGGCCATGAGCGGGCCGGGGCCGGTCGGGGGGGACGCCCGTGGCGGGACGCGCGGCGGGTGGGACCGGACCTCGCGGGCTGTCCACCTGGTCGGGGTCGGTGGGGCCGGGATGAGCGGGCTCGCCCGGCTGCTGCTGGCCAGGGGGCACCGGGTCACCGGGTCGGACCGGAGCGAGTCGGCCACCCTCGAGGCGCTGCGGGCCCTCGGGGCCGAGATCTGGGCGGGCCACGACGGGGCCCGGATGGGGCGGCCCGACCTGGTGGTCGCCTCGACCGCGATCCGGGCCACCAACCCGGAGCTGGTCGCGGCCAGGATCCTGGACATCCCCGTGCTCGGCCGGGCCCAGCTGCTGGCCCTGCTCATGGAGGGCAAGGACGGCATCGCGGTCGCCGGCACCCACGGCAAGACCACCACCACCGGCATGGTCGTGGCCATCCTGGAGGCGGCCGGGCTCGACCCGTCGTTCGCCGTCGGCGGCGACTTCAAGTCCAGCGGGATCAACGCCGCCGCCGGCGGCGGCCCCCATTTCGTGGCCGAGGCCGACGAGTCCGACGGCTCGTTCCTCGAGCTGGCCCCCACCGTTGCCGTGGTCACCAACGTCGAGGCCGACCACCTGGACCACTGGGGCGACCTGGCCGCGGTCACCGCCGCCTTCCGGTCGTTCGTCGGACGGCTCCCGCCCGACGGCACGGCCGTCCTCTGTGCCGACGACCCCGGCGCCCTCGACCTGGCCGGGGCCGCCCAGTGCTCGGTGGTCACCTACGGGTTCGCCGCCGGGGCCGAGGTCAGGGGCGAGCTCCTGGCCATCGACGGCCGGGGTGCCAGCTTCGCCGTGCTCGCCGGCGGCGAACGCCTCGGCGAGGTCGCCCTGGTCGTGCCCGGCCGCCACAACGTGGCCAACGCCCTTGGGGCGATCGCGGCCGCCATGGCCGCCGGGGCGCCGTTCGAGGCCGCCGCGCCAGCCCTGGCCGGGTTCACGGGCGCGGCCAGGCGCTTCCACCTCCGGGCCGAGGCCGGCGGGGTGACGGTCGTCGACGACTACGCCCACCACCCCACCGAGGTCGCGGCCAGCCTGGCCGCGGCCCGGCTCGGCGGCGCCAAGCGGCTGGTGGCCGTGTTCCAGCCCCACCTGTACTCGCGGACCCGGCTGTTCGCGGCCGAGTTCGGGCGCGCCCTGGCCGCGGCCGACCTGGTGGTGGTGACCGACGTCTACGCGGCCAGAGAGGACCCGGAGCCGGGCATCGACGGCGCCCTGGTCGCCGGCGCGGCCAGGCACGCCCGCCCCGACCTCGACTGCGTCTACGAGCCCGACCGGTCAGCCCTCGCCACCCGGGTCGCCGCCCTCGTCCAGCCGGGTGACCTGGTCCTCACCCTCGGCGCCGGCGACATCACCACCTTGGCCGACGAGCTCGCCCCACTGCTCGGCACTCCAGGCGGGGAAGCGGAGGGTGGAGACCCATGACCGGGGGCCAGGGGGGTCCGGGAAACCGCCGGGGTGGTCCTCCGGTGGACCGATGGCCGCCGATGCCGCCTCCGGTGGGGCCGGTGGACCCCGACGTCCTTGCGGCGGCCGCGGCGGAGCTGGAGGCGCGCTGCCCGGGGCGGGTCAGCCGGGGGCTGTCCCTGGCCCCGCTGACGACCTTCCGGCTCGGCGGGCCGGCGGCGGTGTTCCTGCGGGCCGAGACCCTCGACGACCTGGCCGCCCTGGCCGACGTGCTGGCCGCCGCCCCGGTGCCGCTGCTGGTGGTCGGGCGGGGGTCGAACATGCTGGTCGCCGACGGCGGCTGGCCCGGGATCGTGCTGCACCTGGGCCAGCGCTTGCGCCGGGTCGAGGTCGAGGGGACCGAGCTGGAGGCCGGGGCGGCCACGCCGCTGCCCAGTCTGGCCGCCCGCTCGGCCAAGGCCTCGCTCGGCGGGATCGCGTTCGCGGTGGCGATCCCGGGCACCGTCGGCGGCGGGGTCCGCATGAACGCCGGCGCCCACGGGAGCGAGCTGGCCGACCGCCTGCTCTGGGCCGACGTGTTCCACCTGACCGGCGAGCCGGCCGGCCGGGCGGTCCGCATGAAGCCGGACGAGCTGGGCTTCGGCTACCGGCGCTCGGCCCTTCCGCCCGGGGCGGTGGTGACCGCCGCCCGGTTCGCCCTCACCCCGGCCCCGGAGGCCACCGTCCGGGCCGAGATCGACGAGGCCCGCCGCTGGCGGCGCGACAACCAGCCGGTGAACCAGCCCAACTGCGGCAGCGTGTTCGCCAACCCGCCCGAGATGGCCGCCGGCCGGGTGGTCGAGCTGCTCGGCATGAAGGGCGAGGCCGCCGGCGGGGCCAGGGTCAGCGACGTCCACGCCAACTTCATCGTCGCCGCCGACGGCGCGACCTCCGCCGACGTCCTCGTCCTCATCCGGCGCGCCATGCGCCGGGCCCGCGACGAGCTCGGCGTCACCCTGCGCACCGAGGTCCAGCTCGTCGGCGACTTCGGGGAGGCGGAGCCGGAGGAGGCCCAGGCCGGCCCGACCGGGAGCGGGCCCGCCGCCTCGCGGGCCGGGAGCGCCGCCGCCGCCGACGGCCCCGGGCCCGACCCCCGGGAGGACGCGCCGTGAACCAGCGGATGCGCTCGGGCGGGCGGACGGCCGGGGGAGCGGGGGCGCGGCGGCGGCCGCCCGCGGACCGGCGGATCGCCGAGCGCCGCAAGGCGATCGTCGCGGCCAGGGTCCGTCGCCGGCGGCGCATCCTCGGCTGGGCGATGGTCGCCGTCGCGCTCGCCGCCGGCGTCGCCTACCTGATCCGGACGCCGCTGTTCGGGCTCAGCGCCGTGCGGGTCGATGGCACCGAGGCGGTCACCAGGGCCGAGGTCCTCGAGGTCAGCAGGGTCCGCCTCGGCGAGCCCTATCTCGGCCTGGACCTGGCCGCGATCCGGGCCCGGGTGGCCGCCCTGCCCCGGGTCGCGGACGTCCGGGTCACTCGCGACTACCCCTCCAGCCTCCGCATCACGGTCACCGAGCGGCCGCCGGTGGCCAGCGTCTCCACCGGCAGCGTCTACTGGCTGGTGGCCGCCGACGGCACCGTGCTCGACGCCGCCGGCCGTCGCCCGGCCGACCTGCCCTATGTGGCCAGCGTCCCCCTGCCGAGCGGCGTGCGGCCCGGCAGCCGCCTGCCCCCGGGGAACGAGCTGGCCAACGCCCTCACCGCCCTCGGCGGCATGGCCCCCCAGCTCAAGCTCCAGGTGACGGGTGTCAACGCCCGGACGCTGGACAGCCTCGAATTCACGCTGAAGGACGGCTCGCGGGTGCTGTACGGGCTCGCGGTCGACCAGCCGGCAAAGGATGCCGCCGTCCAGTTGATACGGCGGACGCTGAAACGAGAGGGAAGGGAGGCGCAGAGAATCGACGTCCGGAATCCGTCGGCACCGACCGTTACGGCCACGCCGGCGAATAACAACAGATGAAATTACACCAGGGTAGTTGACCAGGTCAGGGGCACCTTGTACCATCCCCGGCAGCTTGAGGTTGACATAATTGAACCTCAACTTGAGGCTCAACTTCCCCCGCTTCCCGGCCAACAGCGCTGGGCGACGACTGTCCGTGAAACGGGCGAAGGAGGATGGTTGGATGATGGCGGCGCCGCAGAACTACCTGGCCGTGATCAAGGTGGTCGGGATCGGCGGCGGTGGAGTCAACGCCGTCAACCGCATGATCGAGGCGAGCCTCAAAGGCGTCGAGTTCATCGCCGTGAACACCGACGCCCAGGCGCTGCTCGCCTCCGATGCCGACGTCAAGCTCGACGTCGGGCGCGAGCTCACCCGCGGACTCGGCGCGGGCTCGAACCCTGACGTCGGCCGCCAGGCCGCCGAGGACCACGCCGAGGAGCTCGAGGAGGTCCTCAAGGGCGCCGACATGGTGTTCGTCACCGCCGGCGAGGGTGGCGGCACCGGCACCGGGGGCGCCCCGGTGGTGGCCCGCATCGCCAAGGCCCAGGGGGCGCTGACCATCGGCGTGGTGACCAGGCCGTTCGCCTTCGAGGGGAAGCGCCGCTCGGCCCAGGCCGACAAGGGCATCGAGAGCCTGAAGCAAGAGGTCGACACCCTCATCATCATCCCCAACGACCGGCTGCTCCAGGTGGCCGAGCGCACCACCTCGATGCTCGACGCCTTCAAGCTGGCCGACCAGGTGCTGCTCCAGGGTGTGCAGGGGATCACCGACCTGATCACCATCCCCGGGCTGATCAACCTGGACTTCGCCGACGTGCGGGCGACCATGCGCGAGGCCGGCACCGCGCTCATGGGCATCGGGCAGGCCCGTGGCGAGGACCGGGCCGTGGCCGCGGCCAAGGAGGCGATCTCCTCGCCGCTGCTGGAGGCGTCGGTCGACGGGGCCAGGGGCGTGCTGCTCAACATCTCCGGCGGCTCCGACCTCGGGCTGTTCGAGGTCAACGAGGCCGCCGAGGTGATCGCCTCGGCCGCTCACCAGGACGCCAACATCATCTTCGGGGCCGTGATCGACGACGCCCTCGGGGACGAGGTCCGGGTCACGGTGATCGCGGCCGGGTTCGATCGCACCGCCGAGCAGGCCAGCGCCGAGAGCGGGCGCCCGCAGGCGGCCGGCTCGGCCGAGGACGAGTCGGTCTGGCCGACCCCGGGCATGCGGCGGGCCGGTGACAACCGCGTCAGCCGGCCGGCCCAGGCACCGCCCGCCTCGGCGGAGCGGCAGGACCCCGACCGGCGCGAACCCGACCGGCGGGAGCCGGAGCGGCGCCCCCGTTACGACGGCGATGACGACGAGCTGGACATCCCCTCCTTCCTCAAGCGCTGACCCGCTGCCTCCGGAGGGGACGCTGGCCTGGCGGCCGGGGCCGCCACAGCCCGGTGACCCCGAACCACCATGGCCCCCGGTCCTGGTGGCCGAGGACCTGCTCGAGGCCGGGATCGTCGCCGCCTTCACCGGCCGGGCCGGCGGCACCTCCAGCGCCCCGTTCGCCACCCTCAACCTCGCGTTGCGGGTCCAGGACGACCTCCGCCGGGTCCTCGCCAACCGCCGCCGGGTCGCCACCGTCCTCGGCCTCGCCGGCCACCCCTGGGCTCTGGCCCGACAGGTCCACGGCGCAACCATCCTCCACATCCGCGCCAACCCACCCGGGCAGGACCCACCAGAGCCGGGGTTCCGGCTGGGGGAGGCGAGAATGCTCGGGCAGGGGCCGCCGGAGGGGAAGGCGCCGGTGGGGGACGCGGACGGGCTGGTCACCGCCGACCCGGGGGTGGTGCTGGTCGTGCTGACGGCGGACTGCGCGCCGGTGCTGCTGGCCGATGTGGGGGCCGGGGTGGTCGGGGCGGTCCATGCCGGATGGCGCGGGCTGGCCGCCGGGGTGGTCGAGGCTGGGGTCGCGGCCATGGCCGAGCTCGGGGCCGACCCTGGTGCCATGGTCGGGCTGGTCGGCCCGGCCGTCGGGGGGTGCTGCTACGAGGTCGGGCCCGAGGTGCGCGAGGCCGTCGGCGGGCGCTACCCGGCCGCCCTGGCCACCACCAAAGACGGGCTGCCCGGGCTCGACCCGGCCGCCGGGGCCGCCCAGGCGCTGGAGCGGGTCGGGGTCGGGCAGCTCCGCGTGGCGGGGGAGTGCACCGTCGACCTCGAGGAGCGGTTCTTCTCCCACCGCCGCGACCACGGCCGCACCGGCCGCCAGGCCGGCCTCATCGCCATCATCCCCGGCGGTGGCCGGTGAACCGGAGCCCTGACATGGCCGGCCTCATCGCCATGATCCCCGGAGGCGGCCGGTGAGCGGGGGACTCGATCCGGGGGCGGTCGCGGCGAATGTGGCCGCGGTCAACGAGCGGGTGGTGGCGGCGGCGGGCCGGGCCGGGCGGGACCCGGGGGAGGTGACGCTGGTCGCGGTGGCCAAGCTGTTCCCACCGGCGGCGGTCCGGGCCGTGCTGGCCGCCGGGGTCGCCGACGTCGGCGAGAACTACGCCAAGGACCTGGAGCGCAAGGCGGCCGAGGTGCCGGGAGTGCGGTGGCACTTTGTCGGGCGCCTGCAGCGCAACAAGGCCGGGGTGCTGGTGGACGTCGGCGCCCTTGTCCACTCGCTCGACTCGCTGGCCGGGGCCCGGGCCCTTGGCCGGCGGGCGGTGACCGCCGGGACCACCGCCCGCGCCCTCGTCCAGGTCGAGGTCGACGACCGCGAGGCGGCCCACGGGGTCCGGCCGGCCGACCTGGCCGCCTTCCTGGACACATGCCGGGCTGTCGACGGGCTGGAGATCGAGGGCCTGATGGTCATGCCGGCCCCGGCCGACGACCCCGAGGCGACCCGCCCGGCGTTCCGGCGGGCCGCCGAGCTGGCCGCCGGGTCGGGGCTGCCCCGGCTGTCGATGGGCATGACGGCCGACTTCGAGGTGGCGGTCGAGGAGGGCGCCACCCTCATCCGTGTCGGCACCGCCCTGTTCGGCCCCCGCCCCACCCGCCGCCCCGGGACCACGACCCGCGAGGCTGGCGCGCCCTCTCCCGGGGGTGGCCGGTGAGGCTGTCAGGTGTGACCCCTACGATTCGGTCAGGAGCGCCGATCCAGACTTCTGAATTCGGACAAACCGACGTTCCCGGAGGGTCTGCTGTGACTTCTGTGGCGAGTATCGCCATAGTGTTGCCGGCGCCGCCCAAGGCGGACGTCCTCAGGTGCTTGGACAGTTGTCGGAATGGTGAAAGGTAGGTGACGTTAGGTGGCTGGGGCGTTCAAGAAGAGCCTTGTGTGGTTGGGGCTGGTCGAGCCTGAGGACGACGAGGAGCTGGCCGACGTGGCCGAGGCGGCTGGGCGATCCCCGGTCGACCGGGCTCCCATCCGCCGGGTGCGCGACGACGACGTCTACGGGCGCCGTCGTGAGGGGGGGCGCATGGAGGAGCCGACCGAGGCGGTGATCCACCCGATCCCGTCCGCGGCCACCGGCAAGGTCCACCTGATCGAGCCGTCCGGCTTCAACGACGCCGAGGAGATAGGTGAGAAGTTCAAAGCCGACATCCCGGTGATCGTGAACCTCCAAGCCATGGAGGCGGAGACCGCCAAGCGCCTGATCGACTTTGCCGCCGGGCTCACGTTCGGGCTCGACGGGCGCATTCAGCGGGTCGCCGACAAGGTATTCCTACTCACTCCCAGAAACGTCGAGGTCTCGGCTGAGGAGCGGCGGCGGCTCCAGGAGCGGGGCTTCTTCAACCAGGCCTGACCGGTGTCGATCTGTGTGGATTCTTTCCCTACTGCTGAGTCTCTACTGGCTGGTCCTTCTCGGCCGGATCGTGATGGACCTCATCCTCAGCCTGACCGGAGGCCGGGGTCTTTCCGGTTTGGCGATCCTCTATGGGATACTGTATGACCTGACCGAACCCGTCCTCCGACCCATAAGGCGACTCCTTCCCCCCTTGCGAGTCGGCGCTGTGGCCCTAGATCTCTCCCCCCTCATCGTGTTCGTACTGATCGCCCTGTTGAGACAGGTGGTGAGTACCAGCTAGCCGGCCCAACGCGAAGCTCGAGTGGTGCTCGGGTACAATCGCCCATCCACTTGGTAGGTAAGGAGCGCACATGCCGCCACTGACGCCGCTGGATATCCAACACAAAGAATTCACCAAGGCCATGCGCGGGTACGCCATGCACGAGGTGGACACCTTCCTCGACCAGGTCACCGAGGAGTTCACCCGGATGCAGGACGAGATCGCCCGCCTCCGGGAGCAGGCCTCCAGCGCGGGACCGCCCCAGCAGGCCCCGGTCCAGGTGCAGGCACCCCCGCCGCCTCCGCCGCAGCCCCAGCCGGTGGTTGCCGAGGCCCGCGGCAGCAGCGCCGGTGGCGAGGAGGCGATCGCCCGGGCCCTGGTGATGGCCCAGCGGATGGCCGACCAGACGGTCGAGGAGGCCAAGGTCAAGGCCAAGTCGATGGTCGCCGAGGCCGAGGCGCGGGCCAAGAACATGACCGAGCAGGCCCAGATGCGGGCCCGCGAGGTCACCGAGGCCGCCCAGATGCGGGCCCGCGAGGTCACCGAGGCCGCCCAGGCCCGGGCCCGCGAGCTCA
>Ga0207706_10003363_pt1 | contig 15300 bp, 16 predicted proteins | sample KBSC53metaG_FD_184318 | JGI IMG/M metagenome (GOLD analysis project Ga0207706, IMG submission 184318) | Corn rhizosphere microbial communities from Kellogg Biological Station, Michigan, USA - KBS C5-3 metaG (SPAdes) (version 2) | ecosystem: Host-associated > Plants > Roots > Rhizosphere > Soil ... | reverse complement strand
GGTTCTGCTCCAGTGCAGGGACCTTCGACTTGGCCTTCTGCGGTTCGCGACCCTTGCGGATCAGCTGGTTGATCGTCGGCATGAAGCCCTTCACCTTGTCTGGGCGGGAAGACCCCGCGGTTACTTTGCCCAACAGAAAAAGCGCGGAGCCGGGGCAGCCATCAGCCGCCTGGCGACGCGCAAATTGAGCAACGTTCAGCTCTTTGCCCGCTCGAAACTGAAACAGTGGTCGTACGGACGGGCGGCCCCATAGCTTCGACGCCTGTCAGCGTCAACGCCTGTCGGGCCGGAACATCGCCAATGTGGGGCGGGCTGCGGAACAGACAAGGGCGGCGTTCCGTTGGCTGTTTGTCCGCAACAAACTCGGGGCGGAACATGTGGAAGACATTCGCACCGGCTCTCCTCGTCGCCGCGCTGGCGAGCTGCGGAGCCGCCAAGGAGCCTCGACAGATGAACGACAACACAACCGCCGTCCGCTTCGTGCTGACCAGCGACGACTTCCAGGACGGTCAGCAGATTCCGCAAATCCACAGCTGCGACGGCGCCGATCAGTCGCCGGGGCTAAGCTGGGACGAGCCCCCTGCGGGAACGAAAAGCCTGGCGCTGGTCATGGACGACCCCGATGCGCCCAGCGGCACGTTCAGGCACTGGGCAGCTTATGACATTCCGCCGGCGACGCGGTCGATCGAGGGGGGCGAGAGCGTGGGCAAACAAGCCACGAACGATTTCGGCAGGTCCGGCTTCGGCGGCCCCTGCCCGCCCAAGGGTCACGGGCCGCACCGCTATCGCTTCAAGCTCTATGCGCTCGACGTGCAGAACCTCGCGCTCCCGGCTGGAGCGAAAGTCGAGGAGGTCGAAGAGGCGGCGAAGCAGCACCAGCTCGGACTGGCGCAGCTGATGGGCACATTCGAGCGGAAATAGTCGCGGCGCTCTCGCCTGCGGTCGCCGCTCGCGCTAATATCGTCTTGGGATGGAGCCCCTCTAGCCATTCGAGGAGAACGAAATGGCACATGACCTACTGATCGCTCTTGCCCTGGTTGCCACGGCGTCGCAGCCGTCCCCCGGCGAAGGAACTCCCGCCAGCCTCGCCCCGCCGGGCAGTCCAGCCACGAGATACTGCCTTCGCGTCGAACCGATCATCGGCAGCCGCATCGAAACGATTCGCTGCAAGACCCGGGACGATTGGGCCAGGCTCGAGATCGACGTCGACCAGGAATGGGCAGAGAACGGCGTTAGGGTTCTGGCCTAGCCGCCATCACGGCCGAGACGGTTGATCGCCAGCCGCTCGTAAAAAGGTCGCATCCGATCGGCGAGACGCCGATCTTCGGGTGAGAGATCGAGGCGGTCCGTATCGGGCTCGCCGAAGCCGGTGCTTTTTTCGACGGCATTGTACCAGTGCGCCGCCCAGACGCCGTCGGTTTTGCGGCGTCCGGGTGCCCAAGACAACATCGCCGGATCCCACGGGATATCGAGTGCGCGGCAGAGCTTCGACAGCACGCCATCAGGTTCGGCGAGCACGTCGTTGGCGTCGATGACCGGCGGCGCAGCCCCTAGCCGGTCAGCCTCGCGCTCGAAGAACTCGGCCTGCTTCTCCAGACCGAAATCCTCGAACCGCGCCGCCTCGCGCTTGCGAAGATAGGAGGCGATCATGCGTTCCGGCTCGCGGATCAGGAAGGCATGCCGAAAGCCGGCGAAATCCTCGTAGCCGACCGGCCCGACCATCATGTGCCACATGTGCTTCTGGTACCAGACCGGCGAGCCGTCAGGGCTGTCGCCGCGAAGCCTGTCCATCACGCTCCGCCAGTCGCAATCCATCGACTCGATCACTTCGTCGCGCATCGGGTGTTCGAGGCCGGTATCCTTCAGGAAGCAGCCGTAGAACGGTTCGTCGGTGACATAAGTGTCGCTTCGACTCCCGAAGCTGCGCATCATCGCGGTGGACAGGTTCCTCGGCCCCGACCACATCGCGATGCGGACCGTCACGGGCGCTTCTGCTCCGTTGTGTCGCGCTCGACTCGCTCGGCGTACAGCTTCTGAAGCCGCTCGACCATCGGCCCTCGGCGGTCCGAGAGCTTGCGTCCGTCGACCTCGCGAACGGGAACGATCCCTGCAAAGGTGCCGGTGACGAACGCCTCGTCGGCACCATAGACGTCGGTCAGCGAGAAATCCTTCTCGATCGCGGGAATGCCCGCCTCCCGCGCAATCTCAAGGGTCAGCCCGCGGGTGATTCCGCCGAGGCAGTACTTTCCGCTCGACGTCCACACCTCCCCCTTCCGGACGATGAAGAAATGCGTCGAATTGCAGGTCGCGACGAAGCCGTGCGGGTCGAGCATGAGCGCTTCGTCCGCTCCCGCCTCGATCGCCTGGACGCACGCCAGGATGCAGTTCAGCTTCGAATGCGAGTTGATCTTCTGGTCCTGCACCGCCGGATCGCCGCGCCGCACGTGGACGGTGAACAGCTTGAGCCCGCGCTCGTGAAGACCCTCAGGCGGTTTCTTATACTCCGCGGCAATGACCACTGTGGCTCCGGAGACGACCACGCGCGGGTCCTGGTACGGCGTCGAGCGAAGTCCGCGTGTCACCATCAACCGGATGTGAGCACCCTCGCTCATCCCGTTCGCGTCGAGCGTCTCGTAAAGCCGCTTCGACAGCGCCTCCTTGGTCAGCCCCAAGTCCATCGCGATCGCTTTCGCGCCTTCGAACAGGCGATCGAGATGTCGGTCGAGGAACGCAATCCGGCCCTTGTGGACCCTCATTCCCTCCCAAACGCCGTCGCCCAGCATGAAACCGCTGTCGAACACCGACACGACTGCTTCCGAGCGCGGCTTAAGCTCGCCGTTGACGTTGATTAGGACAGACGCGTTGCGCGGGTCGGAAACGTCGTGAAGCGATTGCGCCATGGACGCAGCGATGCCGCCGCGCCGCTCCGATGGCAACTAGTAGCTGTTGTTGGCGGCCGGCTCGTCCGAAGGAGCAGGTTCGTTCGTCGTGTTGTCCACCGCGTTCAGGTCGTTCGCGGTCACGTTCGCGTCGGGAGTCATGGTGACATCCGAACCGAGCGCGGCGTTCACGTCCGCCGGCTCCAGTGCGTTCGCTTCCGGTGACATCACGTTATCGGAATTGCCCTGGCTGCAGGCTGCCGCAGCCATCGCGCAGGCGATCGCTGTCCCGACTTTCAAACCTTGCATGGTAGGTCTCCAGTGAATGGAACTGCGGACCTGAACACCCGAGGCCTGCGCGCCGTTCCGAACCTCAGCAGGGTCCGCTGTCCCACTTGTCGTGAAGTAGCGACCCCTTGCGCGGTCGGATGTATAGCCTCCTCACCTGCGGCCAATGGCGCGACGCCTCCTGCTCGATCTCGCAGACGATACGCTCGACCTCCCCGGCCGATATCGAATCGTCGAAGTCCACGCTCAGCATCGCCGTGATCTGGTCGGGCGAGCTATGGACGGTTCGGACCTCGCCCGCCGCCACCACGCCCTTCTGCGCGCAGACGATCTTGCAGATGCCCGTGACGACCTCGGGATCGGCTGCCTCGCCGATCAGCAGGCCCTTCGATTCATAGGCGAGGACGAGCGCCGTAACGGCGAGGATCAGTCCAATCACGATCGACGCGGCGCCGTCGTAAAAGGGGTCCCCGGTAAGCTGGGCGAGGAACAGGCCGATCGCGGCAGCGACGATTCCGGCCATCGCCGCGCCATTTTCAAGGAGGATGATGAAAGCCGGTGGGTCCTTCGACCGCTGGATGGCTTCGAACCAGCCGGAATCGCCTTTGGCCGCCTTGAATTCGCGGAACGCCTCGAGTGTCGACCATCCTTCGAGCACGAAGGCGACGAGGAGCACGGCATAGCCGATGAGCGGCGAAACCGCCTCTTCCGGTTGGAGGATGTGGATGATGCCTTCGTAGATCGACACGCCCGCGCCCAGTGCAAACACGAGCACTGCGACGACGAAGCTCCAGAAATAGAGCTCGCGCCCGTAGCCGAACGGATGCCATTGGTCCGGCGGCTTCTTCGCCTGCCGCCGTCCCCACATCAGCAGCAGCTGGTTCGTGGAATCGACGACGCTGTGAACGCCTTCGGTCAGCATCGCCGACGACAGAGTGATCGCCGCTGCGACGAATTTGGCCACCGCGATGCCGAGGTTCGCCAGGAGCGCGATGACGAGCGTTCGCGTGCTGGCGGTTGGAGAACTCATTGCGGCGCGCGCGGCCCTTTCACGAGCTGGCCGCCTTTGATCACCGCGTCGAGATGCTCGAGCAAGGTCACGTTGGTCAGCGGATCGCCGCGAACCGCGATCATGTCGCCGTAGAGCCCCGGCGCGATCTGGCCGACGTCTCCGCTCCGCCCGAGGGCCTCACCCGCGTTCAGAGTCGCCGCCTGGATCGCCTGGAGCGGAGTCATTCCCCACTGGACCATTTTCGCGAACTGCTTTGCATTGTCACCGTGGGGGTAAACGCCCGCATCGGTGCCAAAGGTCATTTTGACTCCGGCCCTGACCGCGCGCTGGAAGGTCTGGCGCTGCTTGAGGCCGATCATCCGCTCCTTGTCGAGGCTCTCCTGCTCCGTCCCGTTCGCCGTTCCGGTCGCGAGGATATAGTCGTCATTGTAGATATCCATGTCGAACCAGGTCCCGTGCTGCTTGGCGAGCTGGATCGTCGCGTCGCTCGCGAGGCTTGCGTGCTCGATCGTGTCGATTCCGGCCAGGATCGCGTCGTGAATGCCCTCATCGCCGTGAGCATGGGCCGCGACCTTCATTCCGAGCATGTGCGCTTCGTCGGCGATCGCTTTCATTTCAGCCAGGCTCAGCTGCTGAGCCCCGACGCTGTCGCCCAATGAGAAGACACCGCCGGTCGCACAGATCTTGATCACCTCGGCGCCGTATTTGTGCACCCAGCGCACTTTCTCGCGCGCCTCCTCCGGGCTGGTGACGATGCCGGGTGCGTTCTTGTCGGCGCCGAGCGAAGGCGGGAGGCCGTTGGTGTCGTCGCAATGGCCGCCGGTCGCGCCGAGCAAATAGGTCGCCGGCACGACCCGCGGGCCAATCACCCAGCCGCCGTCGATCGCCTGTTCAAGAGCCACATCGTCGAAATCGGGGGAGCCGACGTTGCGGACGGTCGTGAAGCCTGCGTCGATGGTTTTCCTGGCGTTGGCCGGGCCGATCGTCGCCCAGAAGCTGTCGGTATATTTAAGGCCCTGGTAGCCGCCGATCTGGGCAAGGCTGTTCAAATGGACATGCATATCGATCAGGCCCGGCAGCAGCGTCTCGCCGGCAAGATCGATATGCTTCGTCCCAGCCGGAACCTGCATCGACGCGAGCGAGCCGATCGTCACGACCCGCCCGTCGTCTCCGACAAGGATCGCCGGATTGTCGACATAGCGGCCGGTCTTCACGTCCAGCATTCGGTCGGCGGTGACGATCGTCGCGGCCGATGCCGATGTGGCGCTTAGCACCATTACTGCTGCAAGAATCCAGCGCTTCAACTCAATTCTCCCCGTCATGCTGAACTTGTTTCAGCATCCATTTGCCAAACCCGCTCCGCACTTCACCAGAATGGGCCCTGAAACAAGTTCAGGATGACGCGTCTGACGCGCGTCAAATGTGGATGACGCGCCCGAACGCGGCGAGGACGCTTTCGTGCATCATCTCGCTTAGAGTCGGGTGCGGAAAAACGGTGTTGATGAAATCCTGCTCGACCAGCTCGGCAGTCTTGCCGATGGTATAGCCCTGGATCAGCTCGGTCACCTCGGCGCCGATCATATGCGCTCCCAGCAGCTCGCCGGTCTTCGCGTCGAAGACGGTCTTCACGAAGCCGTCGGTCTCGCCGAGCGCGATCGCCTTGCCGTTGCCGATGAACGGGAATTTCCCGACCTTCACCTCATAGCCCTTTTCCTTCGCCGCGGCTTCGGTGAGCCCGACCGACGCGACCTGCGGGCGGCAATAGGTGCAGCCCGGAATGTTCTTCGGGTCAGTGGCGTGCGGATGCGTGTCCTTGCCGAGCTCCTTGGCGATGGCCTCGGCCGCGGTCACGCCTTCGTGGCTGGCCTTGTGCGCAAGCCAGGGCGGAGCGGTGACGTCGCCGATCGCCCAGATTCCGGCGGCGCTGGTGCGGCAATGCTCGTCAGTGTCGATATGGCCCTTGGTCATTTGGACGCCGAGCTGCTCGAGCCCGATATCCTCGGTGTTCGGTACGATCCCGACCGCGACGATCGCGTGGCTGAACTTGTGCTCGCTGGTCTTCCCGTCGCTGGTCTTGATGGTGGCGGTGACGCCTTTTGCATCGGGCTTGAGGCTCTCGACGCCGGCCTTGGTGTGGATCGTCATTCCCTGCTTGGTCAGCGACTTTTCGAGCGCCGCCGAAACCTCCGAATCCTCGACCGGCACCACTCGGTCGAGCATCTCGACGACGGTGACCTTGGCTCCGAGATCGGCATAGAAGCTCGCGAACTCGATCCCGATCGCACCCGAGCCGATGACGAGCAGCTCCGTCGGCATCTCGGGCGGGGTCATCGCGTGGCGATAGGTCCAGATGCGCTTGGCGTCCGACTTGGCGAACGGAAGCTCGCGCGCCCGCGCACCCGTCGCGACGATGATTTGCTTGTACTGGAGCTCACTGCTTTTGCCGTCCGCAGTGACTGTCAGCTTGCCCTTCCCGGTCAGCTTCCCCTCGCCCATCACCACAGTGATCTTGTTCTTCTTCATCAAGTGCGTGACGCCCTGGTTCAGCTGCTTCGCGACCGTGCGACTGCGGGCGACGACCTTGCCAAGGTCGAACGAGGGCTTGTCGTTCGAGAGGCCGTAGGCGTCGGCATGGGTCATGTAGTGGAACACCTCGGCCGTGCGCAGCAGCGCCTTGGTCGGGATGCACCCCCAGTTGAGGCAGATCCCGCCGAGGTTCTCGCGCTCGACAATCGCCGTCTTTAGCCCGAGCTGGGCAGCGCGGATTGCGGCGACATAGCCTCCCGGGCCCGATCCCAGGACGACGACATCATATTGCTCGGCCATGAGGATGCTCCGGTAGCGTCAGCAAGAATGCTGGCGCTCCCTTATTGCATCAGTGTGGAATCGCAACCGGCTCAGCCGCGCTCTTCGGGGAGGAATCCTTCGTCGACGCGGTCGGAGAACTTGGTGATCCGGCTGTCGAACTTGACCCGCACCTTTCCGGTCGCGCCATGCCGTTGCTTGGCGACGAGGATTTCGGCCAGGCCCCAGGCCCGTTCCATTTCTTCCTTCCAGGGGCCGAAGTCGGGATGGTCCTCGGCCGGCTGCTTGTTGGCGAGATAATAATCCTCGCGGTAGATGAAGAGGACGATGTCCGCGTCCTGCTCGATCGAGCCCGACTCGCGAAGGTCGGAGAGCTGCGGGCGCTTGTCCTCGCGTTGCTCGACCGCGCGGCTGAGCTGCGACAGGCCGATCACCGGCACGTTCAGCTCCTTTGCGAGAGTCTTCAGCCCGCGGCTGATCTCGGAGATTTCATTCACTCGGTTGTCGTTGGCGTTTCGGCCCGTGCCTTGGAGCAGCTGCAGATAGTCGACGATGACCATGCCGATCCCCTTCTGCCGCTTGAGCCTGCGGGCGCGGGCGCGGAGCGCGGCGATGGTGAGGCCGGGCGTGTCGTCGATGTAGAAAGGCAGGCTCTCGAGCTCGGCGGCGGCGCGGGCAAGCTGGCGGAATTCCTGCTTGCTGATCTTGCCCATGCGCAGGTTCTCGGAGCTGATTCCCGACTGTTCGGCGAGGATGCGCGTGGCGAGCTGGTCCGCAGACATTTCGAGGCTGAACATGGCGACCGGCGCGCCGACCGACTTCTCCGGCTCGATCCCATCCTCGGTGTCGCGGATGAACCGCTGGGCGGCGGCGAAAGCGATGTTGGTGCCGAGCGCGGATTTGCCCATGCCCGGACGGCCGGCGATGATGATGAGGTCCGAGTTGTGCAAGCCGCCGACTTTGGCGTTGAGGCTTTCGAGACCCGTGGTCACGCCGGACAGATGCCCGCCGCTGTTGAGCGCCCGCTCGGCGGTCTGGAGCGCGTCGCGGGTGGCCTCGGCGAAGCTCTTCGCCTTGCCGTCCGCGCCGCCTTCCTCGGCTACCTTGTAGAGTTCGCTCTCAGCGCGCTCGATCTGCTCCAGGGGCGCAACCTCGTCGCTCGTGTCGAGCGCGCTTTCAACGAGGTCGCGGCCCACTCCTATCAGTGCGCGGAGGAGCGCGAGGTCGTAGATCTGCTGGGCGAAGTCCTTGGCCGCGATCAGAGTCGCTCCGGACCCGGTGAGCGTCGCAAGATAGCCCGGCCCACCCACCTGCTTCATCGCCTCGTCCGCTTCGAACATCGGACGCAAAGTGACCGGGTTGGCGACCATGTTCTTGTCGGTGAGCTTAAGGATCGATTCGTAGATCCGCCCGTGAAGCTCCTCGTGGAAATGATGCGGCTTGAGCTTCAACCCCACGTCCTCGACCAGCCGGTTGTCGAGCATCAGCGCGCCCAGCAGCGCAGCCTCGGCCTCGACGTTGGCGGGGAGCGACGGGGTTCCGGCCTCCGGGGCCGGTTCGGTTATCGGTACGACTGATGCCATGACCCACCTTCTACGCGCGGCCCATTGTCGCTCCAAACGGACAAAAGAGAAACTGGCATGTGGATAACGAGGATATCGGGCAACGCTCATTGAAGCGCGAACCGCCGCCCGTTAGGCGTCGCTTATGCCCATTCTTTCCGACCGCTGGATTCGCGAGCAGGCTCAGCAGCACGCAATGATCGAGCCGTTCGTCGAGGCGCAGAGGCGCGAGGGGTGCATCAGCTACGGCCTCTCCTCCTATGGCTACGACGCCAGAGTCTCCAATCACTTCAAGATTTTCACCAATGTGGATTCGGCAACCGTCGACCCCAAGGACTTCGCGCAGAACAGTTTCGTCGACCGCGAGACGGACGTCTGCATCATCCCGCCCAACAGCTTCGCGCTCGCGCACACGGTCGAATATTTCCGGGTGCCGCGCGACGTCATGGTCATCTGCCTCGGCAAGTCGACCTATGCCCGCTGCGGGATCATCGTGAACGTCACGCCTTTGGAGCCCGGCTGGGAAGGCCACGTGACGCTTGAGTTCTCCAACACCACGCCGCTTCCCGCCAAGGTCTATGCCAACGAGGGCGCTTGCCAGTTCCTGTTCCTCCAGGGGAACGAGCCCTGCGAGACGAGCTACGCCGACCGCGCCGGCAAATATATGGGACAGAAGGGTGTGACCCTGCCGAAGCTCTAAACTTCGAACTCAAGCGAAGCGCCGAGATCCTTATTTCAACAATTGCTTCGCCGCCGCGTTGACCACATGGGATTTTGCATGACTCTCGACGAGGCCCGCCAGCTCGACGCCGCCGACCCGCTGGCCTTCGCTCGCGAGCGGTTCCTTTTGCCGGACGGCACTATCTACCTCGACGGCAATTCGCTCGGCGCGCTCCCCAAAGCGACGCAATCACGGGTCGATGAACTCATCAGCGAGCAATGGGGCACGGACCTCATCTCCAGCTGGAACAAGCACGGATGGATCGACGCGCCGATGCGAATTGCCGCGAAGCTTGCGCCGATTGTTGGGGCGAAGCCGGACGAGCTGGTCATCGCCGACTCCACTTCGGTCTGCCTGTTCAAACTGCTCGCCGCCGCCGTTCGGGCGCGGCCGGATCGCCGCACGATCCTGGTGCAGGAAGGCAATTTCCCTACCGACACTTATATCGCCGAGGGCCTGGCGGAGATGCTGGGCCTCGAGCTTCGCCGCGCCGATCCCCACAATATTTCCGAATCGATCGACGCCGACACAGCTGTCGTTTCACTCAGCCAAGTCGATTATCGCAGCGGTGCCAAGGTCGACATGGTCGCGGTGAACGAGGCTGCGCGCGCAGCCGGCGCGCTCGTGGTTTGGGACCTCTGCCACAGCGCCGGAGCGATCGAGGTCGATCTCAATGGCAGCGGCTGCGAGCTGGCGGTCGGCTGCGGCTATAAATATCTGAACGGCGGCCCCGGAGCGCCGGCATTCCTCTATGTCGCCGAGGCTTTGCGGCATCGGCTTCAGCCACCGCTGCAGGGCTGGATGGGTCATGCTGAGCCGTTCGCGTTCGAGGAAAGCTACCGCCCGGTCGGCGGAATCGCCCGATTCCTGACCGGCACGCCCTCGGTGATCGCGCTGGCCGCGCTGGACGCCGGGCTCGACACTTTCGAGGGAATTGCGATGGCCGACATCGAGGGCAAGGCGCGCGCGCTTCTCAGGCTTTTCATCGACGAGGTCGAGACGCGCTGCGGTGACGAGGTCCTGCTCTTCGGCCCGCGCGATCCCAGCCAGCGAGGTAGCCACGTCTGCTTCGCTCACCCGGAGGGTTATGCGGTGATGCAAGCCCTGATCGCCGGCGGAGTGATTGGCGACTTCCGCGCGCCTGACCTGATGCGGTTCGGCTTCACGCCGCTCTACACCACATTCGAGGACGCGTGGCGCGCAGCGGATGCGCTGGCCGACATCCTCGCTACCCGGCAATGGGACCAATCGCGCTTCAGGGAGCGCCGCAAGGTGACCTAGGCCGGCTGCTTTTCCAGCTGGGCAGCATGCGCCGAATCTTCCGCAAGCGCCGCCCGCGAACGATGGATCAGGTCGACCCAGTCGTGGAAGGCATGGGCGAGCTTCGCGATCAGGTCCTTCAACGGACCGTCCTTCAGGCATCCGCTTTCGTCGAAGCTGTCGTCGGTGACGTGGCCGAGATAGGCCTCCGGCTGCTGCATCACCGGCATGTTGAGGAAGACGCAGGCCTGCCGGATCTGATGATTTGAGCCGAAGCCGCCGATCGATCCGGGCGAGGCGGTGACGATCGCGCCGGGCTTCTTGTCGAACACGCTGTGGCCGTAGGGCCGCGATCCGACGTCGATCGCGTTCTTCAACACGCCGGGGATGCCGCGGTTATATTCGGGCGAGACGAAGAGCACGCCATCCGCGGCGCCGACCTGTTCCCGAAAGCGGGTCCATTGCTCGGGCGGGTTCCCGTCGAGGTCCTGATTGTAGAGGGGAAGATCGCCGATCTCGATCATGCGGCAATCGAGATTGTCGCCGCGAATGGCGCAAATCGACTTCGCGACCCGGCGGTTGAGGCTGTCCTTGCGCAGGCTGCCGACGATTATCGCGATCTTGTAGGGCATGACGGCTTCTCCTTTGCGCTCTCAATGAGCCTGTCCGCCGATGGTTGCGAGTTGATCAGCGCCGGCGGCTTTTGTGGCGGATGTTCGGTGGCCGGCCGCGCCGCTGCTGCGGGGAGCGGTGTACCCGGTCGCGGCGATTGTCCGGTTTCGCTTCCGCGCCTTCGTCGGCGGGCAAGGCGAATCTCAGGCCGCCCGTAACCGGATTGGACTCGACAATCCGAAGCTTGAGCTTTTGTCCCATCCGAAAGCTGGTGCCGGTTTCCTCGCCGATCAGCTGCTGCGACTTCTCGTCATAGCGGAAATATTCGCTGCCGATGGTCGAGACCGGTACGATTCCGTCGCCGCCGAACTCCACCACGGTCGCGAAGAAGCCGAACGCCTGCACGCCGGTGATCCTGCACAGCACGATCTGCCCGACCTGGTCGGCGAGATAGGCGGCGACATAGCGGTCGACCGTCTCGCGCTCCGCCTCCATTGCCCGCCGCTCGAGCCGCGAGATCTGCTCGCCGATTTCGTCGAACTTCGCCGCGTCCGCCGGCGGCAGTCCGCCCTCGCCCAGATTGTAGGCGCTGACCAGGGCACGGTGGACGAGCAGGTCGGCGTAGCGCCGGATCGGCGAGGTAAAGTGCGCATAGGTCGCGAGCGCCAGTCCGAAATGGCCAAGCCGCTCGGGGGCGTAGCGCGCCTGCATCTGTGTGCGCAGCAACTGCTCCATGATCTCAGGCCTGAAGTCGGCGTCGCCGATCCGGTCGATGATCTGGTTGAACGTCTGCGGCTTGATCACCTGTCCAAGCGTGAAGGCGATGCCGAAGGTGTCGAGATAATCCTTCAGAGCCTCCAGCTTCTCGCGGCTTGGGGGTTCGTGGATCCGGTACATGACCGGCGACTTCTTCGCTTCGAGAGCGCGCGCCGCGGCGACGTTTGCGGCGATCATGAAATCCTCGACCAGCCGATGCGCATCCAATCGCTCGCGTGGGCTCACCGACGTGATCCGGCCCTTTTCGTCCAGCACTACCTGGCGCTCCGGAAGGTCCAGTTCGAGCGGCTGGCGCTTCTCGCGCCCGGCCAGGAGGGCCCTCCAGCAGCCCCACAATGGCTTCAGCGCTTTCTCGACCAGCTCGGCCGGCACCGGCCCTTCGACCTCCGGCATCGAGCAGGTCGGAGAGGCAACTTCGACCCGTTCCTCCTTGGCCGCATCGATCGCAGCTTGCGCATCTTCGTAGGCAATATTTGCTGCTACGCAAATCTTCGCTCGTGAAAATCGCCAGCTCTTGAGACTGCCGTCCTTGGCGATCTTGAGGTGGCAAGCCATTGCCGCGCGAACCTTGCCTTCCTTGAGCGAGCAGATGTCTGCTGACAGCTCCTCCGGAAGCATCGGCACGACCCGGTCCGGGAAATAAACGCTGTTGCCGCGAGCCCGCGCCGCCTTGTCGAGCGCGCTTCCGGGCCGGACGTAGAAGCTGACGTCGGCGATCGCGACGATCGCATTCCAGCCGCCCTCGTTGTCCGATTCGGCCCAGATCGCATCGTCATGATCGCGCGCGTCGGCGGGGTCGATGGCGACGATCGGAAGGTGCGTCAGGTCCTCGCGCTCGCCGAGCGGCTGCTTTGCCACGCGCCGCGCCTCATCCAGGACCTCGTCGCTGAATTCATGCGGAAGCTCATACTTGTGGATGGCGATGAGACTGAAGCTCTTCGGAGCGAACGGATCCCCGAGCACCGCGTCCACCTTCGCCATGACGCGAGGCCCGCGGCCGGAAACCTCGCACAGGACAAGGTCGCCGCTCTCGCCGTCCTTCACGTCGCTGACGGGAAGCTCCCGCCTTTCCTTCTTCTCGACCGGAGTCAGCCAGAAGTGCGTGCCTTCCTTGCGGAGCACGCCGAGCACCAGCTCCGCCTTGCGCGCCAGCTTCTTCAGCGGGTGCGCGACATAGCCTTTGCCGCGCTCCTCGGTGCGCGCCAGCACCCGGTCGCCGATGCCCAGCGCTCCGCGGCGATCGCGCTCGATGACGCGCAGCCTGGGGGGCGGGGTCTCCGATTCCCAATGCTCTGGCTTCGCCCAGATATTGCCGTCCTCGTCGGCTTCGACGACGTGCAGCACGGTCACCTTCGGGACGCCGCCCATCTGGTGGAATGCGCGTCCGGGCGACGAATCGATCAACCCTTCGTCGGCCATGTCCCTGAGCAGCGCCTTGAGCGCGATCTTGTCATTGCCGCGAAGTCCGAATGCCCGCGCAATCTCGCGTTTGCCCGCCGGTTGGTCCGACGAAGCGATGAAATCGAGAATCTGCTTTCGCGTGGGCAGTCCGGGGGAGGGCTTTCGGGCCATCAGTCGAATGCTGACCGGGTCGGGAAAGATGGCCGCCCCGTGGGGGCTTCCACTTCCTCCACTTTGGAACCTTTGGAGGGGATGCGCCGGACAGAGAAGGTCATGGGATTCCGCCTAATCGATAGACCTGCCTGTAGGACAGGACTTTCAACGCAGCTGGCTATCCTTGCTGCCGCGCCGGTTGATCGTCGAATGGACCACAGCCTTGTCGCGCTCCGACTGGCAGGCGACGCATGTTCGGACTCCCGGCAGCGCCTCGCGGCGCTTCTTCGGGATCGGCTCTCCGCAATCGTCGCATTCGTCGGCGCTCTCGCCTTTGGGCGTCAGCGCGCGGGCGCGAAGGATCGCGTCCTTCACGGTATCGTCGATCTGGTCCTGCACCGCTCCGTCGCGGGTCCATCCGCCGGCCATTGCCAATCTCCTTCCACCTCAAGTGGTGGTCGCGGCCTGAGACGCCAAGGCTGCGCGGCGGTGCAACCGGTGCTCGCGCCAGACGATGACGAGGCCGCTGGCGATAATGATCGGAGCGCCGACCCAGATCCATGGCGTTGGAAGCTCACCGAAGATCCATTCGCCGAGGAGCACCGCCCACAGCAGGCTGGTGTAGTCCATCGGCATAACGAGGGCGACGGGAGCGAGGCGCAGCGCGGCGGTCAGCGTCAGCTGTGCGAGGCCTCCCGCCAGGGCGAGTCCTGCCAGGAGCAGCCACGTCCGCGCGTCGTGAGCGCCGCCGAACCACGGCATTGCCAGTCCAAGTGGGACGATCGAGCTCACCGCAAACCAGAAGACGGTCGTCGTCGCCCGCTCGGTCGCTCCCAGTCGGCGGATGACGATCGTCACCGATGCGGTGAGGAGCGCGGCTGCGAGCGCGACCGAAGCGCCCAGCAGAGGCACGTCCCCGCTTCCCGGCTGGACGATAAGGAGCACCCCCGCGAACCCGGCCGCGACCGCGCCCCAGCGCCATTTGCCCGTGGGCTCGCCCAACATGATCGCCGCGAGCATCACCGAGAAGATCGGCACCGAGAATCCGATGGTCGTCGCTTCGGCCAGCGGCAGCAGGATGAAGGCGATAAAGTTGAGCGCCATGGCCGTGACGCCGAGCGCCATCCGCCCGACATGCGCCCAGACGCGTTGGGTCCTCAGGGAGTCGAAACCCGGTCCGATGGCGACGACTCCGGTCGCGCACAGCGCCGACCCGCATTGGCGATAGAAGAGGCTCTCGACGACATTTACGCCGCGCGTCGAGGCGAGCTTCACCAGCGCGAACATGATCGCCAGGAGGGCCGCCGTCAGGAGGCGGAGCGCGATCCCCGCCAGCGGCCTTTGCTCGGCCGGCCGGTCGGTGTGGAAAGATTGCGCCGCCACTTACTTCCCCTCCCCTCGATGGGGAGGGGTTGGGGTGGGGTGGCGTTGGTGCAGGGCAAGATCGATGACATGCCAAACGCCATCAGGATTGCCGAGTGCCTCGTTGTTCCAGAAACGGATTATTCGATATCCTTTCTCTTCGATAACTTTGCTGCGCTGGGCATCCACTTCCGGATTGTGCTGGCCACCGTCGACCTCGATGACCAGCTTCGCGCGATGGCTTGCGAAGTCGGTGATGTAGTGTCGAATCGGAACCTGCTTCCGGAAATGAAAATCGCGGAAGCTCAGCTTCAAGATTCGCCAAATTGCGCGTTCCGCGTCGGTCATCTTCTTCCGAAGGTCGCGCGCGCGTCTAACGGCACCTGTCGGAGGATGATGCTTCAAGGCCGGCCCTCCACGTCCAGCGTCACCCCACCCCTGCCCCCCCATCAAGGGGAGGGGGATTTC
>Ga0207706_10003362_pt1 | contig 15302 bp, 16 predicted proteins | sample KBSC53metaG_FD_184318 | JGI IMG/M metagenome (GOLD analysis project Ga0207706, IMG submission 184318) | Corn rhizosphere microbial communities from Kellogg Biological Station, Michigan, USA - KBS C5-3 metaG (SPAdes) (version 2) | ecosystem: Host-associated > Plants > Roots > Rhizosphere > Soil ... | reverse complement strand
GCGGACTGGGAGCGCTACCTGACCGAGTTCCCCGACGCGGCCGACCACGAGCAGGTGCGCGGCCAGCTCCGCCGGGCGCGGCAGAAGCTGGCCCAGCTCAACTAACGCAGTGCGAGGCGCAGCCGAAGGCGAGACGAGCGGATAACGCAGTGCGAGGCGCAGCCGAAGGCGAGACGAGCGGATATATGGCCACGCGAGCGTAGCGATGCGCGTTCAGGGCGGCACCAATCTCTACGGCTTCACGGTCGGCATCCTGATGCTCGACACGCGCTTCCCCCGCATCCCGGGCGACATGGGGAACGCGACCACCTTCGACTTCCCGGTCCGCTACCATCGAGTGAGCGGGGCCTCGCCGGACCGCGTGGTGCGCCAGGGCCAGCGGGAGCTCCTGCCCTCGTTCATCGAGGGCGCGCGCTTCCTGGAGCGCGAGGGAGTGCGCGCGATCACCACCAACTGCGGCTTCCTGGCCAAGTTCCAGCCCGAGCTCGCGGCCGCGGTCACGGTCCCGGTGTTCACCTCGAGCCTGATGCTGGTGCCGCTGGTGCAGCGGATGCTGCCCCCGGGCCGCGCGGTGGGCGTGCTCACCGTGAACGCGGCGTCGCTCCACCCGGAGCACATGGCGGGGGCGGGGATCGCGGCCGACGCCCCGGTGGTGGTGGCGGGGCTCGAGACCGAGAAGGAGTTCACCCGGGTGCTCCTGGACGACCAGCTCGTGCTCGACGTGGAGGCGGCCCGGCAAGAGCACCTCACGGTGGCGGGGTGCATGGTCGCAGAGCATCCCGAGATCGGCGCGATCGTGCTCGAATGCACCAACATGCCGCCCTACCGCGCCGACATCCAGGCCGCCACCGGCCTGCCCGTCTTCGACATCACGACCCTGGTCCGCATGGTGCACGACTCCGTGCGCCACGGCCTCGGCCCTCGGCCCGCCTGAGCCCCCGCGCTCCCGCGTGAGCCACACCGCGGACGTGGTGATCGTGGGCGCCGGCATCATCGGCGGCTCGATCGCCTTCCACCTGCTGGAGCGCGATCCGCGCCTGCGGATCGTGATGCTGGAGAAGGAGGCCGAGCCGGGGACGGGGGCGACCTCGAAGGCCACCGGCGGGGTCCGGTTCCAGTTCTCCACCGAGGCCAACGTGCGCCTCACCCAGCTCTCCTACCGCTACTTCACCCATTCGGAGGAGATCCTCGGCTCCCCGGTCGACTTCCTGCGACACGGCTACCTCTTCGTCACCACCGATGCGGCCACGCTCACGCAGTGCCGCCGCAACGTGGCGCTCCAGCGCGGGCTCGGGGTGCCGAGCGAGCTCCTGACCCCCGGGGCCATCCAGGACCATCTCGATTGCCTGGTCACGCGCGACCTGGTGGGCGGCAGCTTCTGCCCGGACGACGGCTCCGCCGACCCGTACTCGATGCTGCGGGCCTTCCTGGCCCGCGCGCGCGGCCGGGGCCTGCGACTGCTGACCGACCACCCGGTGGTGGGCCTCGTGCGGGAGGGCGAACGGGTGACCGGCGCCCGCACCCCGCACGGGGACTGGAGCGCGCCGCTGGTGATCGACTGCGCCGGCCCCTACGCGGACCAGATCGGAGCCATGGCCGACGTCTCGATCCCCTCGAAGCCGTACCGGCGCCAGGTGATGGTGACCGAGCCGCTCCCGATCCTGCCCGAGGTGTTCCCGCTGATCGTGGACCTCGACACCGGCTTCTACGTGCACCGGCAGGGCCGGAGCGCGGTGCTCATGGGCGGGACCGACAAGGACATCAAGCCCGGCCTCGACACCGAGGTGGACTGGGACGCCTTCGACGCGGTCTTCCGCGCGGCCGCGGTGCGGGTGCCGCCCCTCGCGGAGGCCCAGGTCATGCGGGCCTACGCGGGGGTGCGCGATCTCACGCCGGACTACCACGGCATCCTCGGCCCCGCGACGGCGGCGCCGGGCCTGCACGTGGCGTGCGGCTTCTCCGGGCACGGCTTCATGCACGCGCCCGCCATCGGCATCCTGATGACCGAGGTCCTGCTCGACGGCCGCGCCCGCAGCATGGACGTCGCCGCGCTCTCCCTCGATCGCTTCGCGGCGGGCCGGCTCCGCGCCGAAGCCAACATGTTCTAGGTCATGAAGCTGGCCGAGCTCCGGGTCGTGCGGGCCGACATCCCGGTGCGGCGCCCGCACAAGATGTCGTTCACCACGCTCGAGACCGTGAACTTCGTCTTCGTGCGCGCCGAGACCTCCGACCGTCTCGTCGGCTGGGGAGAAGCGGCGTGCCTGGGCGGGCCGACGTGGAGCGAGGAGTCGGCCGAGTCGGTGGCCGCGACCATCGAGCGCTACCTGGCGCCGTGGCTGGTCGGCCGCGACCCGACCGACGTCGAGGCCCTGCGCCTGGAGATGGCCCGTCGGGTCCAGGGCAACGCGTTCGCCCGCGCCGCGGTCGAGATGGCTCTCTGGGACCTGGCCGGCCGCTCCCTCGGCGTCCCGGTGTACCGGCTCCTGGGCGGCCGGGTCCGCGATCGGGTGCCGCTGTCGTGGTCGCTCGCGGTCGCCGACCCGCAGGCCGAGGTCGAGGAGGCCCGCGAGCGGATCGCTCTCGGCCACCGCATCTTCAAGATCAAGACCGGGGCCGCGCCGCTGCCCGACGACGTCGAGCGGGTCCGCCGCCTGCGCGCGGCCGTCGGCCCCGCGGTCTCGCTGCGCGTCGACGCCAACCAGGGGTGGGACCGGCCGACCGCGCTGCAGGCGGTGCGCGCCCTCGAGCCCTGCGCCCTCGACTTCGTGGAGCAGCCGGTGCCGCGGTGGGACCTGGAGGGCCTGGCCTTCGTCGCCGAGCGCGCGCCGATGCCGATCATGGCCGACGAGGCCTGCTGCACCGACCACGACGCGCTCGCCCTGGCCCGGCGGGGCGCGGTCTCGATCGTGAGCCTCAAGCTCACGAAGTCGGGCGGCCTGCTGGGCAGCCTGGCCATCGCGCGCATCGCCGCCGCGGCGGGCATGGGCTGCTACGTGGGCTGCATGATCGAGACCTCGCTCGGTACCGCGGCCTACCTCCACCTGGCGCTGGCCGCGGCGCCCGTCACCTGGGGCTGCGAGCTCTTCGGCCCGCTCCTGCTCGCGGGCGACGTCACGCGGCGGCCGGTCCAGTACGCCGACGGCTGCATCCTGGGGCTCGACGGGCCCGGCTGGGGCGTCGACGTGGACGAGGCCGCGCTCGCCCGGTGGTCGCCTCCGTGCTGAGCTCCGCCGCATGGTGAGCGGCGCCGTCGTCGAGGGCTCGGTGGGAGTGCCGGCGCTCGAGACCCGCGGCGTGGTCAAGCGCTTCGGAGGCGTGGTCGCGGTCGACGGGCTCTCCCTCGCCATCGGCCGGGGCGAGATCCGCGGGCTGATCGGGCCCAACGGCTCCGGCAAGACCACCACCATCAACACGCTCTCCGGCCTCCACCGGCTCGACGCCGGCGAGATCCACCTGGCCGGCCGGCGGGTCGACCGCCTGCGCCCCCACGAGATCGCGGCCCGGGGCGTGGCCCGCACCTTCCAGATCCCGAAGCTCTTCGGCAACATGACGGTGCTGGAGAACGTGCTCCTCCCGGGGCAGGCGGAGCGGGCCCGCGCGGGTGCGCGGCCGATGGCGGAGATCGTGGAGAGCGCGCGCCGTCACCTCGAGCTGGTGGCGATGGAGCGCCATCGGCACGCGCTGGCCAAGCAGCTCTCGGGCGGACAGGCGATGCTGGTGCAGATCGCCCGCGCGCTCATGATCCATCCGCTCGAGGTCGTGCTCATGGACGAGCCGTTCGCGGGCGTGCACCCCACGATCCGGGAAGTCATCATGCAGGCGATCCTCCGCATGAACCGGGAGCACGGCGTGACGTTCCTGATCGTCTCCCACGAGATGGCCGAGGTCCGGCGCCTCTGCCACCGGGTCTCGGTCATGCACGACGGCCGCCTGATCGCGGAGGGCTCGCTCGATCAGGTGGCCAACGACCCGGTGGTGCTCGAAGCGTACCTGGGCACTTAGATGAGGCTGCTCGAGCTCGACGGAATCTCCGCGGGCTACGTCGAGGGCATCGACATCCTGCGCGGCATCGATCTCCGCGTGGAGGCGGGCCGCATCACCGGGATCATCGGCCCGAACGGGGCCGGGAAGTCGACGCTGCTCAAGACGATCTTCGGCTTCCTCCATCCCCGCGAAGGCCGCATCCTCCACGAGGGGCAGGAGATCCAGACCGCCGCGCCCCACGCGATCAAGCGGCGCGGGATCAGCTACGTGCCCCAGGGGGCGAACGTCTTCCCCCAGCTCACCGTGCACGAGAACCTGCTGCTCGGCGCCTGGGTGGAGCGCGGCGACCGGGCGCGGGTGGCGCGCATGCTGGAGCGCGCCTACGCCACCTTCCCGCGCCTGCGCGAGAAGCGCCGCCACCGCGCCACGTCGCTGAGCGGCGGGGAGGCCAAGATGCTCTCGCTCGCCAAGGAGCTCGTGACCGATCCGAAGCTGCTCCTCGTCGACGAGCCCTCGGCCGGTCTCGCCCCCCGCATCTCGACCGAGGTCTACGCCCGCCTGGGGGAGGCGTGCGCGGCGGGAGTCACGATCCTGCTCGTCGATCAGAACATCACGAAGGCGGTAGAGGTGTCGGAGTACCTCTACGTGATCGAGGGCGGCCAGGTCCGCCGGGAGGGGCCGCAGGCCGACTTCGCGGACCACCTGCGCGAGCTGATCCGCGACTCGCTGCTCGGAGCCTGAGACCCGTGAAGGGCCTCCTCGGGCGGCTCGGGCTGGGCCTCGGGGCGTACGCGGCGCTGGCGTGGGTGCCCCTGGCGACCTCGGAGTACCACACCCACATCCTGGTGATCGGCTTCTACTACGTGGTGCTCGCGGTGGGCTGGAACCTGCTCGCGGGCTACACCGGGCAGTTCTCGCTCGCCCATCACACCTTCGCCGGGATCGGCGCCTACGCCTCGACCCTCCTGATCCAGCGCACCGGGATCCCCATCCTGGGCGGGGTGGTGGCCGGCACCGTGGTGGCGGCCGCCGCCGGCTACGGCCTCGGCAGCCTCTGCCTTCGCATGCGCGCGATCTACCTGGCGCTGGCCACCTGGGCGTTCGCGGAGTCCGTCCGCCTGCTGGTCGCCGCCGAGTACCAGATCACCCGCGGCGACCTGGGGCTCACCGCGCCGCGGCTGTTCGGCACCCCGCGCGCGACCCCGTACTACTACCTGTTCCTCGGCCTCGCGATCGCGGCGCTCCTGGTGGCCTGGCAGATCGTCCACTCGCGGATCGGCGCCTACCTCCGGGCCATCCGCGACGACGAGGAGGCGGCCGCCACCGCCGGGGTCGATACCTTTCGGTGGAAGCGGTTTGCCTTCGTCATCTCCGCGGTCTTCGCGGCGGTGGCGGGCGCCTTCCAGGGCCACTACATCGGCCTGCTCTCGCCCACGCCGATGAAGTTCAACGAGATGGCGACGATCATCATCATGGTGATCGTCGGGGGCCTGCGCACCTTCCCGGGGCCGGCCCTGGGGGCCCTCTTCATCGAGCTCCTGTCGGAGCTGCTGCGCGGCTGGGGCGAGATCCGCATGGTGCTCTTCGCCCTGCTGGTGATCGCGGTGGTGCGGCTCTACCCGACCGGCCTGGTGGGCCTCCTGCGCGCGGTGGGCGTCCGCGTCGGGGCCCGGGTGCCGTCGCTGGCGCCGCTGCTCGGGCAGAGGCGACCGGCCGACTGAGCCCCCGCGATCCCGATCAGCCGGCCGCGCTCAGACGGTGCGCTCGCGCTCTCCGAAGAGCCCGGTGGGCCGCAGGACCAGGAGCGCGATCAGGAGCACGAAGCCGTAGAGGTCCTTGTAGGCCGGCGAGATGAACACCGAGCCCAGGGCCTCGATCACCCCGAGCAGCAGCCCGCCCACCACGCTGCCCAGGATCGAGCCGAGACCGCCGATGACGATGATCTCGAAGCCCTTGAAGGTCGAGATCGCCCCGTTCTCCGGGTAGACCAGGAAGTCGGGCGCGAGGAGCGCGCCGGCCGCGGCGGCCAGCGCGACCCCGACCCCGAAGGCCAGCATGTCCAGGCGCAGGACGTCGATGCCCGCGGTCTGGATCCCGACCCGGTTCTGGGCCGCGCCGCGCAGCGCGCGTCCCACCCAGGTCCGGGTGACCAGCAGATAGAAGAGCGCGAGGAGCAGCAGCGCGCCGACCAGGGCCACGAAGCGGTTGCCGGACAGCGGCAGGGTCAGCAGCATGGTGGGCTTCGCGTAGTCCCGCGGCGAGTACTGGTTGGGGCCGCCCAGCACCACGGCCAGGTTCCGGAAGAGCACCATCAGGGCGATGGTCATCACCGTCGCGTACTCGTCCCGGCGCTCGACGCCGCCCACGTACATCGGGCGCAGGAGCCAGCGCTGCACCACCAGCCCGAGCAGGAACACCGAGGCGATCGCGAGGGGCAGGGCCAGGTACCACCGGCTCCAGCCGACCACGGACGCCACCAGGAAGTACTGCACGTAGCTGCCGATCATGTAGAACTCGCCCATCGACCAGTTGATCATCTTCATGATCGAGTAGATGAACGTGATTCCGAGCGCCATCAGGCTGTAGATGATGCCGATGACGAGACCGGACAGCAGGTACTGGGAGAGGAGGTAGAGGTCCATCGCGGCGGCCGGTCGGGAGGCGCGGCGCCTCCCGACCGGCCCGGCGGATGTCTACTTGGGCACCACGAGGTCGCCGGTCTTGAACTCGGCCGGGAACACGATCTTGGCCTCGGTGAAGGGCATGTCCACCTTGGTGTACTGCATCAGCAGCATCGGGGGCGTCCACTGCTGCCAGTAGGGTCCGTCGCCGCGGCTGAAGCTGATGGTGGCGTTCCAGCCCTGGAACTTGTTGGCCAGCAGCGCCTTCACCAGCGCGTCGCTGTTGTCGCTCTTGGCCGCCTCCAGCGCGTCCGCGATCAGGACCACCTGCGCGTAGCCGTTCAGCGACGCGTAGACCGGGTCCTCCTTGAACTGCTCGCGGTACTTGGCGCGGAAGGCCTCGCCACGCGGGGTGAGCTTCATGGTCGGATGGTAGTAGACGAGGAACGAGACGAAGTTGCCCTTCTCCCCGAGGTTCTTCCAGTACTCCGCCCGCGCCGGCATGTCGTAGGAGACGAGCATCGGAGTCCCGGGCAGGAGCCCCACGTCGGCCGCCTGCTTGATGATCAGGTAGGCGGGGGTGCCGACCCCGATGTTGATCACCACGTCCGGCTTCCAACTCTTGATCTCGAGCAGCTGCGGAGTCAGGTCCACCACCGCGCGGTCGAACACGATGGTCTTGAGCTCGGCCCCCGGCATTATCGTCGGGAAGAGCTTCTTGGTGTCCTCCACCAGGCCCACGCCGTAGTCGGTGTTCTCGGCCAGCAGCGCGACCTTCTTGAAGCCCTTCTCCTTGATCCAGCGGTTCCACAGCTGCACCCGGTCGGTGTCGATGACGTGGGTGCGGAAGCTGTAGTTGAGGTGCTTCTCGGAGAAGGCCCGCGCCGAGGCCTGGGTGGCGAAGATCGGCACCTTGAACTGCTCGGCGAGGTCCTGCACCGCCAGCGCCACCGAGCTGTGGAACTGACCGATCACCGCCACCACCCCGTCCTGGGTCGCGAGCTTGCGGAAGCCGGCCGCGCCCTTCTCGGGCGTGCCCGCGTCGTCCTCCACCACCAGCTCCACCTTGCGCCCGCCCAGGATGCCCTTGGCGTTGACCTCGTCGGCGCCCATCTTGGCTCCGCGCAGGATCAGCTGGCCGGCGGCGGGGTCCCCCGGAGGCGACAGCGGCGTCAGCACGCCGATCTTCACCGGCTTCTGGGCGAGGGCCGGAGCGGCCGCGAGCGCCAGGGCGAGGAGAGCCAGCCCGACTATGGTCAACCGTCTGCTCATGCGTCGAACCTCCGCGGGAGAGAGTGGGTGTGGACGACTGATGAGTCGAGCCGCATCGTATGCGGCGGAGGCCGGGCGCGTCAAGTTCCGGCGCCCGCGCGCAACCGCTGCAGCAGCGTCGCGTCGGCGGGCGGGAAGTGATACCGGGCGAGCTCCGCGGGTCGCACCCAGACGATCTCCTGACCCTCGAGGCCGCGAGGCTCTCCCGCGATCGTGCAGCGGAAGAACGACAGGCGCACCCGCTTCTCCGGATACGTCCAGTCCACCGTCTCCAGCAGCTCGCCCACCGCGATCCCCGCGTCCAGCTCCTCGCGGATCTCGCGGACCAGCGCCGCCTCCGGGCTCTCCTCCGGTCGGCGCTTGCCCCCCGGGAACTCCCAGAGCCCTTCCAGGTGCCGCCCGCTCGGCCGCCGCGCGATCAGGATCCGCCCCTCTCGCTCGATCACCGCGGCCACCACCTCGACGACCTCCCCCCCGCCTCCACCCTCTCCCCCCCGGGGAGAGGGCAGGGTGAGGGGCCCGGATCCACTCACGCCGCCGTCCACCCGCCGTCCACGGCCAGCACCGACCCCGTCACGTAGCCCGCCGCGTCAGACGCCAGGTAGAGACAGGCCGCCGCGATGTCGTCGACATGCCCCGGCCGCCCGATCGGGATCCGGTGCTCCAGCATCCGCCGCCGGAACTCGGTCACACCGGCGCTGATCACGGTATCGATCGTGCCGGGCGACACCACGTTCACCCGGATGCGGTCGCCGACCAGCTCCACCGCGGCGGCGCGGGCCAGCGCGTTGAGCCCGCCCTTGGACGCGACGTAGGGCGAGAAGTCCCGCACCGCCACCGCCCCGAGCGCGGAGCCGATGTGCACGATGGAGCCACCTCCGCGCTCCCGCATGGACGCGGCCACCGCCTTGGTGAGCACGAAGGCGCCCACCAGGTTGATCCGTAGCACCTCCGCGAAGTCGGCCGCCGCCACCTGCTCGAGCGGGGCGTTGAGCCTCACCGCGGCCGAGTTCACGGCCACGTCCACTCCGCCCCAGCGCCGGCTCGTCTCCGCGACCAATCGCGCCACGTCCGCCTCCACCCCGACGTCGCCCGTCTCCGCGAGGGCCTGCCCGCCCGCCGCGGTCACCGCCGCCGCGACCTCGCGGAGCGGGTCGGGCCGCCGGCCGAACACCGCCACCCGCGCGCCCTCGCGCGCGAAGCGGAGCGCGATGGCCCGGCCGATGCCGGTGCCGCCGCCGGCCACGATCGCGACCTTACCGTCGAGCGCGCCCACGGCTCGCAGAGTGCTCGACACGATACGTCGCGCAGGCCGAGCGCATCGGGCAGGGCCGGCAGCGCGGCGCGCGGGGCGTGCACCAGGTGGCGCCGAAGTCCATCAGGGCCTGGTTGTAGTCGTAGGCCTTCCGCGGCGGCACGAGCGCGCCGGCCAGGTCCCAGATGGTCTTCTGGCCGCGCAGACGGGCGAGGCGACGCGGCCCCAGGAACACCCGGCCCAGCACGCGGCGGACGTTGGTGTCGACGATCGGCACCGCGCGGCCGTAGGCGAAGCAGCGCAGCGCCCCCGCGGTGTAGCGGCCGATGCCGCGCATCGCGCGGAGGGCCGGCTCGTCGTCGGGCAGCCGGCCGCCGTAGCTCGCCACCGCCTCGCACGCGATGCCGTGGAGGTTGAGGGGGCGGACGTTGTAGCCGAGCGGGTACCAGAGCCGCTTCACCTCCTCCGGCGCGGAGGCGGCGAGGGTCTCGAGGGTCGGGTAGCGGGCGAGGAACTCGTGGTACTTCGGCATCACGCGATCGACCTGGGTCTGCTGGAGCATGATCTCCGACACCAGGATGTGATACGGGTCCGCCGTCCGCCGCCACGGCAGGTCCCGCCGGTGACGGCCGTACCAGGCGAGGAGCCGTCGCCGGAAGCGGATGCGGCTCCGGCGATCGGGCAGGGCTGACGGCGGCACGGCGGCCATTGTGTACGAGGTGCGCTCCGGCCCGCAAGCGGCGCGCGCGGGAGCGCAAGTTGACAGTCGCCCGGCCCGCGACAACAATGAGCCATGCCCGAGATCACCGAAGAGTACGCGGCCGCCCGCCGCGGCGTCGCGCTGTTCGATCGCTCCGCGCTGGGCAAGGTCACCGTGACCGGGCGCGACCGCCTGAGCTTCCTGCAGGGCATGCTCACCAACGACGTGAAGGCCCTGGCCCCGGGACAGGGGGTCCCGGCCGCCTTCCTCGACGCCCACGGCAAGGTCATGGCGCTGCTCGTGGCGTACGCGGCCACGGACCAGGTGCTGATCGAGCTGCCGGCCCAGATGATGGCCAAGACGCTCGAGACCCTCGACCACTTCCTGATCTCCGAGAAGGCGTATTTCGAGGCCGCCGACGAGGCGTTCGCGATCCTGTCGCTGCAGGGGCCGGGGGCGAAGGCGGCGCTCGAGGGGCTCACGGGCCGCCCGATCGATCTCGCGCCCTACGCGCACGTCGAGGTCGAGATCGCGGGAGGGCCGGCGCGCGTGATCAACCGCGCGGAGGGACCGGGGCCCGGCTTCCACTGCTGGATCCCGGCCGAGCACGCGGAGGGCGCGCGGGCCGCGATGCAGGCCGCCGGCGCGGTGCCCGCGGGCGCGGCCGCTCTCGAGATCCTGCGCCTCGAGGCCGGCCAGCCCTGGTACCCGCAAGACGTCGACGCCTCGGTGATCTTTCCGGAGACGCGCCTCGAGTCCTTCGTCAGCTTCACCAAGGGCTGCTACATCGGCCAGGAGACGGTCGCCCGCGTGAAGTACCGCGGGCACGTCAACCGCGCCCTCAGCGGCCTGGTGGTGGAGGGCGACCGCGTGCCGGAGACCGGGGCGCGCGTGGTGGTCGACGGGACCGACGTGGGTCGCGTGACCTCCGCGGCGCGCTCGATCGCCCTCGGCCGCCCGATCGCGCTCGGCTACGTGCGCCGGGAGCACTTCGAGCCCGGCACCGCGGTGACCGTCGTCGACGCCGGGGGAGAGCAGCCGGCCCGGGTGAGCGCGCTGCCGTTCGTTCCGGAGCCCTGACCGGGCCTCCTCGTGACCGCGTCGCGCCCCGCCAATCGTCTCGCCGCCGAGACGAGCCCGTACCTCCTCCAGCACGCCCACAACCCGGTGGACTGGTACCCCTGGGGCCCCGAGGCCTTCGAGCGGGCGCGCCGCGAGGACAAGCCGGTGCTCCTCTCGGTGGGCTACTCGGCCTGTCACTGGTGTCACGTGATGGAGCGCGAGTCGTTCGAGAACGACGACATCGCCGGGCTCATGAACCAGCTCTTCGTGTCGATCAAGGTCGACCGCGAGGAGCGCCCCGACGTGGACCAGATCTACATGCAGGCCGTGCAGTCGATGACCGGCCGGGGCGGCTGGCCCATGACCGTGTTCCTCACGCCCGACGGGGTCCCGTTCTACGGCGGCACCTACTTTCCCCCGGTGGACCGCCACGGCATGCCCGCGTTCCCCCGCCTGCTGCGCTCGATCGCGGACGCCTACCACGGACGCCGCGGCGAGGTCCTGGAGGCCGGACGGCAGCTGGTGGAGAGCATGGGCCAGTCGGGGCGCCTCGGCGCCTCCTCGACCCTGCTGAGCCGGGACGTGCTGGCGCGCGCCTACCTGGGGCTCGGCGGGGACTTCGACGAGCGCGACGGCGGCCTCGGGCAGGCGCCTAAGTTCCCCCAGCCGATGACCTGGGAGGCGGTGCTGCGGATCGGGCGTCGCACCGGGGATGCGCGCGGGCTGGAGATGCTGCACCTCACGCTCACCCGGATGGCCCGGGGCGGCATCTACGACCAGCTGGGCGGCGGCTTCCACCGCTACTCGGTCGACGCGCAGTGGCTGGTCCCGCACTTCGAGAAGATGCTCTACGACAACGCCCAGCTCGCCAGCCTCTACCTGCACGGCTGGCTCGCGTCCGGGGAGCCGCTCTACCGCCGCATCACGGAGGAGACGCTCGACTACGTGCGGCGCGAGATGACGCACCCCGCGGGCGGCTTCTACTCCGCGCAGGACGCGGACTCGGAGGGCGTGGAGGGCAAGTTCTTCGTGTGGTCCCCCGACGAGATCGGCCGCGTGCTCGGCGATCCCGCCCTGACCCGCGCCGCGCTCGCCTACTGGGGCGTCGACGACGGGCCGAACTTCGAGGGTCACAGCATCCTGTTCGTCCCGCGCGAGCCCGCGGAGGTCGCGGCCGGCCTCGGGCTCACTCCGGAGGCGCTCGCCCGTGCCATCGGCCGCGCCCGCGCGCTCCTCCACGCCGAGCGCGAGAAGCGCGTGCACCCCGGGCTCGACGACAAGGTGCTGGCCTCCTGGAACGGGCTCATGCTGGCCGCCTTCGCGGAGGCCGCCGCGGTGCTGGGCCGCGCCGACTACCTCGCCGCCGCGATCCGCAACGCGGAGTTCATCACCGGCCAGATGACGCGCGACGGCCGGCTGCTGCGCTCCTGGAAGGACGGGCAGGCCCGCATCACCGGCTACCTCGAGGACTACGCCATGGTGGGCGCGGGCCTCCACGCCCTCTACGAGGCGACCTTCGACCGCCGCTGGCTCGACGAGTCGCGCCGGCTCGCGGACGAGGCCCTTCGCCTCTTCTGGGTCTCCGAGCGCGAGGCCTTCTTCGACACCGGCCACGATCAGGAGACGCTCGTGGTGCGGCCCCGCAACCTCTTCGACAACGCGGTGCCGAGCGGCACCTCGGTGGCCATCGACTGGCTCCTGCGCCTGGCGGTGGTGCTGGGCGAGGAGCGCTACGAGGCCGCCGCGCTCGCGGCCCTGCGCCCGATGGCGGACCTGATGCAGCGCTACCCCTCCGGATTCGGCCGCTACCTCTCGGCGCTCGACTTCCACCTGGGGCCGGTGGCGGAGGTCGCCCTGGTGTGGCGGGCGGGGGAGCGGGCCACGCTCGCCCCGCTGCTCGGCACGGTTCTCGCTCGCTACCAGCCCAACCGGGTGGTGGTGGGCGCCGAGGAGGGCGCGGCGGGCGCCGCCGGCCTGCCGCTGCTGGCCGAGCGCCCGACCGTCGACGGACGGCCCACCGCCTACGTGTGCGAGCACTACGTCTGCCAGCTGCCGGTGACCGACCCGGAGGCGCTCGCACGCCAGCTCGACGCTGGGGTATAATCCGGATCGCGTCGCTGGGGGAGGTTTCCTGAGAACCGGGTGCGGCCCGGGACCCCTCGAACCTGCACTGGGTAATTCCAGCGAAGGGAACGTGACGCGGAGGCATCGGCACTGGACCGCACCCTTTCTCGAAAGGCGTGCGGTTTTTTTCATGACGGTCACCGTGAACGGCAAGCCGATGGAGCTGCCCCCCGACATCACGATCGACGGGCTGCTCGCCCATCTCAAGATTCGCCGCGAGTTCACCGCGGTGGCCTTGAACCGCGAGGTCGCGCAGCGGTCGCAGTACGCCGAGACCCGGATCAAGGACGGCGACAAGATCGAGATCGTCCACCCAATGGGCGGAGGCTAGACATGTACGACACATCACTGTGGCTGGGTGGGAAAGAGTTCAAGTCCCGTCTCATCGTGGGGACGGGGAAATACCCGTCGTTCGAGAACATGCGCGAGGCCATCGAGGCCTCCGGATCCGAGATCGTCACCGTTGCGGTGCGCCGGGTGAGCCTGCCGGGGCAGGGCGAGTCGCTGCTCGACTACGTCGACCCCAAGAAGTACGTGCTCCTGCCCAACACCGCCGGCTGCTACTCGGCCGACGAGGCGGTCCGGACCTGCTACCTGGCGCGAGAGGCCGGCCTGGGCACGCTGGTCAAGCTCGAGGTCATCGGCGACTCGCGGACGCTCTTCCCGGACGTGCTGGGTCTGCTGGAGGCCACCCGCACCCTCGCGCGCGAGGGCTTCACCGTGCTGCCCTACACGAACGACGATCCGGTGATGGCCAAGAAGCTCGAGGACGCCGGGGCGGCCGCGGTCATGCCGCTGGGGGCGCCCATCGGCTCGGGGCTCGGCATCCGCAACCCGTACAACATCAAGCTCATCCTCGAAGCGGTCACGGTGCCGGTCATCGTCGACGCGGGCGTGGGTACCGCGTCGGATGCGGCCATCGCGATGGAGCTGGGGTGCGACGGCGTGCTCATGAACACCGCCATCGCGTCGGCCAAGGACCCCGTGGCGATGGCCACCGCGATGCGCCTGGCGGTGGAGGCCGGGCGGCTGGCCTTCAAGGCGGGTCGGATCGGCAAGAAGCTCTACGCGACCGCGTCCTCCCCGCTGGAGGGCGTGCCCGAGTGGACCAGCTAGGCTTCTCGCTCTACCTCATCACCGACCGCCTTACCGCGAGCCGGCCCCCCGCGGACATCGTGGACGAGTGCCTGGGCGCCGGGCTGCGGGCGGTGCAGCTGCGGGAGAAGGACCTCGCGGTGCGTGAGCTGCTGGCGCTGGCGAAGGAGCTGCGCGAGAGCACCTGCCGCCACGGCGCGCGACTCGTGGTCAACGACCGTGCGGACGTGGCGCTGGCCGCCGGCGCCGACGGCGTGCAGCGCACGCACGCCTCGCTGCCGGTCCCGGCGCTGCGCGCGATCTCGCCGCCCGGTTTCCTGATCGGCGCCTCCACGCATTCCCTGGCCGAGGCGCGTCAGGCCGAGGCCGACGGCGCCGACTTCGTGGTCTTCGGCCCCGTCTACGACACCCCGTCCAAGCGCGCGTTCGGCGCTCCGCAGGGGCTGGGCGCACTCGAGCGCGTGGCGAGCGCGGTGGCCCGACCGGTGATCGCGGTGGGCGGCATCACGCCCGCGCGGGCGCGGGAGGTGCTGGCCGCGGGCGCGGTGGGCGTCGCGGTGATCCGCGGCATCTACGGAGCCGCGCGCCCCGCGGACGCGGTCAAGGCGTTCCTCGACGCGCTCGGACGCGCCTGATGGCCGCCGCGCCCGCGGTGGCGGTGGTCGGCGGCGGCATCATCGGCTGCGCCTGTGCCCTCGAGCTGGCCCGGCGCGGCTGCCGGGTGACGCTCTTCGAGCGCGGCGCGCCCGGCGCGGAGGCCTCGAGCGCGGCGGCGGGGATCCTCTCGCCGCTCGGCAGCTCGCCCGATCCCGGCCCGTACGACCGGCTCGCGATCGAGAGCTGGCGGCTCTATCCCGGCGTGGTGGCGGAGCTGCGCGCGGCCACCGGCGTGGACGTCGAGCACATGACCGCGGGCACGCTGTACCCGCTCGTCGGCCCGCACGAGATCGAGGCGGCGCGCGCCCGCCTCGCGTGGCCGCTCGCCCGCGAGCTCGGCATCCGCCTGGTCGAGGGCGGCGATCTGCACGCGCTCGAGCCGGCGCTCGCGAAGGATCTGACCGCGGCCCTCCTGGTGCAGGGCGACCACTGGATCAACAACCAGCGCCTGGTGACCGCCTACGCGCTCGCCGCCGCCGCGCGCGGCGTGACGGTGTGCCCCGGCACCGAGGTGTCGCGGCTCCTGGTTGAC
>Ga0207706_10003361_pt1 | contig 15303 bp, 13 predicted proteins | sample KBSC53metaG_FD_184318 | JGI IMG/M metagenome (GOLD analysis project Ga0207706, IMG submission 184318) | Corn rhizosphere microbial communities from Kellogg Biological Station, Michigan, USA - KBS C5-3 metaG (SPAdes) (version 2) | ecosystem: Host-associated > Plants > Roots > Rhizosphere > Soil ... | reverse complement strand
TTTGACCTCGGCTGCTTCGCTGAGCGCTGCCTTCTACCTGTTCGCTTTTCACTCGATCACTCGGTCCGCTTCCATCAGGAGATGCGCAGGAATGTTGAGCCCCAGGGCTTTGGCTGTCTTGAGGTTGATCACCAGCTCGAACTTCGTCGGTTGCTCTACGGGCAGGTCAGCCGGTTTGGCTCCTTTCAGGATCTTCCCTACGAGCACGCCCGCGCGCCGGTCCAGATCAGCCAGATCGGTTCCATAACTTATGAGGCCACCAAGCTGCGGAAATCTTTTCTCATCGTAGATGGCCGGTAGCCGGCTATCGAGCGCAAGATTAGCGATCCTTTTTGTCAGATCATTAACGATGGGCTCCGTAGCATGAACAGGGCCTCAGCGCGTTCTCTTTTTATAGCTGCGAATGCGGGCTCTAAATCGTCTCGATTTCGTACCTCTGCGAGCTGGAGCTGCACGCCTAGGGATTGAGCGGCAACCTCGGTTCTTTTCCAGGTTGTGATCACAAAATTACTTATTGGAGTCGAAAGGACAGCGACGCGGGATAGCTGCGGAATCACCTCTTTGAGCAGCTCAAGCCGTTTTCCGACCAGCTCGGAGGTAAGATTGGCTAGCCCCGTAATGTTTCTACCCGGTCGCGGTAAGCCGGCAACAAAACCCTGCGTAACAGGGTCCTGACTGCTTGTGACAATCGGGATCGTCTGCGTCGCGTTCTTAGCGGCATCAGTTGCTGGCCCGCCTCCCGCAAAGATAATGTCGACCTTGAGAGCGACAAGGTCTCGCGCCAACTCGGGTAACCACTCCTGCCTGGCTTCTGCGAACCGATACTCGATGATAATATTTTTTCCCTCTACGTATCCAAGTTCTTTCAGCCCTTGACGGAATGCCTCGATGCGATAAACCCTGCTGACGGGGTCTCCCGCGCTCAGATAACCTAACCGAGAAATTCTTTTTGGCTGCTGTGCCTCAGCCGAGAAACAAAGCACAAAGAGCAAAACGCCGAGTGCAAGAGCAAACATTTTTTGCTTCATTGATCTCGCCTCACTCGCTACGAGGTGCGCCGCTCGCCTCGTAATTAATTCATCGGTTTTACCGGAATTATCATTGAGCAGGGCGGTGGCGAGTTCACTCGTCGCCATGCGAGTCTCTCATAACTCGGCCCAACTCTTCTTTGACTTGGCTCAGTTCGGTAGCTTGCGGATTCTGATTGTTTGGCTGTCCTAAGCCATTTCATCGTAGTTCTCCTAAGCTATTCTAAGAGAACTGTCGCTTGGCTCATCGCGTGAGTTGCTGGAAAACACGAGGTGTTGGATCGGTTCCAGAGCCTACCCAACGGTGGACTTTCCTGTCAACCGCTCTGGGAATCGTGTATTTCGGCATTCTGGAACGTGAACGAATGAAACGGCTCCAAAGAAACTTACTTTGCGTAGGTTCGTGGTTCTCGCAGTAAGGTAGCCCAGATTGACATACAGAATTCGGGCTACGTTACTGCGGGATAAAGAGGGGCAGCGCCGCTATTTCTTTATCAACTGCAAGAATCGATTGACCGCACGGTCGGCGATGTTACGTCCGTGCTCGATTCCCTCCTCGACCCCCTGACGAAAGTGAATGCCGATAAGAATCCGCGACTCACCGTTCTCTTCCGCTGCCTGGGAGAAGCTTTTATAGCGCCGCAGAACCTCTGCCGCGCCGCCACACTGCTCTTGGAGCAGCGGCAGTGACAAGCTGCACGCGCTGAACCTGATGTGGTCGGTCCCGAAAAATCGCTTTAAAACCTGAGCGGCCGCGCCACCTTCAACACTGTGCGCCGAGTCGTAGTCAGGTATGGGATACGTCAGTTGGAGCGGTGTCCAGGTCGGATCTCCTGTTGTGTCCGGATTGCCGTCAGTGTCGGCCGTCCGAATAGCAGTAACCGGCCGCCAGTAATTGTAATGGTACTTGGTTTCGAATGACCCGATGTAGCCATCGGCCATTGCCATATTGAGTAAGCCGAACAGCCGAGCACTCTCCCAGATATCGAGTTTCTCAGCGAGGGCGACGGTTCGCGCGATGCGATTCCATAACAGAGGAGAACTCTCGATCCAGAAAAAACCGATTTGAGTCTGTTCATCGGTGCGCTCGCTCGGGGTGATAACGTTGTCGCCCCCGAGTTTTTTCACCTCGTCAAACTCGGCTGTGTATTCATTACTGGTAATGGCATACGGAGGACCCGGACGGAATTGGGCGCCGTCGCGGAGCACGAACGGTGTAACGGTTCCCCAACCCGGCGCGAAGGCGAAGGGAACGCCGGGAGTAAAGCGCCATTCGCCTGGATTTGTTCCCTGTGGGTAGGAATCATCGATTAGCAGGGTGTCTGATCCATCGTCGGCGCGGAGCGCGAGGATGGCAGCGGCAGCGTCCTGCCCGATATTCAAGCCCTGCCTTTTACGAGGGCCATCCGGGATCGCCGCGAGTGCAGCGGTATAGGCTGTCTCTACGCTCGCGATACCGTTAGCGATGCACGCCGGCGGAAAAGGAGCAGGGATTTCGCTAATAACCTGGATAAGGACGTCGCGGGCCGCTGCCGCGACGGCGGCAGCCACGGAAACGCGTGCCCGCGCTTTATCATCGTATACATAAGGACGGAAGCGCCGGTCGATGGCATTCAGCGCATCATGGATTGCTATATGCATCATGGCATACATCCGTGATTCATGAAGTGGGTCGTCAGCGGGAGATATACAGGCCGCGATGGCGGCTTTGCCCGCGTTTGCATTCCAGTTGGTAACCGCATCTGCCCTGGCAACGTGCGACCCGCCGGCACTCAGGAAAGACAACAGCATGAAAAATGAAAAATAGAGCTTCTTCATACAACCTCCTCAGACTCGCCTAACTGCTGACCCGTGGTTCTTTTCGACGTTTCTGGTGCTCCTCTTCGGCCTCCCAGGCTACCAAGCAAGCTCCACCACCTCCTCTCTCCTTGTTTGATAAGCAGCCCTCAACGAACGCCTTGAGATGGGCTGTAGATCTTCGTCAACCCGTTATCTTTTGCTCTTATTTCATTGTTGGTGAGACGCGGACTTTCGCAGGGCAACCGGTGTGCCATGCAGAGAGCTCGCGCTTGATGAAAATAAGACGTTGAGTGAACGGAAGATTTGCGAGCGACTAAATCTCGACCGAGCTGGCGATGGACCCCAAAGGTAGTTTCTTCTCTACCTCAGGATAGTGAAAACTCTATGGGGTGATTCGTGTGGCGCGGAGTGCTCCAAATCATGCGTGGGGTACGATTCGGCGCGCGGCAGTGTGTTGGGTTAAGTGGCGAGCGCCGGCGCAGCCACAGAGAGGTGCTGAGTCGGCGATGAGACGTGCTTCACGGAGTTCGCCGCCTATGATGCACGACCGGAATCAGCGGAGGGCCGAAACAGCAAAGCGCTACCGGCCATGAGACCGCTCAGCGCGACCCCACTCACCGGCTAACCAAATGCCGGCTAAAGAATTCCGTCGCCTTGGGCCACGAGAGCGCTGCGGCGTGTGGCCTGTAGTTCGACGAGCCGGTGTTACAGAACGCGTGAGCAGCGCCGGCGTAGCTGTGAAACTCGTGCTCCTTGCCAAATTTCGTTAGCTCGGTGTCGAGCTTGCGCATGTCATGCGGTGATGGATTTTTGTCTTCCTCCCCGAAATGACCTTGGATGGGGCAATTGATCTCGCGCGTGCGATCGAATGGCGTAGCACCCTCACCGAAAGGCACCATGGTCCCGCCCCCATAAAACATCACGCCTGCTTTCAAATCTTTACTGGCGGCAGACATCAGGTAGACCAGCCGCCCACCCATACAGAATCCGACGATGCCCAGCTTTGCGCTATCGACTCGCGGATGGTTTTTCAGAAAGCCAATCGCGCCTTCGATATCTTTAATGATGGACGGATCGCGTAAACGCGCCTTACGCGTCGGATTGTCGTCCTTACAATTTACCCCGTCGCGGTGGTAGAGATTTGGCGCGACGGCGGCGTAGCCTTGGAGCGCAAACATATGCGTTGTGTCTTTGATAAAATTCTCTAACCCGGACTGCCCGTGCACAACCACGATGCCCGGAACCCGCCCGCCGCTTTCGGGTAAGCTGACATAAAGCGGCATCTCGCTTTGATCGACTCTGCCGGACTGCCAACTGCTCGCCATTTTATACCTCCATGGTTTTCATCGTGTTCTATAGATGAATTCCGCAATCGCGCGCAAGCGCCGTTTCACAAATTTTTTTTCGGGTCGCCCCCTTATGTTCGGATTGTCGCGGCCCCGGCACAATGATAAAAGAAGCAGAGGCCGTAGAACAATCCAAAAATCGAAAATCTAAAATGATCTTATGCTCTCCCGAGAAGAAAACGAGCTAATCACTGAGACGGGTCCCGGCACTCCCGGGGGCGACTTCATGCGACGCTACTGGCAGCCAGTGGCGCTCTCGGAAGAGTTGCCGAGTAATGACCCACTTCCTGTGAAGATCATGAGTGAGGATCTTGTGCTCTTCCGCGACGACGCTGGCCAACTCGGCTTGTTGGGTCTCCATTGCGCGCATCGACGCGCGGACCTGAGCTATGGTCGGGTAGAGAACGGTGGCTTGCGCTGTCTTTATCACGGATGGCTCTATGATCGGCATGGTCGTTGTCTCGCGCAACCCTGCGAACCTCCGGAAAAGCGATTCTGCGAAAAAGTGCACCAGCTCGCCTATCCTTGCGAAGAGCACGCCGGGATCATTTTCGCCTACATGGGACCCGGCGAACCGCCGCTTTTCCCCGCCTACGAGCCCTTCCTCGCGCCACCGGGTCACGTGTTGGTCACGAAAATTTTTCACGAGTGCAACTACTTTCAAGCCAATGAAGGAAATCTCGATCCCAGTCATGTGTCCTATCTTCACCGCCAGGGAAATGTTCCACAAAATTTGAAGCGGCCGGTGCCGGGGACTGACGGCAAGCTCCCGCTGGCCCTGTATGAAGCCGATATGGCGCCGCACGTAGATGCCGAAGAAACCGCTTATGGAATTCGCATCTTTTCTACCCGCAGCATCGAAGGCGATCGGACTTTTTTTCGTGTGACCAATTTTATTCTGCCCAATAAAGCGACGATTCCCGGTCCGATGTCCGGTGATGGTTACAATCTCTACTGGCACGTGCCGATCGATGACACGCATCACTGGCGCTATGACATCGTCTTTCGCCGCAGCGCGCCGATGGAGCAAAAAGACATCGAGCGAAATAAGGAAATCCTCGACGAACTCACTACCGATTATCGGTCGAAGCGCAAAAAAGCCAATCGTTACCTGCAGGATCGTGAAGCGATGAAGACTTGGAGCTTTTCCGGCATGGGGCGGATCTTCAACGTTCAGGACACCGCCATTGTCGAAGGCAGCGGTCCGATCGTCGATCGCACGCAGGAATTCTTGGGACCTAGCGATCGGGCGATTATTCTCGCCCGCCGCCAGATTCTAAAGGCGATTCGGGACCTTCAAACCGGTCGCGAAGCACCGCACGTGATTCGCAACGCGAAAGAAAATCGCTTTCCGGATCTCACAGTGATTTCCGAGGTGATCGCGAACGAAGGCGACTGGCGGACGCACTGGAAGAACAAACTCGCCGGCTTTCGCTAATGAACCCTCTCCCCCTACCCTCGGCCCCATAGCGGGCGAGGGAGTTCAGAAGCTTCCTTTTTCAGTGGAGAGATAGCACTTCAACTTTATATCCATTTCCGGCTTCAACGTAAGGGTGGAGCGCAACGACGAGCCCACCGCCTTTCGGTCGTATCCATGGGTTCGCTTCGCTCCCCCAACCCCCAACGGCAATCAAGAAACGGTGCGCAAGCGCACCCTACATCTTCGTGTGCTTCGCGTCCTTCGTGGTGAAGTTTCTATCCTCACGTCGCATCTAAATGAAAAAACTTCACGGCATTTCCGGCCAGCATTGCTCTTTTTTCATCCTCTGGTACGCCGGCGAATTGCTCTTCGATGAGTTCCAGCGACTTCGGCCAGCGGGTTACGATGTGTGGGAAATCCGTCGACCACATTATTTTATCGACGCCGATCATGTGCCGAAGCTGAATGCCGATGGGATCGTCGAATACACCCCAATGAGCATGTTCGCGCAGGTATTCGCTCGGTAGTTTCTTCAGCTTCGGCAATCCCAAAAGCTTTTCCGCCCAGTGGCAGTTGACTCTATAGGTCTGATCCATTTGTTGATAAAAATAGGGAATCCACCCGACGTTGTTTTCCGCCCAAAATATTTGCAGCTGCGGAAATCGGTCGAACACTCCGGTGAAGATTAGCTGCGTCGCTTCCACCGCGCCGCAATGATAAATCCCCTGCCGCGCAAAGCGCTGCAGAAAGTCGAACGGGCGCTCCTCGCCTTGCGGATCCTTAGGATACTTCATGAGATACACATCGCGCTCGTCGGTGCGGCGTGGAAATGACGTATGGATCGTAACTGGCATATCAAGATCGAGCGCCGCCGCATAAAACTCGTCGTCCTCAGGCGCGGGCGTGCTCTTGCCGCTCGGAAAGGTATGCAGCCGGACGGCTTTGAAGCCCTTTTCTTTGCAGCGCGTCATTTCGGCGATGTTTTCCTCTGCGCCGATATCCGGCATAACGGCAACGCCGATCAAGCGATCGAGATCGACCGCGCAATACTCCTCGATAAAGTAATCGTTGAACGCGCGGATAATTGCCAGAAAAGCTTCCTTATCCTTGATCTTCGGGTTACGCGCCTCGCTTGCGAACAACAACTCGCCATCGATCCCATCGATCTCCTGTTCTCTGATTCGTTGCTGGGGAAAGCCCGCGCCCACGGAGCCTTCAAAGTTCAAATGGACGGGATTAAACTCTTCCGGCGATTTTCCCGCGAACAGGTTCGTACCGCGATATTCGAGCGGCTGCCCCTCCTCGACTATGGCGTCGCGACCGTCGGCGAGCTTAATCCGCCGGGGCGCCCGATCGCGAAACTTTGGCGGAACTCGATGGGTCCACGTTTCCGGCAGCGATTCAAAGTGGCTATCGGCTGAGAAGTACCGATACTTGCGGGCCATGGAAATCGAACCTCCTCTAGACCTAATTAAGCATCGGATTCACCACAGAGGGACGGAGGGCATAGCGGTTATCTTCCGAAGTGTGAAATCCAACGGTTCCGAACTCTGCGTTCTCAATGTCTCTGCGGTGTAGATGTGCTCTTGACCTTAACTTCGAACCTTGAACATGTGCAGCACAGCGCTACCGCACCAGCATTTCTTTCATGATTTTTTCCATCGCGGGTGACAGCCGATCGGTCTGCTCCGCGGTTACGATGTGCAGGTTCACACCTTTTTCTTCGAGATTGTTCAATTCGTCATAAATTGATCGCGCTCCCTTTCGACGCGGAATTCTGCCGGTGCCGGAAAGGATCTTAGCGCCTTCGGCCGACAACGCATAATCCACGAAAAGCGCCGCGGCATACGGATGCGGCGCATTGACGTTGATGCCATAATTCCCGCCGGCGATTGCCGGAGTTGGATTAGGGAAAACGATTTCGGCCGGACAACCTTTTTGCTTCATCCGCAAGATGGCATCAGGATAGACTTCGACGGCAATCTTGAACTCGCCGGCGCACATGAGCTGTCCTTGCAGCGTATGGCCGCGGCGCACCGAGGCGCCGTTGGCGAGAAGCTTCTGTACGTATTCGCGCGTTCTCGCTTCACCCCATGACGAGAGCCAGGTAAGCATCGCGCGCTCCGGCTCGAGATCTATGGTTAAACTGCCCTTCCATTTCGGGTCGAGCAAATCGGCATAACCCTTCGGCGCATCTTCTTTCCGCACGAGGTCTCGGTTATAGGCAATCGTCGCCAACCCGAGGCTATCCGCATGGAAATATCCGTCTTTATCGTTCTGCTCGCGCGGATAATTCGGCATCTCGGGCGATTGGTAACGCGTCCACACGCCGGCGCGCTTGAGTTGCATGACGTTTTCGGTGCCGACGGAAACAACGTCAGCGGCGAGCCGCCCCGCTCTATGTTCCATCAGGGTACGAACGACCAATTGGTTGCCGCTACCGCGGTAATAATCAGCTTTGACGAATGGGTATCGGGTGGTGAACCCTTTGACATACGCGGCGACCAGATCAGCGGCCGAAATGGAGTAATAAACTAAAGCCCCCTCCCGCCGCGCGCCTTCTTCCAATCGTGCCTGGCGCTGCGACGTGGGAAGCTTGTTGATTTCCGCCAGCAGTCCTTCGACCGAAGCAGACTCAGCGCCTGAGATTGCGCCGCAAATAAGAGCTAACGCCGCAATCGTGCTCGCCAGGATCTGCTTCGACGCCATCTTCCATTCTCGACTTTCGGTTCTCGATTACTTCATCCTGCAGTATGGATGATAATCCATTTTGCACCGGGCACCGGCCTTGTTCATGGCCGCCTCGAACTCCGCATGAATCATCGGATCTTCGTCTTCATATTCGATCTGATCGCCGCCTTCCTTCACGCTCTTGTAGACATAAGCCTTGCCGCCGGCTTTCGGTTTGTCACTGCCCCAACCAATGGCGAGAAAGAACACCGGCTCGGCGCCGCCGTTAAAATGCTGATGGAACCACATCTCCGGCGGCACAAAGACGCTGCCCGGGCCCCACTCGACTCGCTCCATGGGCTTGCCTTCCTGCCACATCAACGAGTAGCCCGTGCCCCGGATGATCAAAACGTGAATGCCCGGGCCATGACGATGCGCCTTTTTGTATGCGCCGACACCCCATAGCGAGACATGCGACTTCACGGTGTTGTTAACCATCCGAAACACCGTGCTCTTGGCGCCGCCGCCACGATCAAACCCGCTCGAAAACATCTGGCACACGCGCACATCGGCAATAAAGTTGGTCGACCATTGTTGCGCCGGCGCCGTTTGCTTGAAGTAGCCTTCCTCGCCGTTATAACGATCGCGAAAAACAAATGGGTTGTCGAAAACAAACTCATAGTTGTTGAAGGTGTCGATGACTCGTGGCGCGCTCGTCATGGCGATGTAGCGCGCCGGCTCCATGCCGGACGCGTTATGATGCTCGTGCCAGGCATTCATCGGAATCGAGAAGTAGCTTCCCTCTTGCCACTCAAAAGTTTCCTTCTTCTCCGGTTCGATCCAGATCGAGCTCGCGCCCTGGCCTTTGAGAATGTATATCGTTTCCTCGAAAAGATGGCGGTGGGGTTTCAGCGATTTTCCCGCGGGTATTTCCGCAACATAGGCATCGTTGAAGCCGCCGGTGCCATCGAGGTTGAGAAACGCCGCGGAGCCCACGCCAGTCGAACGCCACGGCGCGAGCTCGAGCTCGTAGAGATTCTTGACGATCAAACCGCGATAGGTGGGCAAGCCCTCTGATTCTTTCCACTGCTCATACGGAGATTTATAAGCGATTCGTTGTTTGACTTCTTCTTCGATGCTCAATGCAGCGTTTGCCATGAACTGATTTTCCTTTTTGCGGCGCGCCAGTCGCCATTCTGCGCTAACGTTTCTTCACTGCCATCAAATCTTCCGATGCGCTATCAACTTTCAAACGTAATCCGCATGTTCGCCCTGATGCGTCAACGAGAGTCCCAAATTATCCATGGCCAATCGCGTATTGATGCCGAGAACACGCAAAGGTTCGCTTCCGGTGTTGAAATATTGATGCCATTGAAAAACCGGGATCGAGAGCACGTCCAATGTATCGAAATTGAATTCTTTGTCTTCAACGATGACTTTGCCCTTGCCGCCAACGATCAGGTCGATTTCATCGTAGAGATGACGGTGCGCGCCCGAGCGTCTGCCTGGAGGAATTTCCGCCATCACGACGCCGAGCGCTTTGCTATGACAGCCGATCCGGGGATCGACGACATAGGCGAGATTGCCCATCGCCGTCGGCTCAAAAATCAGATCCTTTTGTCTGACGAGCACTTTACTCTTCCGCCTGAGCTGTTCTTCGTGCATCGCGAAAGCCACCTGTTCCGCATACATTTCCGCGGTGCGGTTGCGCGGATTTTGACCGTTGTCGAGCTGCCCACCTCCACCCGGAATCAGTGTCTTGCGTGCGTCTTCGCCCTCCTGAGCATAGATCCAGAATTCGGGAAAGCGCTCATCTTCATAAACCGCTTGGCCGAGAGCGAGAGATAACGGGCCGGTGGTGGATGCGATGCGCAGGACGGGCTCGTCGCTGTCGTTGATATGCCGGTGCCAGGAGAACATCGGCACGCTCAGCAGGTCGCCGGGGCCCCAGTCGTAGCGCTCCCCGTCAATGATGCTGTGGCCGTGGCCCTTTAAGAAATAAATGATCGCCTCCACCGTATGGCGATGGCCGAGGGTACGCCAGTCCTGACCCTCTTCGGTGTGCGGCGGGATGATGTCGTACCAAAGCCGATGGGTGTGATTATTTGACCCAAGGCGCGCGTCCACAACATAAATATGTTTATGCTCGCCTAGTTTCTTTTCGATCTCCGGCCATTTGAACAGCACGTCCTGCCCTTTGCGCCGGCCCTGTTCGTCTTTGGCAAAGCGCACGCTATGCATCAGCAATTCTGTATGTACTTCTTTGACCGATTTAACTTCCATGAATCCCTCCGGGCGAAAATAATTCGCTAGAGCTTTATGTAATGGCGCCGACTCTATCGCAAGGTTGCCAGCTTTCCAAGAATTCAGCTTACGGTGACACGGAGACTGAATCCGCGCTACGATCTTCAAGTGGTGGAATCGCGGCTCCAGTCCGAAATTTCGTCTGGATTCCCGCTAAAAGCATACGCCAATGACGGAACTGAGAGCCCCAATCTTTAGCGTCTCCCGCATTTCAAACGAGAGCACGAAGACACGACGGTGTCGTAGGGTGCGCTTGCGCACCATCCGAGAAGTATCACGAACGGTGGCTTGAAATCTCCACTTCTATCGGACACGCGGCAGACAAGCTTCTTCAGTCAAAAAGCCGTGCGCGTGCGGCTTCCGAGATCGCGACCACCGCAGGATGTTTGAGCTTGCGGTCCAGTGAAATCGCGAAAAACTGTTCGCGCACTGCGCTCGCCTTGCCAATAATCTTGACGCCATATTGGCGCCGCACCTCGGCGCTGATCACCGATGGAGCGAAAAACAATCCAAGCCCGCGCTGCGCAAAAACTTGCAGCAGAGCACTATCTTCGCATTCGGCGACGATCACCGGGCGAATTTTTTCTGTCTCAAACCATTGGTCGAGTGAACGCCGCACCGCCGTATTCGAGGTCGGTAGCAAAAAGGGCGCGCCATCGAGACATTGAGGAAATGGGTGGCGATAGGCGGTTGCCCATTTCTCGGTTCCGAAAAGGGTCATGCCGCATTCGCCGAGCAGATGACAGAACGCCTTCACGTTTATTGCCGGATCGATCTGGCTATCGGTCAAAACAACGTCGATATCGTGCACCGCCAATGCCGACAGTAGCTCTTTATTGGTTCCCTCGCGACAGATGATGCGATGGGAATCGGCGAGATTGAGAGCCGGCTCGATCAACTGAAAAGCGACCAGCTTGGGCATCACGTCGGCGACGCCGACCGTGAGCCGCGCAGAACGGCCCTGTGGTCGTCCCTTGAGCGTTCCCATCATTTCCCGGCCAAGGGAAAAGATCTCATCGGCGTAGCGAAAGACGACCTTGCCAGTCTCCGTGAGAATCAGGTGTCGCCCGGTTTTGCGAAAGAGCTTCTCGCCGAGCGACCGCTCCAGCGATTTAAGCTGCGCGCTCACCGTCGCCTGCGTGAGATTCAACTCCTCACTGGCGCGTGAGACGCTGCTTAGGCGAGCGACGGTCCAAAAGTATAAAAGATGGTGGTAGTTCAGCCATTCCATGCCTAGATATTAGTTCGATTTTTTCTATGAAACAATAAGAAATTATGAATTTGCCTATGTATCGGTTCTGTTCCTAATCTGCTCACAGATTCTCGAGCTTCGCTCACAGGAGTCTTCTATGAGAGGTACGACACCGATAATGTTCAATCCGGATGGTGTAAGGCTTTTCGAGCCCGATACGCTTGCGCCAGAGCAGTTTTACGCCACGATTAGGAAAACCCAGTTCGCGGACCCGGAACGTAGGCTGATGGCTGCCGTTCTCGAGGACGCGGTCTCCTGCCTGTCGGCGAACCCGCGTCCGTGTGCCGGGCGAAAACGCAGGTACTTCGAGGAGGCACATTCTTGGATCAACACCACGGAAGAACAAGACTGGATATTTTCATTCACCAACGTTTGTGAAACGTTGGGCTTCGACCCAGGCTTTCTTCGCCGTGGACTGAACCGCTGGAACACCATGACGGCCGAAAAGGGGTTACCAGCGATGCGCTTAAAGAAATATCGCTCCGGCGCGCGTCGGCGAAAATTGCGTTTCCGCAGCGCTCTTTGACGCGCTCCGGGTTCGGTTGGAGTCATCACGCTCAGCGTTATTTGCCTCGTCGTCGCCCTGCCATTCACGCTCGGTTCTGCCGAAACATCAGTAGCGATATGCGGCCGACTTTTGCTAATGAGGTCTACTCTTCTCTCTTCGTCTCGAAGAGCTGAAAAATTCCTTCAACTGAATTAAACGAAGTTCTACGGCGAACCAGCGCCATTGCATTGTCATCCCGTAGGCCAGGCGGTATATTTTCGATCATATGAGCAAGCAATCCAGCCTGACGGATTTCCATCGTGAAAACGGTGCGGTTTTCGCCGAGTACGAAGGCTGGCTTTTACCGCGGCATTTTGGCGATCCCGCGGCTGAGTATCGGGTCCTGCGGGGTGCGGCCGGGCTGATCGATCTTTCCCAGCGCGCGTTGCTGCAGTTCACCGGTCCCGATCGCCTTTCTTTTTTGCAGGGAATGCTGTCGAACGATCTACGTAGCTTGAACCCTTTTGATGGCCAATACGCGGCGATTCTGACCCAACAGGGCAAAGTGATCGCCGACGTCAGGGTCCTTTGCGCGATGAATTCGTTCTATCTCGATTTCTGGGAAAATCTGAAAGACAAGGTGATCGGGCATTTTCAACGTTATCTCGTGGCCGACGATGTGGAAATTTCCGATCGCTCCATCGATTATACATTTCTTGCGATTCACGGCCCGAGCGCTGAACTGGTTCTAGAAAAACTGCTACGCGACACGCCGCTGCCGACTCGGCCTAAACAGCATGCGATGATCGACATCAACGGCGCGGCCATTTGCATTATCCGGGAAGATTTCGGCGGCAATCCAGCGTTCGATCTCGTGGTGCCCCGCGCCAACGCCATTAACGTTGCGCATGCCTTGACCGAAACCGGCCGACAATTTTCTGCCGCCTGGGTTGGTGAAGAGGCGCAAAATATCCTGCGGGTCGAGAACGGTATTCCCCGCTATGGTCTTGACTTCAACGAGAACAACTTGTTGCTCGAGGTCGGCATCGACGACGCGTTCAGCTTTACCAAGGGGTGCTACTTGGGCCAGGAAATCGTCGAGCGCATTCGCTCCCGGGGCCATGTGAACAAGAAACTCTGCGGACTCGTGCTTGATGGTTCATCTCCTGCGGCCGCCGGCGATTCGATCCACACCGACGGCAAAGTCGTCGGTACGATCACCAGCTCGGTATTATCGCCCCGACTGGATCGGCCCATTGCTTTGGGCTACCTGGGCAAGGAATACTGGAATCCAGGCACAGTCGTATCCGTTGAACACAAGGGATCGACGATCCGGGGCACGGTCAGTGAGGTTCCGTTTATTGCCTCCTCTTGAAACCACTCGTCAAGTTCGTATAGTTACGGGAAATTTTGGGCGGGCATGGGAAGGGATCTAAGGCATGGCGAATTTCGTAAAGGTTTGTAAAACCAGCGATGTTAAACCTGGCTCCGGACGGAGTCTCGATATCGATGGAAAAGCGATCGGTATTTTTAATGTCGATGGCAAATTTTACGCGATCAACGATGTGTGCGGGCATCGGGGCGGTCCCCTGGGTGAAGGGGAGATGGACGGGACTACGGTAATTTGCCCATGGCACGGTTGGCGTTACAACGTCACCACCGGCGAAAACGAGCTGCTTCCCAGTCTGCCCACGCAAAAATTCGAAGTGAAAGTGGAAGAGGATGACGTGTTGGTGGATTTGTCCTGAGCCCAGCAAATAGCCGGTTTGAGATCCTAAAGTTTCACATAAAGTTTCACGTAATCCTTGAGCGCGTCCTTGGTGCTTTCGAACGCGAGATCGCCCCACGGGAGCTCGTTTGGAGCAAAGATACCTGCGTCCAGGGATTCGTCCGCGGCCGCGAGCTTTCCGCTGACCACCTCCGCAGTATAGACGATGATGACATTGGGCGATCGCGGGTATGTATACACGTTGAGCAACGGCCCGAGCTTTACTTCCAATTGCGATTCCTCTTTGGTCTCCCGCACGGCGGCATCACGAACGCTCTCGCCACGATCGACATAGCCGCCGGGAAAAACCCACTTGCCAAGCTCGGGCTCGACGCCCCGTTTCAGTAAGACAATGCCGCCATCGAGCATAAAAATCGTGCCCGCCACAACCTTCGGGTCCTGATAAAAAATAAACGCACAGGACTGGCAGACCAGCCGGCGAGGCTCGCTCGCCTTGACGATTTTTTTGTCGAGGCCACCGCCGCAGCGCGGGCAGAAACGAAATTCCACATGACCGTGGGCGTGCGCGTGGTGCAATTCATGTTCTGATGCCATGCTTGTTGTTTAGCTCATATTAAGTTGAAACAAAAGGTGAATTCTGCAATCGTGATACGATGCTCCGGGCTGTGATTTTCGATTTCAACGGCATTATCGTCGATGACGAGCCGATTCATTTCAAATTGTTTCAGCGCGTTTTTGCCGAAGAAGGCATCGATCTCAGTGAAGCAACTTATTACCGGCGCTATCTCGGTTTCGACGATCGCGGCGCATTTCTCGCCGGATTCCGTGATTGCGGCAGGACCGTCGGCGCCGCAAAGCTGCAGGAGCTCATCGCTCGCAAGGCCGATTACTATCAGGAGGCGATCCGGAATCATGTCGCGATTTTTCCGGGCGTAAAACCTCTGCTACAGGATCTGTCGCGAACCATCCCGCTTGCCGTCGCCTCCGGCGCGCTGCGCCAGGAGATCGAGACTATTTTGCAGACCGCCGGGCTATTGGATCATTTTCGCGCCATCGTCAGCGCCGAGGATGTTCAGCAAGGCAAACCCGAGCCGGAGATCTTTATCAAAGCTCTGGCTGCATTGAATACGGCAAGCCGGGACCCGGCCGCCATCCCTCCCGCCGAGTGTGTCGTCATCGAGGATTCCAAAGAAGGTGTACGCGGCGCCCGCCGCGCCGGCATGAAGTGCCTGGCAGTGACGAACTCCCATCCGGCAGAGCTCTTGAA
>Ga0207706_10003360_pt1 | contig 15307 bp, 16 predicted proteins | sample KBSC53metaG_FD_184318 | JGI IMG/M metagenome (GOLD analysis project Ga0207706, IMG submission 184318) | Corn rhizosphere microbial communities from Kellogg Biological Station, Michigan, USA - KBS C5-3 metaG (SPAdes) (version 2) | ecosystem: Host-associated > Plants > Roots > Rhizosphere > Soil ... | reverse complement strand
AAATCCGCTTTAGGCAAAAGCTTGGCCTTGGGCAAGTTCGTCGCCTTCGTCGAAATCCTCCCGCCCCGCGGTATCGATGCTTCCAAGGAAATCGCCGGCGCCAAGCTCTGCAAAGAGCATGGCATCGACTGCATCAATGTGCCCGACGGACCACGCGCGAGTGCCCGGCTCAGCGCTCAAGTAACCTGCCAGCTCATTCAACAGCACGCCGAAATTGAAACGGTTCTCCACTTCTGCTGCCGCGATCGCAACATTCTTAGCATGCAGTCCGAGCTGTTGGGCGCGCACGCCACCGGCGTGCGCAATCTCATCTGCATTACCGGCGATCCGCCGCGCATGGGCTCCTATCCGGACGCCACCGCAGTCTTCGACGTCGATTCCATCGGAGACCAGCTCGTCTATCTCCGAGAAAAGCGTCTCAACGTCCAGCACTACTCCGTTGCCGATCGCGCAGCGTACCCCGGGATGAAGTATCCCGCTTGGTATCTGGTGAAGTACGAAGGATTTGTCGGCTATGTGGACCGTGTGCCCGGCGTTAGCGCCACCCTGGTAGCGAACCACCCAGTCGGCGCGCTCGGCAAGCACATCAACCAGCTTGCCTTTGCCCTCGTCCCCCCATTGGGCGCCGACGACGACGATGGTGCGCGTATTATTGTCGAACATTTCCGCATTGAAAGTTTGAAACTGCAAACCAAGAAAACCCAGCCGGCGGCCCGCAGCCAATAGCCTGCTGCCACGAGCCTTAAAGATGTGCGATTGGGCTCGCCGCCGCAGGCTGATCGCAGCAGACCGCCGGCTGGTCGTTCTTAGTTTGTAGTTTTACCGTTCCGCCGGCGGCGGCGGGGGGACCTGATCGACCACCCGCGGTGGATCGTCCGGCCGGTGGACGCTACGAATCGGCAGCACGACGGTGAACGTCGAGCCCTTCCCGAACTCGCTGGTGGCAAAGACGTGGCCGCCGAGGGCATCCACCAGCTTGCGCGTGATGCTGAGGCCAAGGCCCGTCCCGCCGAACTCGCGCGTGCGCGACTGGTCTACCTGGCGGAAGTCCTCCCACACCGAGTCGAGGTCGGCTTCCCTGATGCCGATACCGGTGTCGCGGACATCGAAGCGGAGGTCCTCCTCGTCTCTCGAGACCGTCACCCACACGCCGCCGTGGTGCGTGAACTTGACCGCGTTCGACAACAGGTTGAGCAGGATCTGCTTGACCTTGGTGCGGTCGGTGTGCAGCACCAGATCCTTTGACGGCATCTCGACGTTGTAGGACAGGTTCTTCTTTTTGATCAGCGGCTCGATTTGCTGCGAGATCTCGCTGACGATGTCGCCGAGCGTGACATCGTCCAGGTGCAGCGGCATACGGCCGGCTTCGATCTTGGCGAGATCGAGAATGTCGTTGATGAGCGCGAGAAGGTGTTGCGCCGCGCCCTGGATACGATTGAGCCCCTCTTCCTGGCGCGGAGTGAGATCGCCGTAGATCCTGTCGAGCATCAGCGACGCGTAGCCGATGAGAGCATTGATCGGCGTGCGCAGCTCGTGCGACATGCTGGCGAGGAATTCCGACTTGAGGCGGTTCGCCTTTTCCAGCTCGCGCGATTGCCACTGCAGACGGGTATTCTGCTCCGCGAGATCGGCGGTCGCGGCCTGAATGCGCTCCTCGAGCTGGCTGGAGAACGTCTTCAGCTCCTCGTAAAGCCGCTCGTTCTCGGCCTGCTCGGTGAGATCGTGCAGCACGGACACGATTGCCAGCGGCTCGCCGCGCCGGTTCAGAATCTTTCCGGAAACGACCTCCACCGGCAGTTCAACGCCGGTCTCGGGAATGTGCAGCTTCATCTGCTCGCGGCGGGCGAGTGACGGACTGATGGTAAAGTCAGAAATGAACGTGGTGAACTTGGTGTCGTTCGCCTGCACCATCGCCGCGCGCTCCCAGCTCTCGCTGTCATCCGCCTCGAACAGCTGCTCAGCCTCCTTGTTCATGAGGATGATGTTCGAGCGATCGTCTGTCACCAGGATCGGATCGGCGACGTTCTCGAGAATCAGATTCAACCGATCGCGCTCGCGCTTGGCGTCGATTTCCGCCAGGCGCACGCGCTGCACCTGGCGCTCGAGCTCGTTCGAGGCGCGGCGCAGGTCGGTGACGTCGCGCAGCACCGTAACCGTCGATCCGCCGTGAACGCCGCTCCCGGAACCGAGCTGGTGCGTCAAAACCTCGAACAGAAGGTCGGTGCCCTCATCGGGGTCGACGAGATTCAGCTCGCGCGAGCCGGCGCCCGTCTCCTTCGATCCCATCGCCGCCTTCGAGAGGTGCGATGTAAAGAGGAGATTGTTGATCTCCACCGCTCGTCTCCGGCCCTCGGAGTCCTTGTCGCCCGTCGAGAGAAGGTGTTCGGCGCGCTGGTTCTGGAGGACGATGTCGCGCTCGACGTTGATGATGACGATGGGATCCGGAAGCGAGTTCATGATCGTCGTCAGCATTTCGCGCTGCTGATCGAGCCGGCTCGTCGAGAGCCTGAATTCTTCCACCGCTGCCATGCGCGCGAGAACGGGTCCGGCGAGCGCGGCGGCATGCATCAGCGCGCCGAGAGTATCGTCGTCGACCGTCGCTTCAAGAAGCACGACGCCGCCGGGGGCGTGACCCAGTTTCCGGCGGCGATCGACGATTGCGCGACGGCGTACCTGACAACCATTGAGCTGCACCATGTCGAGCTCGGCGTCAGTCAGGATGTGCGGAGCGCCGCGGAACTGCGGCTGCGGAAACGGGACCGCCGTCCACTCACCGAACGGGAAGCCGTGTATTGGGGAAACTCCGTCGCAGCTCACCGAGTGAAGCGACAGCGCGGCGACTGTCAGCGGATTGGAAAGATCCTCAGTGGCAATTGCAAGACTGGACGGGCGCTCGCCATCGAAACCAATGCTGGCCGTGCTTACCAGCTCCCGGGGTGGGCTATCGAGCGTCAGCGCCACCGCACGTCGCGCGCCCACGATGTCGGCGAACTGGGCGAGCATGAAGGTCGTCGCAGTTACGAAATCGGGCGCCTCAGATATGGCGGAGAGCAGCTCGGCGAGTCGCTCTCCGCTTAATTGCGGGTTGGAGGCTACCGCGGCGGTCTCACGCTTCGAGTCGTTCAAGTCGCCGTTTCAGATCTGCATTTTCCGACCGCATCCTCTCGAGCTCCTCGGCACCGCCCTGGGTCAGCTCGCGCGGGCGGGAAACGGGTGCCGAGAGTCCAACAGCCTCGGAGTACTTCAGGTAAGTATCGATCGAGGCAACGACGATTCGCGCTTCGACAGTCGCGAGCTCGATGCCCACAAGAGAGACGCGAACCCAGGCGTCGATGACAATGCCCTTGTCGAGGACGCGATCAAGTACATCGATAAGTGAGCTGCCACTCGGGGAACGTTCAACTGCCATGTCGTGACTCCTGTTGACTTGCTGCCGACGGCGTTGGTTGTGACGACTGCTGGATTGCGGGTCTCGCGTGGGTACTCAGCCGCGGATCGGTCTTCCACCAGTTAAGCCCGATCTGCTCGGCTTTGTCGATCGAGCAGACGAGGAGACGGACCTGAATGGTGAGGAGCTCGACGTTGGCGAGGTTGATCTTGATGTCGCCGACGACCACGAGGCCCTTGTCGAGCACGCGGTCTAGAACATCGACGAGACCATAGCTGCGCGACGGGGCTACCAAGTCTGCCAAGCAGTCGTCTCCGTTCGGCTCGTGCGCCGGGTTATCGTAACTTGCCTAGGGGGCCCAGGTCGATCTGGAGATCGTCATCGGTCAGACCGAAGATCCCCTTCATTTCCTGCATCCGGTCATTGAGGCGGAGCAACGCGACACCGAGTTTTTCGATCTCCGCGTCGCTGAGATGTCCCCCCTCCATTCGCCGAACTGCCTGGTGCTCTAGGACCTTACGCAATACCTCAATCAAGGTCAAGACGAGCTTGGCGAGCCCATTCTCGACTTTGTCGGGGTCGGTATTAAGACGCGGTGGCAGCCCTTCAGCAACCTCGGCCAAAGGCGTAACGGCAGCGTCCTTGTTAACCCCCAAAGCTTCGACTACCTGGCTCTCCATTGTCGAGCCTGAAACCGGCTCAGACCCCGCACCGGAGAGACTTTCCACCGGCATCGTACCAGACGCCGGCAGCATCCTCGACCTTCTCATCGCGGTCTCGACGCCGGTCAGCAACAGGCCGAGATCCAGCTTGATGAGATCGATGTCTGCGACGGCCAGCATCACATCCCCACGAAGCACAACACCCTTGTCGAGTACGTGACTCAATACCTCCGCCAGCTCGATGCGGGGTGGACCAAGAAGATCGTCTATGCTCACTGCCGGCCTCCCACGAAGTGATATGGAGGCCAGGGGCCCGTGAAGTCGAACTTGAATCCCGAGGGCTCGTACTTGTTGACCATGCTCGTGAGGGCGCGCTGGAATTCGACCAGCCGCGCCGGCGCGACAAGAAATGAAGCGTTGAGAATCGCCGTTCCCTGCTCCCGCGGCGCGCCGGAATTAACCGGTTGCTCGCGCACGCTTTCCATCGCGGCACTTCTCAGGGCGTCATGAATCTCGGCCGCGGCACGCGCGGCCACATGCCTGCCTGACTCGATGCGAACCTTTTCGATCTTGCGCTCGAGCAGGTACTTCTGTCCCGGCGTTGCGGCGGCCGCTTCCCTTTCGAGCGCTTTCAGCTCGTCGCTGTGATCGCCGACATGCTCCCTTAGCACACCCGCCTGGACATAAACTCGAACTATGAACTCCCGGCCATCCCGGACGCGCGTGAAAGTTTCCTGAAGCTCACCGCCCCGTTTTCTCAGCATCGCTTTCACCGCTTTGGCGTCGCGGAAAAGAGTCCACATCGGAAACGGCACAACCGGTCCGTTGTCGGAAGCCCAGGTGAGAACGCGGTCGTGCGCGGTCGCGCGCTGACTTACCCAGTCAACGTCGGCAGTGAGCGCTTCCACTTTGTCCGGCGCGTAATCGTCGGCGCTGACGGAGGTGGCAAGCGCAGCAAGGTCATCGCCTGCTATCACCGAAACGCCTCCGCCATCTATACCCTGGGGAGCCGTGCTCGTCTCCAGCGAGGGAGGCACAACCCCGTACACGTAGCAAAGGCGCTCGATCATTCAATCCGTTGCTGTGATAGCTACTCCGTCTCGTTCCCGCCGGCGACGCGAACGGGCCCACCGCCAATCGACATGCCGTACTTCTCCCGCCATTCACGCACCTCACGCAGCCGGCGCATGATCTCCGCTTCCCGCTTAACGTACTCGGCGTCGTCGATCTCGCCCATCTCGAGCTCCATCTGGAGCTTCATGAGATCTTCCTTGATCGGCGTGTCGTCGGTGAGCTCTTCGCGAACGACACGATCGACCTTGTCCAGCGTCCACTTGGACGCCCATACGGGACCGAGGAACGGTGAGAGTAGGATGTTGGTCAGCAGTCCCATGTGATCGACCGCGTCAGGTGGCTTTTTCGAGCTTCAATTTGATGTTGACGAAGTTATACGGCGGCCACGGACCTGTATACTTGAAAGTGAGCAGGTCCTCGTACTGAAGGCTGATTGCCTTGACCTTCTCGTCGAATGGTTTTTCGTCCTTGCGATCGACAAGGAACGCCGCGTTGAGGATCATGCGGTCGCCGATGACCTTGTTGCTGCGGCTGGCGACGGAGACGTCCTTGAGCTGTTCGTGGATGTCGGTGACGTAACGGTTGCTGGCCTCTTCCATCGCCGCCTCGACGAGCCGGCCCAGCTGCATGCGGGCGAAATAGGTCGACGACGCCGCGTTGCGCGTGATCTCGTCCTTCAGCCTGCGTATCTCGTCGTTTTCGCGCTCGATCGCGGCGACCACCTTGTCGCGATCCCACAGGATCTTGAGACCGAACTCGATCTTGTCCTGCATCTTGTCGAGCACATCGGTGAAGGCCTGGTAGGTCGACTTGAGCAGTGTCTGCACGTCCTGCTCCGAGCGAAACACGGTGCCGAACGACATCGGGATCAACGTGAACTCGCGCATCACCGTTTCGTTCACGAACTCGTGCGCCAGCACGTTCTCGCGCGTCGGGTCGTAGATGACGATGGGAGTATCGCTGACCACTGCCGCGAGGTCGTTATGGTTGACTGTGTATACGCGGGCTCCGCTTCCGATTCCAATCTCCCCAAACTCGCGCGAGCGATCGTGGCGGATGATGCAGTAGACGTATTTTCCTTCACTCGGCGCCGGTTCGGTCGCGGCCGCGGCTGCGCTTTCGGCTGTCATGGAAGGAACGATGTGTTTGAGCTTTCAGCTGTCATAGACGGGAGGATGGAACTCGCCTGGGGTCATATGCCCTGGAATTGGAGGATCACTTCATTGCTGCTATGAATACCCATATTCCGATCATAAACCCGATTCCGATTTTCAGAGCCGTGGAAACAGCGCGGCCGATCAGGGCGCCCTTGGCGACACGGGTGGCATCACCTGCAGACGATCCGCCTGTTAGTTCGGCAATGAGCGCACCAGCAAAAGACCCAATAAAGGCGCCAATGACGGGGCCAACGATTGGCACGGGCACGCCAACCAGCGCCCCGACGATGCTCCCAATGATCGCCCCCCAACCTGCGCGACGCGAGCCCCCGTATTTGCGGGCGTAACGGCCGGTCAGGGACAGCTCCAATAGCTCAGCGATAAAAGCGAGGATGCCAACCCCAGCCAGAGTAACCCAACCGATCGGCTCACCCGGCACTACGATGTTATAGGTGACTGCGCTGGCGACCATGATCCAAAGCCCGGGCAGCCCGAGGACGATCAGGACCAGCGAAACGATGATTACAAGTGCGAGGAGGATCAGCTCCATCAGGCGAGGTCCTTGGCGAGGGCAGCGAGCAGCACACTTGCATCAGCCGCGCCGCGCCCAGTTAAAGAGTTGGAAGTATCAGCGCGCGTGTGGATGCGCGCGAGTGTCGAGATAGTACCCCTGCTCACGGTCACGGCCGCGATACCGCGTTCGGCGAAAACCATGCTGTCGGCGAGAATGCCGGGGATCAGCCGACCGACATGCAGGTTGTAACCAATCCCACGGGCGATGAGTGGCGCGACACGAGTGATTGCGTTCTTGCCCGAAGTGAACATGCATCGCCAGGCCCCTTTGTCATCGACTGTGTCGCAATTGATGACTCGAAGTGAACCGGTTGCCGACTGCGCCCACGCGCGGGCTCCCGCCAGGCCGAGCTCTTCGCCACTCGTGACAAGCACACCAAGATCCGCCGGTGCTCCATCCGACTGTGCGGCAAGGATGACGGCGACTACACCACTGGCGTTGTCCAGCGCCCCGCGCGAGGAGTTGGTGACGAAGCAAAGCATTCCGGGCAGCGCTCCAAGAATCGCGCCGATCTCGATCACTCCCCACACACGCACCGAGTGCCAACCAGCCAACTCCCCCATCGACGCCAGGAACGCGAGCACCAGCATCACACCGAGCAGAATCGACCCGGCAATCCTCACCAGCATCGGCACCGTTTGCGATTTCGAGTCCAGATGCGCCACCAGCCAGACGCGTGGATCGCCGCGTGTTGCCTCGAGGTTCATGGAACGAGCTCGTTGTGCGGGAAAAGCGCTGATGAGTTTTCGTTTCACGTACGCGTCGGCAAAGAAGAGCAGCACCGTGAGAGCGCCGCCAAGCGAGAGCGCCAGCAGCGGCCGCCCCATAAGGGCCATACGGGCAAGGATGATGATTGTTGCAGCCTGAAGCGCGGCCGCGAGAGGCGGGCCCCAGCGGGCGGGCGCCTCCGAGAACTCGAACGGAGCTTGATCGCACTCGAACCCTGCACTTTCCAGCTCCGCTCTGCAGATGTGACGCGCCCGTTCCTCTTCGGCGCTGCCGGCGAACCGCGGTGTCGCGCACAAACGGTCGAGCAGGTTTTTCGCGCGCTCGACAAGCCCCGGTTCAGGCATTCGACGCTAGGCGAGTCCCATCTTCTGCTTCACCTCTTTCATGGTTGCGCTCGCCACCGAGCGCGCATGATCGGCGCCTGACTGCAGATCCTTGCGCATCTTCTCCGGATTGCCGGCAATGTCTCTCGCGCGCGCGCGAATCGGAACGAGCTCCTTCTCCATCGACTCGTGGAGGACCTTCTTGCAGTCGATGCAGCCCCAGCCGGCGGTCCGGCACTGAACCGCCACGTGCTCCACGGTAGCGGGCGGGCTGAACGCCTTGTGCAGGTGGTAGATGTTGCAGACTTCCGGCGTGCCTGGATCCGTGCGTCGAACGCGTTTTGGATCGGTAACCGCTGGTCGCAGCTTCTCCCAGATTGATTTCGGATCCTCGAGCATTTCGACAGTGTTGCCGAGGGATTTCGACATCTTCGCCTGGCCGTCGAGACCCATGATGCGGCGCGCCGGCGTCAGCAGCCCCTTAGGCTCAGGGAAAAAACTTCGTCGTTCGACCGCCTTCTCGGCGCCCACTGCGTTGTCGGCGGGGGAAGGGTCAAATCGCGCGTTCCATTTCCGGGCGATGTCGCGCGACAGCTCGAGGTGCTGGAGCTGGTCCTCCCCAACCGGCACAAGATCCGCCCGATACAACAGGATGTCCGCCGCCTGCAACACAGGATAGTTCAGTAACCCGGCGGGGACGCTTTCCTCGCGGCTCGCCTTCTCCTTGAATTGCGTCTGGCGCTCCAGCTCGCCGAGCGGCGTCAGAGTGTTGAATATCCAGGCTAGCTCGGTATGTTCCGGCACCATCGACTGCACGAACAGCGTGCACTTCGCTGGATCCAGGCCGGCGGCGAGCAGACCAAGCGCCATGTCGGCCGTGCGCGCCCGAAGATCGCCGGGGTCGTACGGAACCGTAATCGCGTGGTAGTCGACGATGCAGAAGAACGACTCGTACTTATGCTGCAGCTCAGCCCAGTTTTTTACGGCTCCGAGATAATTTCCGATGTGCAGAGAGCCGGATGGCTGAATGCCGCTGAAGATGCGGGACATTGCGCGTAATTAAAGAGCGAGAGATACGAGTTGCAAGCAACCAGTACCACTGCCGACACCAACGCGAAACTGCTCGAGATCTGCGTTGAAGCCGCCCGGCGCGGAGCCGGTGTCATCCGCAACGCGACTCGCGATCGTGAGAAGCTGATCTGGGAGTCCAAGGGACGGTCGGATTTCGTCAGCGAGGTGGACAAGGCTTCCGAGCGGGAGATTGTCGATTTCATCGGTCAAAACCTTCCGGACGCCGTCGTGCTGGGCGAGGAGCTCTCTCCGGATGCGATCGCCGGTCATGGTACCGTCGTCATCGCCGATCCACTCGACGGGACCACCAATTTTCTGCATGGCTACCCGGAGTATTCGGTTTCGGTGGCGATTGCTCGCGACGGAGTCCTTTGCGCCGGTGCCGTCGTCAACGTTCCTCGCGGCGATGAGTTCACAGCGCTGAAAGGAGGCGGGGCGTTTCTCAACGGGAATCGCATCCACGTGTCCACGCTGCGCGAGCCGGCTCGCGCGCTGATCGGCACGGGTTTCCCGTTCAAGAACATTGAGAAATTGCCTCACTATCTGGAGCAGTTCAGTTTGGTGATGCGCGGCACCGCCGGCATTCGTCGCGCCGGCTCGGCGGCCCTCGATCTGTCCAATGTCGCCTGCGGCAGATTTGATGCTTTCTGGGAGCTGGTGCTCGCTCCCTGGGACATTGCGGCGGGAATCCTGATGGTGCAGGAAGCAGGGGGAGTCGTTACCGATCTGGATGGGAATCCGGCAACGTTGACCAGCGGCGCGTTCGTCGCCGGAAACCCGGCGATGCACGTGTGGCTGCTGCAAACTCTGAGGCGTGCCAACCTGAGCAAGGGAAACTGAATGAAGCTCGTCGAATGCGTCCCGAATTTTTCTGAAGGCCGCCGGCCCGAAGTGGTGAGCGCGATCCGCGATGCGATTGCATCGACAGAGGGAGTAAACGTCCTCGACGTATCGTCCGATGCATCGCACAACCGATCGGTGATCACCTTCATCGCCCCAGTGGATTCAGCCGTCGACGCTGCGTTTGCGGGCATCAAGGCGGCCGCCGAAAGAATAGATCTGTGCAAGCACACGGGCGAGCATCCACGAATTGGCGCCACCGACGTCGTTCCGTTCATTCCCCTCGAAGGATCGACGATGGAGGATTGCATCGCTCTCGCGCGCTCGCTTGGCGAGCGGGTCGGTCGCGAGCTTCAGATCCCCGTCTATCTCTACGAGCGCGCTGCAACCACTCCGACGCGTGAGAACCTGGCCGATGTTCGTCGCGGAGAATTCGAGGGTTTGCGCGACGAGCTGGGTAAGAATCCGGCCCGCAAGCCCGACTTCGGGCCGGAAAAAATCCATCCCACCTGCGGCGCGATTGCGATCGGTGCGCGTCCGTTTCTCGTCGCCTACAACGTTTATCTCGGACCCGCGAGCAATCTGCAAATCGCCAAGAACGTCGCGAAGGCAGTGCGCGGGTCGTCAGGCGGCTTTCGCTACGTGAAGGGCCTCGGTCTGGAGGTGGATGGCCAGGCGCAGGTTTCGATGAACCTTGTCGATACAGAGAAAACTCCTCTTCACGTCGCATTCGATTTCGTGAAGATGCGCGCCGAGGCAGAGGGTGCGACAGTGACGTGGAGCGAGATCGTCGGTCTCGTTCCCGAGCGCGCGCTCCTCGACACCGCGGCCAGTCATCTCCAGCTGACGAAGTTCACGCCGGCGCAGGTTCTCGAGAGAAAGGTTCGTGAGGCGGCGAGTGGCGGTGAAAGCCTGAGCGGCTTTGTCGCTGGCGTCGCGTCCTCGAATCCCGTGCCTGGGGGTGGCAGCGTGGCTGCTCATGCCGGCGCACTGGCAGCGGCGCTGGCCCAGATGGTGGCAGGACTCACGATCGGCAAAAAGAAATACGTCGCGGTTGAAGGCGAGATGAAGGAAGCTGCGCTCAACGCTGCAGCTCTCGGGAATCAGCTGTCCGCGCTCGTCCAGCGCGATGCCGACGCCTACGCTCAGGTGTCGGAAGCCTACAAACTGCCCAAGGAACCCGCAGCTGCCGCGGCGCGCCGCAGCGAAGCGGTTACCAGTGCGCTTTTGAAGGCAGCCGAAATTCCTCTCGAGACGGCGCGCGCCGCGGTTCGCGTCGCCGAACTGGCTGCACTCGTCGCAGAAAAAGGGAATAGCAACGCAGTAACTGACGCAGGTGTCGCGGCTTTGCTGGCGCAGGCAGCAGCGAAAGGCGCCGCGTATAACGTGCGTGTCAATGTACAGGCTCTTGACGATAAATCACGCGGCGCTGACCTTGCCCGTGACGCCGATGCACTGGCAAGAAAGGCTGGTGACCTCGCGGAGCGCACTACTGCTTTGGTGGAGCGCGCGCTTTCGACCTGACGTTCGTGGCGCAATTGAACCCCTGACAAAGAGGCGGCTATGCGCTTGTTCCTCTCATTCCTTGTCGCGTGCCTTGTCGCGGCGAGCGACGGAATCGCTCAGGTCACTGCCCAATCCCCGCCTGCATCGCCACAGCCTGACATTCTCGGAACGTGGGATGCGATCGAGCGATCCTACGGTGGTATCGGAAGCACCCTGCTGTTATCCCCAGACAGCACCTTCGCCCTCATTCTGGGCGCCATGGTCGACGGGAAATACAGCATCGACGGCGAGAACTTTACGATCGTTGGCGACGAACCAGGAAGCAAGCCAGATACCCAGAAGCTCACTTACGCTTCGGGAACCGCAATTCTGTCCAGCCATGGTTGCAGCCACAAACTCTCGCGCACAGACTCAGTCGCCGGCGACTCCGGGCTGGTAGGCCGGTGGAAGTTCATGCACATCACTGGCGTGCCAGCTTGGTGGGAGTTCACCGGCGATGGAAAGAATCGATTGCGCGTGCCGATCCAGGTGCAGCGCGGAAAGTTCAGCATCACCGGAAACTCAATCGCGCTTCACACGCTTTCCCCGGAACGAGCAGATTCGAAGCTGGACTTCATCCTGAGCGGCGATAGCCTGACCGTTTCGAACGAGGCAGGACTCCACAAGTTGGTGCGGGCCCGAACACTCATACCTTTTGACGTTCAGCAGCCGGCCAGGCCTAAGCGAATGTTGTGTACGCCGCGCCGATAGGAGCTCTCAGCTCACTGACGCCGGCTGCGGGGCCAGCGCGGTAAGAACTCGCGGTCCGTTCTCGGTGATCGCTACCGTGTGCTCGAAGTGCGCCGAGCGAGTGCCGTCCACAGTCACAACCGTCCAGCGATCAGGCATGGTCCGCGTGGCCGGACCACCAATGTTCACCATCGGCTCGATCGCTATGGTCAGGCCGGGCTGAAGCCGCACCCCACGCTTGGGCTTCCCGTAGTTCGGCACCTGGGGATCCTCGTGAAATCCAACGCCGATCCCGTGCCCGACGAGATCGCGCACAACCGTGAATCCTGCATCTTCGACCACGGCCTGCACAGCGGCGCCAATATCGCCGATATGGTTTTCCGGAGTCGCCGCTTCGATGCCCGCCGCCAGCGCCTGCTTGGTGACGTCGAGTAGCCGTTTCGATTCCGCGTCGATCTTCCCCACCGGCACCGTCGTCGCCGAATCAGTGTAGTAGCCGTCGAGCTTCACGCCGATGTCGATCGAAACGATGTCTCCTTCCTCGAGAACGCGCTTCTTCGAGGGGATTCCGTGCACGATCTCCTGGTTGATCGACGTACAGATGCTCGCCGGGAAATTGTAGAGACCCTTGAACGCCGGCGTCGCACCCGGGTGCGAGCGAATGTACTCGTCCGCGATCTTGTCGAGATCAAGTGTATTCATGCCCGGACGCACGCTCTTCTCCAGCAGAGCCACCGTCGCGGCGAGAATCTCGCCGCCCCGGGCCATTATGTCGATTTCACGTGGCGACTTTATCTGAATCACTTCTCGCTCCCCGTTCCCACTTCGCCTTCCAGCCTCCCGCCACCCGCCTACTGCTTTCCGTCTGGATGCTCCAGCGCCTCGAGTGCGCGCGCGGTGACGGTATCCACGGGACCGTCTGCGTCGATCTTGTTGACCTTCATCTTATGATCCTTGTACCACTGGATCACCGGCTCCGTTTGACGGCGATAAACCTGCAAACGGTTCCGGACTGCTTCCGGCTCGTCGTCCTTGCGTCGCACGAGCGTGCCGCCGCACTTCTCGCACCTGGTGCCCGCTTCGCGCCCCATATAGGGCGTCTGGCAACCCTCGCATACTGTGCGGCCGCTCAAGCGCTTTACGAGCTCGTTGTCGTCGACATCGAACAGCAGCACCTTGTCGACCTTTCTCCCGATCTCAGCCAGCATGATTCCGACACCTTCGGCCTGCGGAACGGTGCGCACCGCCCCGTCGAGGATCGCGCCCTTCGCGGCCGACGGAGAAGTCATCACCTCTTGTAGAATACCGAGAATCACGGAATCAGGCACCAGGTCGCCGCGGTCCATGTACGCCTTCGCGTCCAGGCCGCCCCTCGTCCCCTGCTTCACGGCTGCGCGCAGCACGTCTCCGGTGGCGATCTTGGGGATTCCAAGGCGCGCCGACAGCCTGTCGGCCTGCGTTCCCTTGCCTGCGCCCGGTGGGCCGAGGAGCACGATGATCATTCGGAGATGCCCTGAAAAGACTCGGAGGAGCTTTTGGCTCCCCCGACGCGAAAATCTAGTAGGTGCCGCCGGTCGTGCGGCCGCGGAATCGTACCCGGCCTTTCTTCATAAAGCCATCGTACTTCCGCAACAGCAGGTGCTGATTGACCTGTGCCATCGTATCGAGCGCAACACCGACCACGATCAGCAGCGAGGTTCCACCGAAGCGGAACGGGACGTTGATCATGTCGGCGATGAAAACCGGCAGCAAAGCAATGAACGTCAGAAACAGCGCACCAGGAAAAGTGATGCGCGACACAACGTGATCGATGTACTCGGCCGTCTTTTGACCGGGCTTCACGCCGGGGATGAACCCGCCCTGCTTCTTCAGGTTCTCCGAGATGTCGACCGGATTGAAGATGATCGACGTATAGAAGTAAGTGAAGAAAACGATCAGTACTGCCGACAGTATGTAGTAGGCCCAGGTGCCCGGAGCGACTTTGTCCGCCCATTGGCTGGCCACCGCGCTGCCGCTGAACTGCGCAATGGCGCCCGGCACGACGATGACCGATGACGCGAAGATGATCGGCATGACGCCGGCGGCGTTGACGCGGAGCGGAATGAAGTTCTTCGCTGCCTCGCGCTGCCTGCCGCGAGCCATCGTTCGCTGCGGGATCTGAATCATGACCCTTCTCGCAGCCATCGTCACGGCGATGGTGCCGGCGACGACGCCGACCATCACCAGGCCGAGGATGACCAGCGAGAACGGACCGACAGCCTGAGTCTTGATGAATCCGAATGTGCCGAAGATTCCCGGCCAGAAACGCTCGACGATCGAAAAGAAGATGATGAGCGAAGCGCCGTTGCCCAGACCCCGCTCCGTGATCTGCTCTCCCAGCCACATCACGAAGATCGCGCCGGCGGTGAGAACGGTCACCATCTGCAGCTTGAATCCGAAACCCGGATTCAGAACTGCATTCTCGAGCGACGCCGTGAAGAGCGCGAAACCCCATCCCTGCACTGCGGCGAGGATGACGGTGATGTAGCGCGTCCACTGCGTTACGCGCTTTCTGCCCTCTTCATCCTTCTGCATCTTCTCGACGGTGGGTATCACCACGCCCGCGATCTGCATGAAGATGCTGGCAGAGATGTAGGGCATGATTCCCAGCGCGAAGACTGTCGCGTGCGACAATCCGCCGCCGACGAACAGGTCGTAGAGGCCGAGAAGTCCGCCCTTACCCCTGTTGGCGAAGAAGTCCGTCAGCGCCACGACGTCGATGCCCGGCGCCGTGATGTGCGCGCCGACCCTGTAGATCACGAGACAGATGAAGGTAAATACGATCTTGTCCCGCAATTCCGGCGTGTTGTAGATGTTGCTTACAGCCGCCGCTGGAGCTGATTGCGCCATTTAGTTCTCTACCCGGCCTCCGGCCGCTTCGATTTTCTGCCGCGCGCCCGCGCTCATCTTGATGCCGCGCACGGTGACGCCCTTCGCCGCTTCTCCATTGCCAAGAAGCTTCGCCGGACCTTTCCCCTTGCGAATGAGTCCAGCCTCCGCAAGAGTCTCCTCTGTCACCTCGGCGCCCTTCGGCAGCCTGGCCAGATCGTCGAAACCGACGACCTGGTTCACTACACGAAAGATATTCGTGAAACCGCGCTTTGGCACACGCCGCGTGATGGGCATTTGACCGCCCTCGAACTGCGGCTTGCCACCGCCCGGGCCATGGTGGCCCGCGCGCGCCTTGATACCCTTGTGTCCCTTGCCCGATGTCT
>Ga0207706_10003359_pt1 | contig 15311 bp, 10 predicted proteins | sample KBSC53metaG_FD_184318 | JGI IMG/M metagenome (GOLD analysis project Ga0207706, IMG submission 184318) | Corn rhizosphere microbial communities from Kellogg Biological Station, Michigan, USA - KBS C5-3 metaG (SPAdes) (version 2) | ecosystem: Host-associated > Plants > Roots > Rhizosphere > Soil ... | reverse complement strand
GCTTGAAAGACCTCCAATCGGTCAGCGATCTCTTTGCCATCGCATACGATTCTGGCATACAACTGGGCGCGGGCCGACTACAGGACCAGACGGTGCTGCTGAGCGCATATGACCGGAAGCGAATACTTGGCGCGACGGGCAGGCTCGAGCAACGATATCGGCAGGAAGCCTCCAAAATGGTCGATGACCTGCTCAACGGCTGGCGGGAGCTCGGTGGACGATGAATTCATCGCCGAGCGTTCAACAATCGGCAGCGTTGGTTAGTCGCAAAAGTCGCTAAGCGAGCGACGGGGAGGAAAGATGAGCACGGGGAAATTGCTGTTGTACCTGTTTCTCTACTTTCTCCTGGCGGGATGCCAGTCGTTATCACCGCATTCCGCGTTCAATCCGAATTCCTATCCGCCACCTCCTCTTGGAACTGCATCGGGAAATCCACCCTACGGCATTTATCCCGGGTCAATGCAATCGCCAGCCGCACAATCACGACGCACCGAATACATCTGGGAGAAAGCTTTGCAAGGCATGGCGATGGGCGGCGCTGTTGGTGGGATCTATGGCGCGGGAGGTGGTTTGGTGCTCGGTTTGATCAGCGGACTCTTCACTGCGAGTGCACAGGAGGCGCAGCTCAATCATCAGATTCAGTCAGAACAAGCGAAAGATAAAGACCTCGAAGCCAAGGTTGAAGAGGAGCTGGAACGGCAGCGAAGACTCGAAAATCTAGTCGGGAGTAGTGTTGCGTCCAATGCTGCAGAATCATCGCCCCAGAAAGTAACCGCGGAATCGGTCAAGAACACGAGCCCGCCCGCTAACGAAAAATCGTCGCCGGTTGCACTAGCTGCCTTGGAGAAAAAGCTGCCGGCTGCGAGCTCTCTGAACGCGCCATTTAAAAATGTCGAGGTCAAAGATATCAACGGCGATGGGATTCCAGACCTGTGGATTTACTACAACCCGCTCAAGCCCGGCGAAATCGTCAGGCAGGAAGAGTCCACTCATTGGGACGGAAAGGTCGATAGCTGGAGCTATTTCAAAGATGGCAAGTTGGTTCGACGCGAAGTGGATACCAAAGGCAGAGGAGCTGCCGACACGGTCTATTATTACGATAACGATCAGATGGTGAGAGAAGAACGTGATGAACGCGGCGTCGGCTATGCAACCTCCCGGGTGCTCTATCAAAAAGGTCGACGAGCAAAGCTAGAAGAGGACAGCAGCGGCACCGGCAAAATTGATCACTGGATTTACTATGATACCAGCGTAGACGGCGAGGTCGTCTTGAAGGAAGAACGGGACCTCAATGGCGACGGAATCGCTGATCTCTGGGCTTATTATCAAAACGGCCGCCTCGTTCGTCAGGATGTTAGCGCAGTCGGACTGGAACTTTTATCCAAACAAGATCGAGTTCCTTCCCCGGCCGACCCCACGACGGTTTTGCAGCCGCAGCCGATTAGATACGACCAACAACGAGGCGGAATTCCCTAAGCTCTGTGAACACTGGTGAAGAATGAACCAATAAACCCGAGGCGCCGGTATTTTTTGGGCGCAACTACTGGCACTCTCGGCGGCAAAAATATTTTTCCTCACGCGGTGCCGCCGCAGTAATCTTGCCTGCGCCTTTCTCAGCCTCGCCAGAGCCGCGCTGAAAGCTCGATCAACTGAGCAGGTGTCAGAGATGCCATCGAGCGACCCGGTGGTTTAATTCGCATATTTGCGGCCATTGAGCCGCTGTTTGTTCATTGTTGCGGGTACTGTGTTGGACCAAAGTCCAATACCGAAGCCCTTTCGGCCTTCATTACAAATGATATCTAAGCCGCCGAATTTGCGGTCCGATGGATAAGGATCAGAAATAAAAAGAGAAGGTGACCTCGTGAACAACAAAGAGATGAAAACTCTGATTAAAACGGCGCGCAAATTTGCCAAGCCCTTCCGCGTGACGGATGACGATTTTCGCCTGAAGGACTTCGACCCGAGTGACACGCTGGAGTTTACCTCCGAAGACAAGCCGCGCGCCAAGGAAACATTGACCATGGGCATCGAAGTACTCGCCGAACTTCAGAACATGCTTTATGCGCAGGATAGTTGGTCCGTCCTGCTCATCTTCCAGGCGATGGACGCGGCGGGAAAAGACGGCGCGATCAAGCATGTGATGTCCGGCGTTAATCCACAGGGCTGTCAGGTTTTTTCTTTCAAAGCGCCGACCAGCGAAGATCTTGACCACGATTATATGTGGCGCTGCATGAAATGTTTGCCCGAGCGCGGCCGCAAAGGTGAGCGATGCAAAACTGAAAGAACTGGCAGCGGCAAAGAAAGCTTTGCTGGGGAACAATGATCGTCATCGAGAAAATTTTTGGCCGCGCGGCACGGCTCGACCTGGGCAATAAGTTGCTGTTCTTTATCTTTCTACACTCTTCATAATCGTTATCGAAGGAGGGGTTGGATCTCGATCGTCAATTCTCCCGGCAGCCACATTTCGGCTCTGATCGAGCCATAGCGCCCGGCTCTCAACGTAAACACCTCTAGAAAACACTCTCATGGCCGCAGGATTGAACTCAAAGACGCAAATTGTATTTCGCGTGACGATCAATTCCCGAGAACCCAGGTCGCGCTCATGATGGTGCAGTTCAGGAGCATTTTTGAAAGGGCATCCTCGGAGGAATTAATTCAGAATTGCTAGGAAGCGGGACAAATGGGATGAATTCCAACTTTCACAGATTCGAGCGCATATTCCGTCCCGTCCTAATTGCCGTTCTTCTCGGCGCATGTAGCACCACGGTCAATTGGAATTATCCGCGCGTGCCGTCAAATGCATTCACGTATCCTGAGACCACCACCGTCGGCGCCCTTTTTCAAGAAGCTTCCGACAAACACCCGGGCTTATCCGGTTTCTCTCTCGTTCAACATGGGGAGAACGCTTTCCTTGCTCGGCTTGCTATGGTCGACTTAGCCGAAAAGACGCTGGACGCGCAGTATTACATCTGGGATTCAGACACGACCGGCCGGATCTTAGCCAGTCGGATAATGCGCGCTGCCGACCGCGGCGTACGCGTGCGCATATTGATCGACGACAATTATCAAACGGGCGACAAAGACTTTGTGATTGCGGCGCTGGACGGCCACCCCAACATCGAGATACGTCTCTTCAACCCCGTAAGGAACCGGTTGTGGCGCACGTTGAGTTTTTTGGCTGAGTTCGGCCGCGTCAACCATCGGATGCACAACAAGCTATTCGTCATGGACAATGCTGTGGGGATGGTAGGGGGGCGCAACATTGGGGATGTCTACTTCGGCGTTCGAGCAGACCATAACTACCGCGACCTCGATGTTCTGACGACGGGCCCTATCGTCGGCGAGATATCGGCGAGCTTCGACATGTTCTGGAATAGCGAATGGGCGATCCCGGTCGGCGCGACTGTGAAAGAGCTCCCGACCGAAAAAGACCGGAAGGGTATGCTGAAGCGGTTAGAGGAAAACGTCAACGCCGCCGGCTATCCCTATCCCATTTACGAAAGTCCAGATGAGCTACGCAGCCGGCTGGTCCAGATTCGGGATAATTTTATCTGGGCACCGGGCAGCGTTCTGGTCGAGCACCCGTCCAGGGTCAACACCGAAGCCGAGATAGGGGTCATCCATAAGGCGCTGAGTCAACGGCTGAGCGAGGTGGAGCGCGAAATATTGATCGAGTCGCCGTATTTCGTTCTGCCCGAACGATCAATCGAGAGAGTACAGCAACTCACCGCGAGAGGCATTAAGGTGCGAGCACTGACGAATTCCGCAGCCTCTAATGATGTGATAGCGGCTCATGCCGGATACGCAAATACCCGCGAGAAGCTGCTCAAGGCGGGCGCCGAGCTTTACGAACTTCGTCCGGATACCGACATGGAACGGCATTGGTCGGTTCTGTCGGGTAAATCAAGAGCGGCGCTGCATAACAAGTTTATTGTCTTCGACCGCAAATCGGTGTTCATTGGCAGTTTCAATTTCGACCCAAGATCCTCAACCCTCAACACTGAGGTCGGTGTGATGATCGATAGTATCGACATTGCCAATCAAGCGGCAAAAATTATGGATGAAGGGGTCGCACCTGGCAGCGCCTATCAAGTAAAGCTCGACGAGGATGATCGACTGGTGTGGACCGCTGAGAATGACGGGGAAGAGGTCCGGTACGACGCAGATCCGGAGACCAACATATGGAACAGGTTTCTCTTCGACATCATTGGCATTCTGCCGATTGAAGATCAATTGTAGACTCGTGGCAAACTCTAAGTGTCACTGATCGACGGGCCGAGAGCTGCTCATGAACTTGCCGGATGCGGAGGCCGCACCTCGAAGTTACACGCGAATTCCCTTTCGCGAACAGCTAGCCCAACCCTCGCTCAAGTATCGTTCCGCCATCGGAAAGTGGCTAGCGCGCGGCGAGTCGGTGGCCGACGACAACTCTCAGCATCTCACGACCCATCCCTGGTGGAAGGTGATCTGGCTCACCGGCGTGGATTACTTCTCAACCCTCGGTTACCAGCCGGGGATCGCGCTGCTTGCAGCCGGTGCGGTGGCGCCGATCGCCACCGTGATACTTGTCGCAGTCACGCTGTTCGGCGCCGTGCCCATATACGTGCAAGTGGCGAGGCGCAGCTACGCTGGCCAGGGCTCAATTGCCATGCTCGAGAACCTGCTCGACGGTTGGAAAGGCAAACTACTCATCCTAGTGCTGCTCGGTTTCGCGGCCACAGATTTCGTGATCACGATGACGTTGTCGGCAGCCGACGCAGCCAAGCACGCGATCGAAAATCCCTTTCTGCATCCGATCCTTGGTGAGCGCCAGATCCTCGTCACCCTCGTGATCCTCACGGTGCTCGCCCTGGTTTTTTTGAAGGGCTTCAGCGAGGCGATCGGCTTGGCGGCTGCGGCCGCTCTGCCTTACCTCGCGCTCAATGTCGTCGTGCTTGGGCGCGGCGCCTGGGAGATCATGGCACACCCGGATCTGCTTGCCGGATGGCATTCCGCGTTGACCGCGACGGGCAATTTTCCGTTGCTGATCGCCGGTGCTTTGCTGGTGTTTCCCAAGCTCGCCTTGGGCCTCAGTGGCTTCGAGACCGGGGTCACCGTCATGCCCCTGATTGACGGTGGCGAAGAAGACCGCGAACACAACCCGCGCGCCCCCGGCCTCCCTATAGGCCGTGTCGCCAATACCAAAAAGCTTCTGATTACCGCAGCGGTGATTATGAGTGGGATGCTGATTCTTTCGAGCCTTGTCACCACGCTCCTGATCGATCCTGCTGATTACCGAGAAGGAGGTAAAGCGAGCGGTCGCGCCATCGCATTTTTAGCGCACCGCTATCTCGGTCCGGCCTTCGGCACAGTCTACGACATATCGACAATCCTCATTCTCGGCCTTGCCGGCGCGTCGGCGATGGCTGGACTCCTCCATCTGATCCCGCGCTATCTTCCGCGGTTCGGGATGGCGCCGCGTTGGGCTGCGCTATCTCGACCGCTTATCCTCGTATTGTTCGCGATCGACATCATCATCACGCTGATCTTTCGCGCGTCCGTGGAGGCGCAAAGCGGCGCCTATGCCACGGGTGTCCTGGTGCTAATTTTGTCAGCCGCCTTCGCAACCACACTCGCGCTTTGGCGCGAGCGGCGCTGGGGTTTGGTTTTTTACATGGGATTTCTCTTGCTGGTGTTTGCTTACACGCTGGCGGACAATTGCCTGGAGCGCCCGGACGGCTTGATCATCGGGACCATTTTTACGCTGCTCCTGATTCTGACCTGTGCCCTCAGCCGCTCGATACGTTCGGTGGAATTCCGCATCCCAGCGGGATACTTCACCGATACGGAAAGCTCGCGCATCGGGCCGGAGTTGCGAGGCAAAAAAGTTCATCTGGTTCCCATTTCGAGTTCATCAGCGGAAGCGTGCAGCAAGAAATGCGACGAGATCGCCCGGTACTACAGCGTACGCGGCCCATTTCTGTTTCTTCATGTGAACCTGCTTGACAATCGCAGCGAGTTTTCTTCGCCACTCGAGGTAAGCCTGAGAAAAAAAGGCGACGACTACGTCGGAGAGGTCTTCGGCGCCGTTGCCATTGCCAACACCATCGCGTATATCAGCGAGGCGATCGACCCGATATCGATTTTCATCGGCCTCACACGGCGCAACCTGATGGGGCAAGCGATCCGCTATCTTCTCTTTGGCGAAGGTGAAACGGGGCTGATTGTTTACACCATCCTACTGCGCTACTGGGAGTGGACGGCGGAGGAAGATATCCGTCCGCTGATCTTTTTGATGTCCGATTAAGCTGAATCGAAAATCGGATCCGTCCTTCACATCAATACTATCGGCGATTGCTCCAGATTGCTGAATCACGGTTTCCGCCGCATTAGCGGATCGTGGCTGGCAAAGGAATTAAAAATGAAATAATGGTGAGACGCGCTGCGAGAAAAGACTCTCGCTTGCGTTCGGGATTTTTCAATTCGCAAGGAACACAATCGAGGCGGAACCATGAACCAAGAACAGGCCGACGCTTTGGTTTTTTTCGGAGCAAGCGGCGATCTTGCCTATAAGAAAATATTTCCTGCGCTTCAGGCGATGGTCCGGACGGGTCGGCTCGACATACCCGTTGTCGGGGTTGCAAAATCCGGCTGGAAACGCGATCAGTTGATCGCACGAGCCAAGGCCAGCGTTACCGAACACGGTGGCCTCGATGCGACTGCGTTTGTTCGCCTAGCCGGGCTGCTGCATTACGTGGACGGTGATTACAACGACCGAGCGACTTTTGCCCGACTCAGGGCCGAGCTTGGACAGGCGGAGCGGCCGACTTATTATCTTGCCATCCCACCGAGCCTCTTCGAGACCGTCATCCGCCAACTTGGCGAAACGGGTTGTGCGGAGGGGGCCCGTGTCATCATTGAAAAGCCGTTTGGACACGATCTCGCCACGGCGCAAGAGTTAAACGCGGTCGTGCACCGCATTTTCCACGAAGCAAATGTATTCCGGATCGATCATTACTTGGGCAAAAACACCGTTCAAAATTTGCTCTTCTTCCGTTTCGCAAATTCCTTTCTTGAGCCGTTGTGGAACCGGCAGTTCATCGAGAGCGTGCAGATCACGATGGCGGAAAATTTCGGCGTTGAGGGCCGCGGGCAGTTCTACGATGGCACCGGCGCTCTGCGCGATGTGGTGCAGAACCACTTGCTGCAAGTTCTCACCAACATTGCGATGGAGCCGCCGCCCGGACTGAATGTCGAAATGTTGCGCGATGAAAAGGCGAAAGTGCTGAGAGGAATTCGCCCGCTCCGATCTTCGGACGTCGTGCGTGGCCAGTTTCGCGGCTATCGTGATGAGCCGGGTGTAAGCCCGAACTCGCAAACCGAGACTTTCGTGGCGCTCAGACTCGAAATCAATTCCTGGCGCTGGAAGGGTGTGCCGTTTTTTATTCGGGCGGGTAAGAATCTTCCGGTGACGGTAACCGATGTTACCGTCAAGCTGCGCCAGCCGCCGGCAATTTTTTCAGAATTCCCTCTGCCCTCTAATCATGTGCGTTTTCGCGTCACACCGAATCTGCAAATCGCGATCGGCGCTTTGGTCAAGAAAACAGGTGAGCGGCTCGAGGGACAACAGACCGAATTACTGATCAGCGAGGAATCCGATCCGACCGAGTTGGGAGCCTACGGGGAACTCTTGCATGACGCGATCCAAGGAGATTCCGCTCGTTTCGCCCGCCAAGACTACGTCGAAGAATCATGGCGGATCATCGATCCGGTTTTGACTGGCGGCGGTCGGCCCTTCAGTTACGAACCCGGTAGTTGGGGACCGGTCGAAGCCGACCGCCTAGTCGATGCAATCGGCGGCTGGGACAATCCGGCTGCGAGTTGATCGCGTCAACTACTGCGGACTTTCCCTAGCCAGGTATTCCATCCTATTTCGTGCTAGTGCGAAGAGCCGATGAGTGGATTCGTACGGCTGCGAAGCGATTGATATCGAGATGGTCTTTACAATAAAAAGAGCAGAGTGAACGAAATATGCAGCTTTTGTAGGTAAAAAAGAGATTCACAGAATTGAGGAAGGTTATGCCATCTGAGCTTGTAGACGTCACTGAGCAAAAACGGTTGAACGAGGCGCGCGAGAAAGGCGTTGCGTGGAAAAAATGGGGCCCCTATTTGAGCGAGCGGCAGTGGGGCACTGTCCGCGAGGACTACAGCGAAAATGGTGATGCCTGGAATTATTTCAGCCATGATCAGGCGCGCTCCCGAGCCTACCGTTGGGGCGAAGATGGTCTTGGCGGAATCTGTGATGAGAAGCAACGGCTGTGTTTTTCGTTAGCGCTGTGGAACGAACGTGACCCGATCTTAAAGGAGCGCCTGTTCGGGCTGACCAACAGCGAGGCGAACCACGGCGAGGATGTCAAGGAATACTATTTCTATCTCGACAGCACGCCGACCCACTCCTACATGAAATATCTCTACAAGTACCCGCAGCGCGAGTATCCGTACCCCGATCTAGTCGAGACCAATCGTAGGCGTTCGAGGGAGGAGTCCGAGTACGAGCTGCTCGACACCGGAGTATTCAACGAGGATCGCTACTTTGACATTTTCGTCGAGTATGCGAAGGCGGACCCGGAAGATATTCTTATTCGAATTACGGTGCACAATCGCGGGCCTGAAGCGGCCCGGCTCCGTGTCTTGCCGACATTGTGGTTTCGCAATATCTGGAGTTGGGGGGAGAACGGCGTCCGACGGCCGCGTCTAGTTGAAATAAGACCTGACGCAATTCAAACGTCACACGACGAGCTGGGCGAGTTGTGGCTCTATTGCGATGGCGCGCCAGAGTTGCTCTTCACCGAGAATGAGAGCAATGCACTGCGTTTATGGGGTCAGCGCAATGCTTCTCCCTATGTCAAGGATGCTTTCCACGAATACCTCATCGCCGCACGCCGCGAAGCGGTGAATCCCGCCAAGACTGGAACCAAAGCCGCGGCCCATTATTCGATTGAAGTGGCCGCCGGCGGAAATCAAACAATTCGCTTGCGCCTGAGCGCCGGTGGAATGAAAAATCCCTTTGCCGGTTACGCTGCGACATTTACAAACCGCATCGCCGAAGCCGATGAATTCTACGACCGGATCGCGCCCAACTCGCTGAACGAAGACGAGCGTCGAGTGCACCGACAGGCTTTGGCAGGAATGCTCTGGAGCAAGCAGTACTACTACTTCGATCTCGAGCGATGGCTGCGCGAGCATAGGAGTCATCCGCTGATGGAGTCGGCTCGACGCGATGTACGGAATACAGATTGGTTTCACATGCTTAATAGTGACGTGATTTCGATGCCGGACAAATGGGAGTACCCGTGGTACGCCTCCTGGGACTTGGCATTTCACACGGTCGCGCTCGCGACGGTCGATTTCGATTTTGCCAAGGAGCAGCTGCTGTTGATGTTGCGCAGCCTCTATTTCCATCCGACCGGCCAAATTCCTGCTTATGAGTGGAACTTCAGCGACGTTAATCCGCCGGTACACGCCTGGGCCACGCTCTGGCTCTACAAGTACGAACGCACACTGGGTCGATCTGACCTGCGTTTCCTCGAACGCTCATTTCAGGGACTCATGTTGAACTTCAATTGGTGGGTCAACCGCAAGGACCCTGCCGGTCGCAACGTTTTCGCCGGCGGTTTTTTAGGACTCGATAACATCGGCGTATTCGACCGGAGCGCGCCGCTGCCGACCGGCGGTACCCTGGAGCAGGCTGATGGCACGGCCTGGATGGCGTTTTATTGCCAGAACATGTTGGAGATGGCGCTGATCCTTTGCGAATACGACCCGATGTACGAAGAAGTCGCCTTCAAATTCGTTCAGCATTTCATGTGGATCGCCTACGCCATGGACCGTATCGGCGAGTGTCACGATGAGATGTGGGACGAGCAGGACGGATTTTTTTATGATCTGCTGCGGCTCCCCGATGGCAAGGCGATGCGATTGAAGGTCCGATCGATGGTCGGTCTCTTACCGCTGTGCGCGTCCACTGTGTTTGAGGCGGATTTTACCACGCGTTATCCCAAGTTGGTGGAGATGATCGAGCTTTTTCGCAAGCGGCATCCGGAGTTGGTTTCCCATGTTGCGCCGACCGATTCAGGGTTCGTCGGCTATAAGGAACGGCGGCTGCTATCGATCCTGAACAAGAAAAAGCTCGAGCGAGTGCTGGCCTACGTGCTCGATGAGAACGAGTTTCTCGGACCCTACGGCATTCGCTCGCTGTCGCGTTATTACCTGGAACATCCGTTCGTATTCCACGTCGGTGGCCAGGAGTACAAAGTTCAGTATCTTCCGGGAGAATCGAATACCGGTATGTTCGGCGGCAACTCCAACTGGCGCGGCCCGGTCTGGATGCCGGTCAATACGCTGATCGTGCGCGCATTGATGAACCTGTACACATTCTATGGCGACGAGTTCAAGGTGGAATGTCCGACGGGGTCCGGTCGCCAGCTGACGTTGTTTGAAGTGGCGCAAGAAATTGTCCGTCGGTTAGCGCGGATTTTCTTGCGCGACCCTTCGATTAGCTCAGGGCGGGCTGGGCGCCGCCCGGTCTACGGCGGCACGGTTAAGTTCCAGCAAGATCCTCACTGGCGCGACCTCATTCTATTTTACGAATATTTCCACGGTGACAACGGCGCAGGCCTCGGCGCCAGCCATCAGACCGGATGGACCGGTTTGATTGCTCTGCTGATCGACCTATTCGCGCGTGTCGACGCCAAGACTGTTCTGGAGGTCGAACGCGGCCGCGTGCTGGACAGGGTTATGCATGAACAGGTAGTGGGAGAAGGAACAGCTCCCAAGAAGTGAGTTTCGGGGCAGGGTGGCTCGCCCACGGCCATGCCGTCCTACTCTGGACATGCGGGCGGGAGGGCTCTGCGCGCAAGAGACAATTTGCCTACGTTCTCGCTGATAAGCTATCGCTATTGGACTAAAGTCCAATACGCGTGCTTGCCGTCGGTTTGATAGAGATCAGCTGATCGCGGACGAACGAGAACGGGGGTAATGCGTCATGCTCGCTATAACCATAACTGCGAATCTCAATTACGAACGGGTCGCTAAGTTTTTCGGCCTGGCTTTATTGTCGCTCTTCATCTTTGCCTCGACTGCTATGGCAGAAGGGCCGAAGGAGCAACTTCAAGGTACCATCGACGGCATTATCATAGTTCTGAAGACGATCCGAAGTCCGGCAGACATCGATAAAAATAAGAGCTCAATCCGGCAGCTGCTTGTGACCCGCTTCGATTTTGCGGCCATGGCGCAGCAGTCGCTGGGCCATCGCTGGAATGATCTAAATGGCAACCAGCAAGAATTCGTCTCGGTGTTCACCGATTTTCTCGAATATGGATACATGAGCACCCTCGGATCGTATCGAGGCGAAAAAGTGATGTACGACAACGATCGGGTCAACGGAGAATCTGCCGAAGTAGACACGCGAGTTGTCGGCGGCGAAGGCGCGCCGATCAAAATCGGCTACAAGCTCCATCGCACCCGGGAAGCGTGGATGGTCTATGACGCAGTGATCGATGACGTCAGTGTCGTAGGCAATTATCGGTCTCAATTTGCCAGAATCCTTCGCACGTCTTCATTGGATGAACTACTTCAGAGCCTGCGAGCGAAGGTAGCGAGCCATTAGTCGCAACGGTCCGGAGCGGGGCGCGACAGGTCACGAACGCGTTGTGGAAAGCGATGACGTAGAGTGCTCAAACCTGTCTGATGTGAAACTTTTCGAGAGGAGATGATCATGATGCCTTTATCTAAACGGCTTGTAGCAGAATTTATTGGAACCCTTTGGTTGGTGCTCGGGGGCTGCGGAAGCGCGGTATTGGCAGCGGCCTTTCCCAATCTCGGGATTGGCTTTCACGGAGTCGCTCTGGCTTTCGGTCTAACTGTTCTGACTATGGCATACGCAATCGGTCACGTTTCCGGTTGCCACCTCAACCCTGCAGTTTCCGTTGGCCTATGGGCGGGCAAGCGCTTTCCCGGTTCCGATCTACTCCCGTACATCATCGCACAAGTCCTCGGCGCAATTGCGGGTGCCTTCGTAATCTACCTCATTGCCACAGGCAAAGCCGGGTTTGATGTCGTTCAGAGCGGATTTGCTGCCAACGGCTATGAAGCACATTCTCCTGGCGGCTATTCTCTTTTGGCTGCTCTCGTCTGCGAGATTGCGATGACCTACATGTTTCTTATTGTTATCTTGGGTGCCACTCACGGACGCGCGCCTGTTGGGTTTGCCGGCATCGCTATTGGTCTTGCGTTGACGCTGATCCATCTGATCAGCATCCCCGTGACCAATACCTCGGTCAATCCGGCCAGAAGCACGGGTCCAGCGCTCTTTGTCGGAGGTTGGGCTCTGTCCCAGCTCTGGCTTTTCTGGGTCGCGCCAATCATCGGTGCCCTGCTCGCAGGGTGGACCCACGTCTGGCTCAGTGAAGAAATTCCGTCAACGAGAGCCCCAATTGTTGGGGAGCCCGAGCTGATACCTGCTAAACAGAGATGACCGCTCTATTCAAATTCGTGATGCCGGTCTTCGACATGCTGGTCATCTCGGGCGGCGGTGAACGTTCGGCATGACCGGCGCTGGTAAAGCGCGATTCAGCGGTCCTGAGGCGTGACGTTGAAATTCGCGAGGCTTGCAAATCAACACTGAAGGAGAAGCTAGATGAAAAAAATGTTGCTTGTGCTGATCATTTGCTTGCACGCCTCGATGGGTTGGGCCTTCACGATCGCCACGGGACCGAGCGATGGCAGCTATTTTCAGATCGCGCAGGACATCAAAAACGTGGCGGCAAAAGATCAGATCGATATTCAAGTGATGCCCAGCAAGGGATCCGTGGAAAATCTGCAACTCTTGGGCGCCGGCAAAGTGGATCTGGCGATCGTACAGCTCGATGCCCTGCGCTTTGTCTCCGACGTGCTCAAAAAGCAAAGGGATTTTGATTTGTTTGACAGCATCAAAGTCATTTTGAATCTTTATCCCGAAGAGATACACGTTCTCAGCAATAAACCTGACATCCAAACTTTCTATCAGCTCGATCGAAAGCGTGTCTCGGTGGGAACCGAGTTCGGCGGCACCGCGATCACCGCCGCGGTGCTATTAACGGTCTACGACCTCAACGCGACGGTATCTTTCGATAGCTTTGATGATGCCATGAAAAAGATGGAGCAGGGCAACCTCGACGCCGTGATGTTTGTGGGTGGAGCGCCGGTGCCGTTTATCGGGAAATTAGACAGCAACGTTCATTTTGTTCGGCTGCCGGCCAATCCGGCGCTCGAAGAAATCTACCTGCGAACTAGCCTCGGGAAGTCTCAGTACAATTGGGCCGCAGCCGAAACCGAGACTTACGCAGTACCGGCTTCGATTATGGGGTTGGACAAGCGAGATGAAAAGTACGCGTCGCAAATGCAACAGTTGGTATTGGCCATTTTGAATGCGGCCGACTATCTGAGGGCCAACGGTCATCCCAAATGGAAGAGTTCCATCATTCAAACCTACTTTGTGTATCGCGGTTATGAGCCGACCAATCAGGTGATCCAGACCTTCAATTTTGTCGACAGCCGGGGATACAAATTAACCAAGAAATAAATGCGCGGATGAGTGTTCCAGAATCTTGCAGAACTCGATGTTAACCTTCGACAGTTCACGCCGTTCATTTAAGCGTTGTCTAAAATCTACGCGATTGCGCGCCCACTTGGTGCAAGCGGCGGCGCTTCTCCTCGGATTGCTCATCTCTGGCGCACATGCAGACGCTTCCAACAACACAGGGCAAGTCCAATTCGCGGCGGCTTTTCAATTACCTCAGTTGCCGCAGGTTCCCGGACTTCCTGCGCTGACGGGGCCGTCGGCGGATTGGCGGCAATTCGATTCGTTTTTTACCTTCGTGGTAAAGCGCTTCGGTGACGACGTCCCGGCGAATCTGAAAGACCCTTTGGGAGACGCCTTCTTAGATTCACGTTACGAACTCACCAGCGCCGTCGCGCCCGGCCAAGGGGGCAATCCCGTACCGCAACTTTTTATCGACGGCTGGAAAAGACTGTCGCCAATTATGAATCAGGCGTTGCCGGCATTACCGAAGCAAACGGCTAGTTTGTATTCAAGTTTCATCGGCGCGGCGGACAAGCTCGCCTTAACCGGAGGCGCGGGCCTTAATCTGACTCCGGATGCGTTGAAAGGAATGGCTAAGCTGATCGCGCCAAGCAGTACGGCGGATCCCCTCGCGTACACGACCACTGTCGATTCCGGTCTGCGTACTCTACTTGGATTCGGCGCGCCGTTGCCGATTGGGAAGCAGAGCCGGCTAGATCACCGTTTTTGGCCTGAGCGAGAACTCGCAACTGTTATTTCTTTTTGGCTGGGCCGTTCTGCCTGGGCGGCAGAACCGGCGGCAAGCGACCTCAATCAGATGCTGCCTGATCCGAAGGATCTGGAGCGCTACCTCACGGCGGTCAGGAACATGCTCACAGAATTGAGCGAGAAGCTTGCCACTAAATCCAATTTGAGTGATGAGCACAAGCCGCTTTACCGCCAGATTGTTTTCACCGCGGCCTGGCAGGAAAGCTGCTGGCGCCAATGGATAAAGAAGGGTACGCCGGTGGCTTCGACCACCGGAGATGTCGGTTTAATGCAGGTCAATCGCAACACCTGGCGCAGTCTTTACGATCTCAAAGGGCTGAACGGCGATATTCAGTATAACGGCAACGCCGGCGGAGAGATCCTGCTCTACTACTTAACCAAATATGCCATCCGCAAAAATGAAGACAAACAAGCGGGAGGAAACCTGGCGCGGGCAACTTATTCCGCTTACAACGGCGGTCCTGGCGCGCTGGGCCGCTATCGCGGAGTCAGGCAAACTCCCGTGTGGAAAAAAGTCGACGAAGCGTTCTGGGAAAAATTCCAGACGGTCAGCGCCGGCAACGAAATGGCCGTGAAAAGCTGCTACGAGAAATGAACCGGTCTGCTTTCATCACAACGCAACTGGTAAGGCATCCATAAGCAATACGCTTTATCCCTCCCCATATCAAATCAATACCCGCGTTTGGCTGACCGAGTTAGCGCGCAGGGTCCGATCACCGGGGTGGGCTCGGATATATAGAGCAGCAGTTTCGGCCTTCGTCGGGTTGATTGTCCCCGTTCCGACCAAACGAATGGCTGGAGACAAACCGAGTGAACGCACTTTAGTTACTTGTTTTTAAGGATTGGACTTTGTAGTGGATTGTTTGGTTGGCTGATTTAGGGCGTCGGTCTGATCTTCTATGACCGAGTTTTCTCGTGCTCACCGGGCTTTCGGACGCAGGGA
>Ga0207706_10003358_pt1 | contig 15311 bp, 15 predicted proteins | sample KBSC53metaG_FD_184318 | JGI IMG/M metagenome (GOLD analysis project Ga0207706, IMG submission 184318) | Corn rhizosphere microbial communities from Kellogg Biological Station, Michigan, USA - KBS C5-3 metaG (SPAdes) (version 2) | ecosystem: Host-associated > Plants > Roots > Rhizosphere > Soil ... | reverse complement strand
TTACGGACCTACTTCAGTAGCACGCTGTCTTCGCTGACGAGCACCTTCTTGACCGCCGGCCGCTTCAACATGCGCTCTTTTAAGGCCGTGTAGTTCGCGAGCTCTTTTACCGGCAGTTCCGCGCGCACGCCCCAGCCGTAAAACACGAGCGCGTAGCAATCGACGACCGAAAAGCTCTTGCCCATCATCCAGTCCTTGCCGGTGAGCAGACCGTCGATTTCCTGCAGGCACGTCCAAAACGTTTTCTTGCCGGTCTCCTTGACGACGGGCTGCGCAGCGGCGTCAGGCGCAAAACGCTCGGGCCGCATGTAGTGCGTGTACGACGGATGCACGATGTTCGACAGCCACGCCATCGTCGAGATGCAGCGCGCCTCTTCGAACGGATCAGTGGGCATCAGCTTTTTCTCGGGAAATTTCTTCGCGAGGTAAGTGAGGATGGCGGTGTTCTCCGTCAGGATGGTGCCGTCGACGTCGAGCGCCGGCACTTTGCCGCGCGGATTGATCTTCAGGTATTCGGGGGTCTTCTGCTCGCCCTTGGGCAGCATGATCGGTTTTTCGACGTATGGCGCGCCGGTTTCTTCGAGCGCGACGTGCGAAGCGGTCGAGCAGGCGCCGGGACAAAAATAAAGCGTGAGCATGGATGGAACTCCTGACGGGGTGAATAAACTGGGAACTGCGGAATACTGCGAATGCCGCTGGATTATAAACCGTCGCGGCTTGCCAACGACGCAGTGCGCGCTATCATGGCCGCATAAACGGACCACCGGAGGAGACACGTATGAAGTTGACCCACGCAGCGGGCATGGCCGCGCTGCTGACCGCTGCCGTTGCGGGGGCCGCGGAAACCCAGTTTCCGACCCGGCCGATCCGCCTGCTCGTGCCGCAGGCGGCCGGCGGCAGCAACGACATCATGGCGCGCAACGTCGCGAACCATCTGACGCAGACTTTCGGCAAGCAGGTCGTGGTCGACAACCGGCCGGGTGCGGAAGGCATCATAGGCACCGAGATTGTCGCGCGCTCCGCGCCCGACGGCTATACGCTGCTGCTCGCATCGGCTGCATTCACGATGAATCCGGCAGTGCGCAAGCTGCCGTATAACTCGCTGACCGCGTTCGACTGGGTCGCCAAGTTGGGTTCCGGCCCGACCGTGCTGACCGTCGGGCCGCTGTTGCCGGTCGGCACGGTCAAGGAGATTCTCGCCATCGGGAAAGAGAAGCCGGGTGTCATCACCATGGCGAGCGCGGGCGGCTTCCAGCATTTCGGCACCGCGCTGTTTCGCAGCCTCTCCGGCGTCGATTTCACAATCCTGCTGTACAAGGGCGGCTTTCCCGCGATGATCGACGTGATGGGCGGGCAGTCGCACATGACCGTGGGCTCGATCGTGCAGTCGATCCCGCACATCCGCTCGGGCAAGCTGAAGCCGATCGCGACCGGCGGCGCAACGCGCGCGGCGACGCTGCCGGACTTGCCCACCATCGCCGAAGCCGGCGTGGCGGGCTATGACGCGAGCAACTGGTGGGCGGTGGCGGCGCCGGCTGGAACGCCAGCTCCGACAATTGCGAAGCTCAGCGCGGCGATCACGGCTTATCTCAATATGCCGGAAACGCAAAAGCGCTTCACGACCGAGGGCGCTGAAGTCGACATCCGGACGCCGGCGGAGATGCGCAAAATGATTCCGCTCGACATGGCAAAATGGGCGCGAGTCGCCAAAGAAGCGGGCATGCGCGCCGAGTAGCCTCGTGCGGCGCGCCGCCGCATCGTCATCAATCACTCGGGAACACCATGGAACTTGCTCTGAAAGGACGGATTGCGTTTGTCACAGGCGCGAGCCGGGGCATCGGCCGCGCAATCGCATTGGCCCTTGCCGCCGAAGGCGTGCATCTGGGGTTGTTCGGGCGCGACACGGACCGTTGCGATGCGCTCGCTGCCGATCTCAGGAAAAAGTATCCGGAGCTTCGCACCTGTGTCGTGCCGCTCGACCTCGAAGGCGGCACCGCGAAAATCAAGCCGGCAATCGAGAGTGCAATCAAAGCGCTCGGCGGCGTGGACATCCTCATCAACTGCGCAGGCGGCGCCTACCGCGGGCGGCTCGAGCAGATACCCGATGACGCGTGGGAGCGTTATTTCGCCGTGAAACCTCTCGGCTTGATCCGCATGACGCGCGAAGCGCTGCCCTATCTGAAAAAATCACCGCAGGGCCGCGTGGTCAATATCTCGGGCACGCGCGGCCGCGAGCCCGGCGGTCCGTCGGTGATGTCGGGGCCGATCAATCTCGGCACGCTGTCGATCACGAAGGCGCTCGCGAACGAATTCGGACCGCTCGGTATTACCGTGAACGCGATCTGCCCCGGCTCGACCGACACGGGGCGCTGGACCGAGCTCGTGAACATCACGGCGAAAGAGCGCGGTGTATCAGTTGAAGAGGCGACCAAGCATCTCGTGCGCGAAGTACCGATGGGCCGCGTGGTCGTGCCTGAAGATATCGCCGGCCTTACGGTGTTCCTCGCTTCGAAGCAGGCCGCGATGATCACGGGTACTGCAATCAACGTCGACGGCGGCAGGACGCGCGGGATTCCGTGAGTCGCCTGCCTGGAATTGCGTCGCTCATCAGTGTTGCAGCGCTTGCATTCGGTCTGTCGGCGCACGCGCAAAATTATCCTTCACATGCGTTGAGATTGATCGTTCCATTAGCCCCAGGCGGCGGCAACGACGGTGCCGCGCGCATCGTCGGGCACAAGCTCGGCGAAGCGCTCGGCGAACAGGTCGTCGTCGACAATCGGCCCGGCGGCGGCAGCATCATCGCATCCGAGCTCATGCTGAAGGCGCCGCCCGACGGCCACACGCTGTACCTCGTCAGCACGGTGTTCACGGTGGCGCCGTCGCTGCAGGTGAAGCTGTCGTTCGACCCGTTGCGCGATTTTGCGCCGCTCACGCGCGTGACCATTGCGCCCGGCGCGCTGATCGTGCATCCGTCGCTGCCGGTGCATGCGGTCAAAGACCTGGTGGGGCTCGCGAAGGCGCGGCCCGGCCAGATCGCTTTCGGCTCCGGCGGGCTCGGCACGGGCTCGCATCTTGGCGGCGAGCTTTTCAACATGCTGGCCGGCGTCAAGCTGCTGCACGTGCCCTATAAAGGCAGCGCGTTCGCGACGACCTCAGTGTTGAGCGGCGAGACTGCCGTTGCATTCAACAATCCTTTTTCGTCGCTCCCGCATATCAAGGCGGGGCGGCTGCGCATGGTGGCGGTGACGACCGCGGAGCGCTGGCCGTTGCTGCCGGCGGTGCCGACGATCGCTGAATCGGGCGTGCCCGGTTATGAAATCCTGATCTGGAACGGGCTCGTGGTGCATGCCGCCACCCCGCCCGCGATCGTGGCGCGCCTGCATCGCGAGCTCACGCGCATACTGGGTGCGCCCGAACTGGGCACATTGCTCGCGACCGACGGCTCGCGCGTGTACGTTGAGTCCCCGCCCGCTTTCGCCGCGTTCCTGAAAGCAGAAATCGCGAAGTGGAGCCGCGTTGTGCGCGAGGCGGGCATCACCGCGGGATAGGCCGGGCCGTGGCGGCGCGTCATCATCACCACGTTTACGTCGTCCTGTTGTCGCAGGACGTGCTGTACGAGCCCAAATTCAAAAAGTGCAACCCGGATTACGATCCGGCCAAGCCGTGCGTCTACGTCGGCATGACGGGGCTCGATCCCGATACGCGGTTCGACAAGCACAAGGCCGGCGTGCGCGCCAACCGCTACGTGCAGAAGTACGGCCAGCGATTACTGCCGGAACTCTATGAATGCTACAACCCGATGCCGTACGCGGCGGCCGCCGAGATGGAGGTCGAGCTCGCGATCGCGCTGCGCGAAGCGGGTTATGGAGTCTGGCAGGCGTGACGTTTCATCAAGGCGTGATGAAGCGCAGAAGCGTGAAGAAGTAAGAGGCGGTAAGCGCGGGCGAAAACGATTTAGCAGGCTTCCCCCCTCACCCTCTCACCTCTCAATTAAATTCTCGTACCGTGTGAAATCTGCGCATACAGATCGCGATAACGCGCGTTGATGTCGTCGCCGAACAGCGGGTCGGATCCTGCGGGCACCGCGGCGGCCACGGCCGCCCAATCCTCGGGCGTAAGCAAGTCCGCTGCGAGAGGCAGAATTTCGGCTTCCTCGGTGGCCAGGTGATGGCGGTAATAGATTAGGTACATCGCAGCCGCGGCTTCAATCTTGTCGCGCGGGACGATGGTGTCCTTGAGAATTGCTTCCAGATACCCCAGCAACTCCGCGCCGGCGACGTCGATGACGCGGTGTTCCTGGAGCAGCCGCGCGATCGCGACCTGCTTGTCGGGATAACGCGCGACCATGCGCTCGAACGCGACGTCTTCGCGCGGGTGGTGAAAGCGGTTCGCATAGTGCTGGAGGTAATGCACCGCATCGCGCATCAGCTCGTAATCGGGTTGACCGCCAAAATGGAATTCCTTCATTTCCTTTTCGACAAAATCGAGCAGCCGCGCGAAGCGCATGTGCTCGCGATGCCACATCGTAACCGGATCGTTCATGTCCATTTCCCTCTATTTGGCGCGCCGCCCGAGCGGGGCGCCGTTAAGACGATTATTTGCTCAGTCCCGGGCACGCCGTTTGACCTGCATCAATCAGGCGCGCGCCTGCGGTTGAAAATCATGAGGATGGCGCCGCGGGGCCGGCCGGCGAATTTGCATCACGCGCCAGTTCCCGCATACTGACGCCATCGGAACTCAACGCTTTCCCACCTCAACAGGCCCCCCGCATCCATGTCGCGTCGCGAAGATCAACGTTTGACCACCGGTCACGGCCGGTATACCGCCGACTGGAATCTGCCGGCCCAGTTGCACGCAGTATTTCTGCGCGCGGACCGTGCGCACGCCGAGTTGGTGCGGCTGGATACGACGCGCGCGCTTGCGCATCCGGGTGTCAAAGCGGTATTGACGGGCGATGACGCGAGGGCGGCGGGGTTCAAGTCATTGCCCAACGTCGTCAATTTTCCGGGCAAGGGCGGCCAGGCAATGTTGAAACCCCTGCATCCGGTGCTTGCGCAGGGCCGCGTGCGTTTCGTCGGGGAAGCCGTTGCCATGGTGGTCGCCGAGTCGGCGGCAAGCGCGGAAGACGCACGCGATTTGATCGAGATCGAGTACCGCGATTTGCCGGTTGCCGCGACGTTTGACGCGGCGGTCGCCGCCGGCGCGCCCCAGCTGCACGCCGACGTGCCGCGCAACGTGGCGTTCGAATACGAGTCCGGCGACGAAAAGGCCACTGCCGCTGCGTTCGCGGGCGCCCAGTACGTGAGCAAGCTCACGGTCGAAAGCCAGCGCCTGGTCGGCAATCCGCTGGAGCCGCGCGCCTGCATCGCCGCGTTCGACGCGGCAAGCGGTAAATACACGATGCACCTGCCGTTGCAGGGCGCCGGCGGCATGCGCGGCCAGCTGGGCGTGGTGACGGGCGTAGCCAAGGAAAAGCTCGACATCGTGACGCAGGACGTCGGCGGCAGCTTTGGCGTGCGCGGCGCGGCCTATCCCGAATATTTCGCCGTGATGCTGGCGGCGCAAAAACTCAGCCGGCCGGTCAAATGGGTCGGCACGCGCAGCGAAATTTTCCTGACCGACTTTCAGGGGCGTGCGCTATCGCTGACCGGCGAGCTCGCACTTGGTGCTGACGGGAAGATGCTCGCGATCCGCTTCGACGATCGCGCCGACCTCGGTGCTTACGCCGCTGCATTCGGCCCGTACATCGCAACAAAGAACCTTACCATCACGATGGGCGGCGTTTATCGCATACCGGCGATGTACGCGCGCACGCGGCTCGCGTTCACCAACGCGACGCCGGTGTCAGCCTATCGCGGCGCCGGACGGCCCGATATCGCTTATGCGATAGAGCGGCTCGTCGATTATGCGGCGCACGAGCATGGGTTCGATCCGCTGGAGCTCAGGCGGCGAAATTTCATTAGGCGCTCCGCGATGCCGTACACGACCGCGAACGGCACCGTTTACGATTCAGGCGATTTCTCCGCGGTCATGAAGGATGCGATGAAGCGCGCCGATTGGTACGGTTTTGCGGCAAGGCGCGCGCAGAGCGAGCAGGCCGGCAAGCTGCGCGGCATCGGCATTGCGACTTATCTCGAAGCGGGCGGCGGCGGCAGCGTGCCGAAGGACCAGGTCGCGGTGGAATTCGATCAACGCGGCGGCATGACCCTGTTCGCGGTCACGCATTCGTCGGGCCAGGGGCACGAAACCGTGTTTCCGCAAATCGTCGCCGCAGCGCTGGGTATAGGTGCGGCGAGCATCCGTTTTCATCCGCGGCCGCCGGAGGCTAATCTGACGGGCAGCGGCACGGGCGGATCGCGCGGCGCGCTCGGCACCGGCAGCGCGTTTCGCGTGCTCGGCGAAGCGCTGATCGAGCGCGCGCGTCCGCACGCCGCGGCGCAATTGAAAGTCGATACCGGCGAGTTGCGCTACAGCGCCGGAGCGTTTCACGCCGGCGACCGGTCGCTGGGATTCGTCGAGCTCGCGCGCGCTCTGGCAGGCACCACGCCGCATCCGCTCGATACGACCGCCGAAGGCAGCTTCGGCGCAACTTATCCGAACGGCTGCCACGTCGCCGAAGTCGAGATCGATCCGGAGACCGGTCACACGGTGATCGCGCGCTATACGGCGGTCGACGATCTGGGCAACGTGATCAATCCGGTGCTGGTCGAAGGCCAGGTGCATGGCGGCGTGGTGCAGGGCGCCGGCCAGGTATTCTGCGAGCATGCGATCTACGACACGGCAACCGGCCAGTTGCTGACCGGCAGCTTCCAGGATTACGCGATGCCGCGCGCCAGCCTGCTGCGTGAAATCGCGGTGCACGATTACCCGGTGCCGACACCGACCAACGCGCTCGGCGCCAAAGGTGTGGGCGAATCCGGCTGCAGCGGCTCGTTGCCGGCGCTCGTCAATGCGACGATCGACGCGTTGCGCCCGCTGGGCATCACGCATCTCGACATGCCCTTCACGCCCGCAAAAATCTGGGGCGCAATCAGCGGGGCACGGGCGCGTTAAGTCAGTTCGGCGGATCGATGCGCCGGAATTTCTGCACGCGCTGTCCGGTGTTCACTTCGGTCGTGTAAACGTTGCCCCGCTGGTCTACCGCGATATTGTGCACGACGTGGAACTGGCCGGCGAAGCGGCCGGGCCGGCCGACGCGCGCGAGTGTTTCGTTGGTCGCGCGGTCGATGATGCGCAGCTCGTTGTTGACGCCGTCGGCCATGTAAATGAACTTCTGGTCGCGGTCGGATGAAAACACGAGCTCGGACACCGAGCCATTCAGGCGCGTATTTTTCTCGAAAAACGCTTCCGCGACGAACGTGCCGTCTTTTTTGAACATCTGCACGCGGTCGTTGATGCGGTCGCACACGTACACGAGCCCGTCTTTGGAAAAGCGCACGCAGTGCACGGGCCGGCCGAATTGCTGGGCCGGCGGCTGCGCCGGATCGTACGCGGGAGTCTTGTCGTCGGAGGGCGGCTTGCCGTACGCGCCCCAGTGCCGTTTATACGCGCCGGTCTCTGAATCGAACACGATGATGCGGCGGTTGCGATAGCCGTCGGCCACGTAGACTTCTTTTGCGGCGGTATCGACATTGAGATCGGCTGGGCTGCCGAGGTTTGCCGTGTCGTTGCTGCCCTTCGACTGGCCGCTCTTGCCGATTTGCAGCACGAACTTGCCATCCAGCGTGAATTTCAGAATCTGCGAATCCTTATTGCCGCTGCCTGCCGTCCACACGAAGTCGTTGTCGTCGATGAATATCCCGTGTTCCGTCTCAGGCCATTCGTACCCTGCGCCGGTGCCGCCCCACGCACGCAACAGATTGCCAGCATCGTCGAACACGAGCACCGGCGGCGCGGCATAACAGCATTTGCTCCACGGCGGATTCTGCTGCGCGCCTACTTCGCGCTCGGAAAGCGAGCGCGGCCGGTGAATGATCCAGACGTGGCCGCGCTTGTCGACCGCAACGCCTGAGACTTGGCCAAGGATCCAGTTGTTGGGCAGCGGCTTGGGCCAGAAGGGGTCGACCTGGAATTGCGGCACCCCGCCCAATTTTTGCGCGGCCGCCATGTTGACTACGTTCGTGCCGGGCTGCATCGTCACGCGTTGCTCGGCCGGCACCGCAGGCGGCGGCGCGGACATCATGGGCGCCTTGAGTCCCGACTTGGCGCTCTCCGATTCGTTTTGCGCGAGCGCAGGTGTGTTGGCAACCCCCGCTGTCACGAGTAACGCGCCGACAATGAAATCCCGCATTTTTCCCCCCTTAATTTGTCTGTTATCGCTGCCTGGAATCGTGAGCCGGGGTGCGCGCAATGTCAACGTAGCGCAAGCGGGCGCCGCCCCTATTCTTGACACTGTCGCGGCAGTGGCGGAAGCTTTAAGCACTTCAAGCGCGCGCCCGCGCGAAGCAAATCTGGAGGATTACCATGGCAGTCAGGAAAACCAGCGCGTTCGCGCCGGACGTCGACACGCTCGCGCGTGCGGCCGGGTTGGATAAGGCTCTCAAGCAATTTCCGGAAGATGTCGCGCTTGCTGCGCAAAGCGCCGCGAGCGCGCGCAGCGCAGCAGGGGAACTCGACCAGGTCGCCGCCGAACCGTGGCCGCCGATGCAGGTGCGCAAATGAATGACTTGCATTGGTTGACGGCAGCCGAACTCGCCGGCGCCTACGCGGCGCGCAAAGTTTCACCCGTTGAATTGGTGCAGTCACTGCTCGAGCGCATCGATGCGCTGGAACCGCAACTGAACGCGTTCATCAAGCTCGACCGCGATGCCGTGCTGGCACAGGCGAAGGAGGCCGAGCGCGAGATACGCGCGGGCGGCCAGCGCGGGCCGCTGCATGGCGTACCGGTCGGCATCAAAGACATCATCGACGTGGCAGGGCAGGCGACGACCTGCCATTCGAAAATTTACCTGCAGAACATCGCGCGCGCGGACGCCGAAGTCGTGAGCCGCCTGCGCGCGGCGGGCGCAATCCCCTTCGGCAAGCTGTCGCTGCATGAATTCGCGATCGGCGGCCCGTCGTTCGATCTGCCGTTTCCGCCGGCGCGCAATCCGTGGAACCGCGATCATCATCCCGGCGGCTCGTCGTCGGGTTCCGGTACGGCGCTCGCCGCCGGTTTTCTGCCGCTTGCGCTGGGCACCGATACCGGCGGCTCGATCCGCAATCCCGCGGGCAATTGCGGCGTCGTCGGCTTGAAACCGACGTACGGCCTCGTGTCGCGGCGCGGCGTGTTTCCACTCGCGTTCACGCTCGACCATATCGGGCCGATGGCGCGCACGGTGCGCGATACGGCGCTGGCGCTCGACGTATTGGCGGGCCACGACGCCGCCGATCCCGGCAGCGCGGCAATTCCTCATGGCAACTTCGGCGCGGATCTGGAACGCGGCGTGCGCGGTCTGCGCGTGGGATTCGTGCGGCATTTCCACGAACAGGACGTGCCGGCCCATCCCGAAGTAACGGCCGCGCTCGAGGAGGCCGCGAGACAGTTCACGCGCGAAGGCGCATTGGTCCGCGACCTGCAGTTGCCGCCGCTGCAGGAGCTTGCCGGAGTGTCGCGCATATTCATGCTCGCCGAGTCGTGGACGGTGCACGCGCCGTGGTTGCGCGACCGGCCCGGGGACTACGCAGAAACGTCGCGCCGCAAATTGATGGGCGGGGCCTTTCTCGGGGCGGGCGATTATGTGCACGCCCAGCAGCGCCGCCTGCAATTGTCGGATGCCGTCAACGCCGCATTGCGCGACGTCGATGTGTTGCTGTGCGCGAACTCGCTCGATCCCGCGTGCCGCCTCGACGACGACGCGGAACTCGCGCGCACCTATCCGCGGCAGGCGCGCAGCCCGTTCAACCTGACCGGCCATCCGGCGCTCGCGCTGATGTGCGGGCTGTCGACAGGCGGCTTGCCGATTTCGGCGCAAATCGTCGGCCGCATGCACGATGAAGTCACGGTGTTGCGCGCGGGCGCCGCCTACGAGCGCGCGACCGACTGGCACACGCGTAGGCCCCCGCTTGAAAACACCAGCAAAGCGAAGCGCAAGCCGGCCGCAGTCAGCTGACCCGTAAACCCATCCACGAGGGAGGAGAAATCATGCTCGATCGGCGAACTTTCATGTCATTGATCGCAACCGCTGCCGCGATGCCGCAGGCGGCGTGGGCGCAGTCTAAACCCGGCAAGGTGGCGTTGTACGCGAACGTCGGCGCGGTGCTCACGCGCTACGAAGTCGACGTGGACGCACTGACCCTGACTGCCCGCGAAAGCGTCACGCTGCCGGCGGGCGTGCAATATGCGTGGCCGCATGTTTCGCGGCGTTATCTGTACGTAGCGACGAGCAGCAGCGCGTCGGGCTACGGCGCCGCCGGCACCGAGCATCACGTCAGTGCTTTCAAAATAGATCCGGCGAGCGGCTCGTTGACGCCGCATGGCAAGCCGATTCCGCTGCCGGTGCGGCCGATTCACATGTCGACGGATATCCCGTCGGAGCACGTGCTCGTCGCATTCAATAATCCGAGCGGTCTCAAGGTGTACCGCATCAACAGCGATGCGACGCTCGGCGAAGAGGTCAAGCAGGCCGGCACATTCGACTATGGCATCTTCGCCCATCAGGTCAGGGTGACGCCGGACAACCGCTATGCGGTGCTCGTCACGCGCGGCAACGAAGGCACGCCGGCCAAAGCCGAGGACCCGGGCGCACTCAAAGTTTTCGAATATAAAAACGGCGTGTTGAGCAATGAAGTTTCGCTCGCGCCGAACGGCGGTAAAGAGTTCGGGCCGCGCCACCTCGATTTCCATCCGACCAAGCCATGGATGTACTTGTCGATTGAAACGCAGAACAAGATGTACACGTACAAAATGGACGGCGGCAAGATCAATCCCGAAATCGCCTACCGCGCGGAAACCCTCGCTGAGCCGAACAACATCCGGGCGCGGCAGGCGGCGAGCACCGTGCATGTCCATCCGAACGGCCGCTTCCTGTATGGCTCGAATCGCGCGCAGGATACGGTCGATTTCGAAGGTAAGAAGGTGTTCAAAGGCGGCGAGAACAGCATCGTCGTGTATTCGATCAACCAGACGACCGGCGAGCCGACGCAAATCCAGAATATCGAAACGCGCATGATCCATCCGCGCACTTTCCACATCGACCCCAGCGGCCGCATGCTGGTCGCCCAGCACAATCTGCCCGTGCTCGTGCGCGAGGGCAACGAGGTCAAGACCGTGTCAGCGGGGCTTTCGGTGTTTCGCATCGGCGCCGACGGCAAGCTCGATTTCGTGCGTAAGTACGACGTCGACGTCGGCGACAAGCTCATGTTCTGGATGGGGATGGTGCCGCTGTAGCGAGAGAGCGGCGGCGCCGGAAACAGGCGGACGGGTGGATTTTTCCCACCCGCCGCCGCGTGCCGCTTATTTCTTCATTTCGTCTTTCATCATCGCACCGTCTTTCTTCATTTCATCTTTCTTCATCATCCCGTCTTTCTTCATCCCGTCCTTCATCATCGCGCTGTCTTTCTTCATTTCGTCTTTCTGCATCGAGCCGTCCTTCTTCATCATGTCGTCTGCGGCATAGGCGCCCGTCATCGAAACGGCGATGCAACCGGCAAAAACCATCGTCAACAGCGTTTTCATAAAACTCTTCCTCTAAAGTGTATGCCGGCAACGGGGTGGCGCCCGTCCGGCGGTTACCGCCCTTGACCGGGCGGCTTCGGTTTTTCGATGCCACATGGCATAGTCTGCGCACGGCGGGAAACCTTACTTTGACCCTGTACCGGCCGCTGGCGTGCATGCTACGATGGGCCCCACCCGTCGCGCAAAGACAGCGTTAACGTGAAAAAACTGGTTTCTGTCGAACAGCTGAAATTCGGCGTTTATGTGAACGAGCTCGATCGGCCGTGGACGGACACGCCGTTCATTTATCAGGGCTTTGTCATCAGTTCCGAAGCGCAACTCCAGACGCTGAAGAAATTTTGCCGCAAAGTCGTAATCGACACGGACAAGGGTGACGACGTGGCGCCGCTGCCCGTTTTCGGCCGCGGCGTGCGCGGTCCGAGCGTGCTCGACACCATCAAATCCCGCGTCACCTACGAAGAAAAGGTGCAGGTCACGGCGGAGCTGCCGGCCGCGCGCGAGGCGCAGAAGCGCGCCACGCTGGCGTTGAACGACGTGTTCGGATCGATGCAGGCGGGCAAAGCGCTCGATGCGGCGCGCGTGCGCGAAGCCGTGACCAACATAACCGACAGCGTCGTGCGCAATCCGGACGCCATGCTGTTGCTCGCAAAAATGAAAAAAATCAGTGCCAACACGCTCGACCGCGCGCTTAGCGTATCGATTTACATGGTCACGTTCGCGCGCTTTTTATCGCTGCCGCGCGCGCAGATCGATTTGCTCGGCATGCTCGGACTTCTGCAGGACGTCGGCAAGCTGCGCCTGCCCGCAACGCTGCTGACGAAGAAAGAACCGTTGAACGCAGCCGAGCGCGCAATGTGCAGAAGCCACGTCGCGTATTCGGTTGCGATCCTCGGGCATACCAGCGGCCTACCGCGCGAATTGCCGGCGCTGGCCGCATTGCACCATGAGCGTCTCGACGGCAACGGCTATCCGAAGGGCCTCAAGGGCACGCAGATTGGCCTCTTCGGCAGCATGGCCGGGCTCGTCGACAATTTCGACGCACTGACCGAGCCGCGACCGTACGGCGAGACGCTGGCGCCGGCCGCGGCGCTACGCGTGTTATACGACGAGCGCGACATCAAATTCGACGGGCCGCTGGTCGAGCAATTCATCCAGTGCATAGGCACCTACCCGGTTGGCGCGGTGGTCGAGCTCCACTCGGGCGAGATCGCGATCGTCATCGCGCGCAATCCGCGACTGACGCTATTCCCGCGCGTAATGGTCATCCTCGACATTCATCGCAACAAGCTAATAACGCCGAAGATTATCGAGCAGGCGGGAATCAAGCGGACGCTGCCGAAGGGGAGTGTCGAGATTGATCCCGCAGAATACTTCCCGTGAAGTGGCCGGCGTGCCGCAGGCGGCGGCAGCGGACTTGCGTGCTGGTCACCCGCATCCCGCTCTAACCGAAAGGGCTAAAGTCCGCGGCTTATCGAGCGGGCCGCGCAGCGCGCAGGGCGGCGCATGCGCATGCTACGATAAGCGCCCGTCAGCACTTCATTTCAGGATTCCCGCATGGTCAAACTCGATTTTTACGATCCGTCCGGCGGCATTGAAGTCACGCAGCCGCACGCGCCGCGGCTCGCTTCGCTCACGGGCAAGCGCATCGGCATCGTCACCAACGAGCAATGGCAGGCGTTCCGCACGCTGCCGCTGCTGAAAAAACTGTTCGAGCAGGACTTTCCGGGCATTGAAGTGTTGCCCATCGACGCCTTTCCGCAGGGCAACGCGCTGATCGGCGACGAGGAAACCGCGCGGCTGGTCAAGAAAAGCGGGGTCGATGCCGTCATCATCGGCAATGCGGCTTGAGGGTCCTGCGCCACAGCATGCGGCCGTGCAGTCGCTAGAATAGAAACGCAGGGCATCCCCACCGTCACGCTGACGCGGGCGGATTTCGCGGGCGTCATGAAGAACGCGGTGTCCGGCCTCGGTCTCGCGCCCGACGCCGCAATGATCAATTTTCCGATCGATATGTTTCTGCCCGGCAGCGACATCGCTGCGCTCGAAACGCGCAAGCAGGAATTCTACGACGCGCTTACCGGCTGGAAATCAGCGTTCGCGCAGACTGCGGCCGGCGTTACGCCGCTGCTCTCCGTCGAAGGTGCGAGCTATGAGGACGCGCTCGACAAAGCGAATTACCTGCTGATCACCAATCTGTGGGGCGACGGCCTGCCGCTGTGGCCGGCGACGAAGCAGCGCGTCGACCGCATCATCCGCGGCACCGTGCTGCCGCGCGATCACGTGATCGGAAAATTTCCGCCGCGCGGCGGCATCACCACGGTGGAAACCTGCGCGATCGCGCTCGCGATGGCCGGCGGCCGGCCTGAATACCTGCCGGTGCTCATCGCAGCGGTCGAAGCGTTTCTCGATCCCGAGTCGAACGCCGAGCAATTGCAGGCGGCATCCGGCAGCGCGTTCCCGGTCGTCATCGTCAACGGCCCGATTGCGAAGCAGATCCGCCTCAATTCCGGCTTCGGCTGTCTCGGCCCCGACCCGCAGCGTCCAGCGGGCGCCAGCATAGGGCGTGCGCTGCGGCTGATACAGCAGAACGTCGGCGGTGCGCTGCCGGGCATAGGCGCGATGGCGAATTACGGCGGCAACCGCAATACGAATCTCGTGTTTGCCGAAGATGAGGAAAGCCTGCCGCAGGGCTGGCTGCCTCACTGCACCGAGAGACACGGCTTCGCGCAGGGCGCCAACTCGATCTCCCTGTTGTTTGCCAACGGCGCCACCAACATGCGGCGGCGGGGCGCAAAAAAAGAAACGCCGGAAGAAGACACGCTGCAGGGCATGCACCGCATGGCCGATTTCATGCGCGTGCCCAACTTCACCAGCCTGGGCGGTTACGAGAAAGGCACGCCTGGCGTGTTGCTGATCCCCGGTGTCGTCGCGCAGACCATGGCGCGGCTGGGCTGGTCGAAAAAATCAATGCGTGAATTTTTGTGGGAGCACTCGAAGATTCCGCTCGCCGATCTGAAGCGCAACGGCGGCCCGGCGTGGATCGAGATAGACGCCAACGCGCTGACGCGCGAGAGCATCAAGCTCGACCCGTGGCCGATTACGCTGAAGCCCGACAATTTCGTGATCGTCGTGGCGGGCGGCGGTCATCCGACCAACAGCTACTGGCTGCAGGGCTACAGCCCGCGCGTGATCGGGCGCGAAATCCGCGTGCCGGAATCTTTCGATCAACTGCTGGTCGATGCCGATCGCGATCTGGGCTGCGGTTCGGATGCTTGCATGATCTGAAGCCGCGCCGGTAATATTTCGCCGCAACTTGTTCATTTTTTCGTGGAGATTCAGGCATGCCTATGCAGCATAAGCGCCAAGTTCTGGTCGGGCTGGTACTGATGTTGGCGGTGGGCGCGCCCTGTACCGCGCGCGCTGCGGATAGTGGTGCCGCGAAGGCGCCGGCGAAGGAGCAGACCATGGGCCGCGATGTCATCGACCGCGGCCGTTATCTGCTGACCGTCGGCAATTGCAATGACTGCCACACCGCGAATTTTCCCGAGCGTTCCGGCAATGTGCCGGAATCGGAGTGGCTGCTCGGCAACCCGCTTGGCTTGCGCGGCCCGTGGGGGACGACCTATGCATCGAACTTGCGCCTGACCGCGTCGCG